>Ga0247611_10007876_pt1 | contig 13248 bp, 11 predicted proteins | sample 177DNAGHGhighgp2_FD_192422 | JGI IMG/M metagenome (GOLD analysis project Ga0247611, IMG submission 192422) | Sheep rumen microbial communities from Palmerston North, Manawatu-Wanganui, New Zealand - 1770 DNA GHGhigh gp2 | ecosystem: Host-associated > Mammals > Digestive system > Stomach > Rumen... | reverse complement strand
TTGTGGCAGAGTCCGTCTACACCGCCGATATCGATGAATGCACCGAAATCAGGAAGGCTTCTTACAATACCCTTATAGTGCTTGCCTACTTCGATATTGTTCCATACTTCCTCAGCCTTTGCCTTACGGTCATCAGACTCGAGAACACGGTGTGATCCTGATACTCTGAGTCTGTGCTTCTCTGTATCAAACTTGGTAACACGGATCGTGAGTGTCTGTCCTACATAGCTAGAGAGCTCTCCGGGATTGCCGATAGCGATCTGTGTCTTATGAATATAGATGTCGATTCCGCAGTAGTTACCGATGATGCCATCCTTAACTACATTGGTGATCTTAACATCGATAGGTGTCTTATTCTCAAAAGCTTCCTGCAGAGCAGCCTTATTCTTCTCGAAATCAACCATGCTCTTGGAAAGGAGGATCTCCTTGCCCTGATCCGAATTCTTAATGCTCTTTACCAGTACTGAGATCTCCTGGTGTTCCTCGATAGCCTTATCGAGATCAAACTCGGGATCGTTGGCAAATTCCGATCTCGGAATCTTGCCTTCGGACTTGTCATGAACATCAACATAGACATAATCAGCGTCAGCCGAAGTGATCTCTCCTTTAACTACAGCATTTCTCTTAATTGACGCGAGCTGCTCGAGAGCCTCAGCGAAAATTGCATCAGTCTGTTCCTGATTTGTCATTACGTCATTCTCGTTCATCGTATGAACAACCTCCAAAATAATTGCTTCTGGTGTAGAAGCACCTGCAGTAATCCCAACTCTCTCTCCCGGTCTGATCTTACCTTCTGCCAAGATCTTACGGGCATCACTGACATCACCTATCAGGTACGTTCTATCACAACGACTTCTGCATAGATCAAGGAGTTTGGTCGTATTCGAACTGTTGCCCGAACCGATCACCAGCATCACATCCGACTGTCCGGAAAGTGATGCGGCCTCTTTTTGCCTATTTTCAGTCGTACTACAAATTGTATCAAAAATACAATTATTTGCAATCTTATTTTCAATATTTGCACAAATTTTCTTGAATATCTCTGCTGAAAATGTAGTTTGCGATACAAGAATACTGTCTTCGATCGCAAAAGGAATACTGTCTATCTCCTCTACACTGCTTATAACTGCAACCTTTACATCATATCCGTCAGCCTGTCCGCAGATGCCTAACACTTCCGGGTGACCTTTACCGCCGGTAACAATAATATTCTTCCCCTCCGAAGCAGCCTTGGCAACTATCTTCTGGATCTTGCTGACAAACGGACACGTACAGTCGATTACCTTGCAGTCTTTACCTTCAAGGATCTTCATCTCTGAAGGCGGTACACCATGAGCCCTGATAAGGACCGTGCTTCCGGAAGGAACTTCTTCTGCGCTTTTGCAGATAACAAATCCTCCCTCCGTAAGTTCTTTGAGGACGATCTCGTTATGGATCAATTCGCCTAACATAACAAGGTCTCCGGAATGATTGCCGGAGGCTTTGTCATTAAGCATATTATGCGCGGTCTCTACAGCGTGCTTAACGCCGAAGCAGAACCCTGAAGATTTAGCAGTAACAACAGGCATTACTTCACCTCTTCGATATACGATATCAGCTTATCCTGTGTCTCTTCGATACCTGTAAGAGAAGTATCTATCACAACCGCTTCAGGAACCTGGACAAGCGGTGATATTGCTCTGCTCATGTCCTGTTCGTCACGCTGGATAATATCACGGAGCACTTCTTCGTAGTTCTGTGATTCATCTCCCCGTTCCTTGAGTTCGGCAAGTCTTCTCTCTGCCCTGACTTCGGCAGGTGCCGTAACGTAGAACTTGTATTTAGCATTAGGAAGCACATTGGATGCGATATCTCTTCCGTCAAGGACAAACGTCTGGCTCTTTGCGATCTCCCTCTGCATATCGACCATCTTACGGCGGAGCTGGGGATGAGCACTTACGGATGATGCTGCCATAGACACTTCGGGAGTTCTTATCAGCCCTGTAACATCTTCCCCGTTAAGGATCATGTGTTGTACGCCATCCTCAAATCTTACATCAACAGTCATGGACGAAAGCATATTATTAACTTCTTCCTCGTTCTTGGGATCAATGCCGTTCCTTACAGCGAACAGACCGCATGTTCTGTACATTGCACCGGTATCAAGGTACATGATACCGAGTCTTTTTGCCACACCCTTGGCAAGTGTGCTCTTGCCTGAACCCGAAGGACCGTCAACTGCAATCTGATAAATACTCATATGATCTTTACTCCTTATTTTAAGAATCCGTTTACTATCTCTTCTTCGGCTTCCTGCTCAGTAAGCCCGAGAGTCATCAGTTTCATTATCTGTTCACCGGCTATCTTTCCGATTGCAGCCTCATGAACGAGCTCCGCATCAACGTTATTCGCCTTAAGCGCCGGAACTGCGAGGATAATACCTTCGTCCATTATGATCGAATCGCACTCTGAATGACCGTGGCACTTTGCATTTCCCGCGATGACTGCTTCGAATTCCTGATATGAGCGGTCTCTGGCAACAGCCCTTGACACGACATCGGCAGATGAACCGTCGCCGTTAAGTTCAACATTGTACTTGCTTATGGCACGCTGGTCATCGTGTGTCATCAGTCTCTCACCGACAATAAGTTTGCATCCTTCTGCAAGCACGGCATTCGTTACTCTGGTTGTATCGTCCACACCTTTGATCTGAACCATCTCCATCTCGCAGGAACTGCCCTCTTCCATGAAGACTTCCGTAACAGGATTCATTATTCTCTTTCCGGAGCCGCTACCTGAACCATAGTGCTTCTCAACATACTTAATGTGCGAATTCTTCCCGATATGAAATCTGTGGATTCCATCATGCTTGGAATCGACATTACCGCAGTTATCGATACCGCATCCCGCGACTATCAGAACATCAGAATCCTCACCGATATAGAAATCGTTATATACAGCTTCAGTATGACCTGTCTTGGAGATCACAACAGGAATATGAACGCTCTCGTTCTTTGTTCCAGGCTTTATCCTGATATCAATACCGCTTACATCAGTCTTGGGAGTAATCTCGATGTTCGCAGTGGAATTGCGGCCGACCGATTCACCATTTGCTCTTATATTGAAAGCTCCGACAGGAACTTTGTGAAGATCTGCAACTTCTGCAAGGATCCTCTTCTGTGTCTCGTCCAGTTCCATCATTCTCTCTCACCCCCTGTCCAGATATCATGAACACTGCAGTTCTTCACAGCTTCATTTGCCATGAGCATGGGCATGATCTCATCCGCTGTTCCGCTCGCTGTCAGTTTTCCTTCACGGATGAGCAGGATTTCATCCGCAATTCTCAGTATCCTTTCCTGATGGGAAATGATTATTATCGAACTGCCCTCAATATGCTTTCTCATACCATCGAAAACATCGATCAGGTTCTGAAAACTCCACAGATCGATTCCCGCTTCAGGCTCATCAAATACACTCATCCGTGATTTCTTTGCAAGGACAGTTGCGATCTCGATCCTCTTAAGTTCTCCGCCTGACAGACTGGCATTAACTTCTCTGTCAACATAATCTCTTGCACAAAGACCTACTGCAGCCAGATATTTACATGCATCAGGCGTGGATAATTTCTTCTCGCCTTTTGCAAGTCTTAAAAGATCAATTACCCTGATGCCTTTGAACCTTACAGGCTGCTGGAAAGCAAATCCGATACCCTTATTGGCCCTGTCCGTTATGGACATGCCGGTTATATCTTCTCCATCAAAAATTATCTTTCCGGAATCAGGCTGAATGATGCCTGCTATGACTTTGGCGAGTGTTGATTTGCCTCCGCCGTTCGGTCCTGTAATGACCGTGAGTTTGCTGTCAGGGATCGTAAGGCTGATATCATCCAGGATCTGTTTGGTGATGCCGTCCTCCGTGACACTGTATGAAATGTTCTTTAATTCAAGCATGAATATTCATGTCTCCTTCTAATAGAATATAACATTATATCACACAATCATTGTGTTTGCGGGATCGCATAAGAATAGGGTATCTGAGCCTGGCAGTGCGGGCAATTGTTATGATGTCCGACAATATAAATGCCTCCGCAGTATTCGCATGTTGCCTGCCTTATAACCTCATCTGTACATTCGAAAGCTGTTTTCTTCTGCTTTTTGGATCTGACTCCAAACACAATAAAGACAACTGCGACTCCGTTAGTTATGAGCGACATGATCCCGAAGACTAATGATATCTTCCAGTCGTCTTTATTCCTTTCCATTACGACTTTGTTGAACTCATCAAACGACTCGGTAAGAGCTTGCGCAACAGTATACTTGTCACGCTTGAGAAGATTCTTCTGGAAAGATTTATTGAATATCTCGGTCTTTTTCCTGGACAGTATCGAATCGGTATTATCCCCCTGCATTCCCTCCCAGTACCAGTCATTGAAATCAGCATCAGGCGCTTCCGGTTCCGAATAAACGATAAGCCAGTGTTTCTCGTCCTTGAACTCATCAAGATACAGGTCATAAGAATACTTCTCAAGATTCTTATATTCCTTTTCCCAGTCTTCGTTATTTACAGTGAAAAAAGCCGGGGTGATACCTGTCTTGTTCCGGAATTCTTCAAGTTCTTCCATAAGAGCATCTTCTTCTGACTCTGAGATTATCTGAGCTCTGTCCTCAATGATTATCTCGGTATCGTACTCCATTGTTTTCTTCACCGGCGGAAAAAAAGCTACTGCGGCAGGGATCAGCATAGTGAACCCGAAAATGAAGAACATGACCGCCCCCATAATAAGAAGGGCAAAAGAAGTGCTGTCCTTGGTCACATCGTAATCCGCATATATAATGTGCGGCTTTTTGCCGCTGTAATACACATATCTCTTCGCGCCGGTAAAAGGTCTTGAAGAAGACCTTGCTCCTCCTCCGCCGTGACCGCCGCCATGACCTCCATGACCTCCTCCGCCGTGAGATCCTCCACCGGATGAGTGTGGCATATTATGTTACCTCCTTAACTGAACCAAGAGAGTCCTGAAGCGGCAAAGCAGCCTGACAGTACGGGCAGTTTGCATGATGTCCGACAATATAGACACCTCCGCAGTAATCGCACTTGGCCTGCGATATCACCGTCTCCTCACACTTAAACGTACTCTTTATCTGTTTTTCTTTCCTGACCAGGCTGAGGATCAGCAATACAAAACCTGCTGTCATACCACCTACAAAAAGCGAACCGATTATAAGCATCAGCCAGTTAACATAAAAATCCATTACATGAGGCGTCAGTTCCTTAAAGGCATTATTTATCGCCTTACCAGGGGTGACAGACCCCTTCACAAGATCTTTTTGAAGTCTCTTGTTGAATATATCCGTTTCTTTTGTTGTAAGGATAGAATCGGTATCATTGCCCTGCATACCTTCCCAATACCAGTCATTGAAGTCATCATCAGGATATACCGGCTGCGAATAAACGATCAGCCAGTGCTTCTCATCCTTAAATGACTGAAGATACAGATCATATGCATAATCTTCAAGCTTATCGTAATCTTCCTCCCACACCTCGTTATAGACTGTTACAACAGCAGGAGTGATGCCGGTCTCCTTAAAAAATTTCTTCAATGTCTTATTGAGATTTTCCTCTTCAGAATCACTCATTACATCGATCTGATCATCAATGACGATTTCCGTATCATAATCTGTATTAAGCCTGAACGGCAAATGGAACGATGCTATCAGCAAAGCCAGCCACATAAGCAGTATCATCGGACCGAACATTACAGAGATCACGATAATGCCAGGCAGCGTTGACTGTGTCATATCGTAGTTTGCATAAGTAATTACAGGAGTCCTTGTGGCGTGATCATAACGGACATAAGTCTTAGCTCCTGCAAAATAAGTCCTGCTCGAACGTCCGGAACTTCCGCCTCCGCCGCCGCTGCTTCCGCCGTGGCCTCCACCGCCATGAGAACCTCCTCCGGATGAATGTGGCATTACTCGCCCTCCTTCACATCAGCTACTGTCGAATAATTATAATCACTTCCGTCAAAAGGGAGCTGCGCCTGACAAAACGGACATGTCGTGTGATGACCTACAACATATACTCCTCCGCAGTAATCACACTTTGCCTGTGACAATACGGATTCCGGGCATGCAAACGCCTTGGACAATTTCTTATCCTTCTTAAGGCTGATAACGAAGAACACTATAAGACCTGCCCCAAATACGCCGAAGAAAGCAAATGCTACAATGATCTCCTTCCATCTCACATAATGATCCATTACATGCGGCGTCAGGTCCTCGAAAGCATCATTAATGGCTTCTCCGGGAGTATAGACATCGTTCTTGAGTAAATTCTTCTGAAGTCTTTTGTTAAATCTTCCAGTCTCGACCGTGGAAAGAATAGGGTCTGTATTATTACCCTGCATTCCCTCCCAGTACCAGTCGTTAAAGGAAGGATCCGGCTTCTTAGGCTGGGAATAAACAATGAGCCAATGTTTCTCATCGTCAAACATATCTAGATAGAGATCATAAGCATACTTCTCAAGGTCACTGTATTTCTTCTTCCAATCCTCATTATAGACAGTTACGACAGCAGGTGTGATACCCGTCTCATCCTGAAAGTCTTTAAGTGTCCTGCGGAGTCTTATCTCGTCTGCGCCGCTGATCACTTTCGCATTGTCCTCAATGACGATCTTTGTATCATAGTTTGTCTTAAGCTTCGCCGGATAATGGATTGCAGACGAACTTATCCCGATCGTGCACATAAGGAGCATTGGGGCAAAGATGACCAAAATCAGAATGTATAGAACTCTATTGCCTTTTGTCACATCGTAATTTGCATATGTAACAACAGGACGCCTTGTGGCATCATCATAATAAACATATCTGTGACTTCCCGGGAAATAATGAGAACTCGTTCTCGTCGAACTTCCTCCCGAACCCCCGTGGCCGCCGCCTCCGTGACCGCCGCCGCCTGATGAATGTGGCATGATCTTATCCCCTTCCTATCAAAGAATACCTCAGTAATAATACAAAGAATTTCACCTCTTGCCAATAACAATTCAGCAAGAAAACATCCCCGCCAAAAAGACGGGGATGCATTTTGTTATATTTGATAACTATTGTATAGATATCATGCTTTCCTTGACTTAACAACAAAAGCAGCGCCTGCAGCGATCATCAATCCTGCAACAGCAAGCATCAGAGGGCTGGAATATTCGCCTGTCTGAGGAGCGGCAACAGGAGCCTTCAATGTGAACTGGGCATCCACATTATTTCCGTCATCAAAGAGGAATGTTAATGTGTGAGTCTCATCAAGAGTAAGTGTCTTAAGGAAATCCACATTGATCTTTACGATTATGCTTCCTGTTTCTGTTGTATAGTTTGCCGGATCAACATCGGCACCATCCAATTGAACTCCCTGGAAATGAGCGGGCGTCTGTGCATCATCAAAATTACGTGCAACTCTGAATGCAAGAGGCGCTGTGCTGTCAGTAGTCCATGTGGAATTACCGCCTGATATAAGGCTGTACTCAATTGGCTTCCATACAGCATATAATGTCTTGGCAGAGCTGATCGAGATCTGATCCTTGTCAGCATAAACAGGAGTTGTAGCATCAGCACTTTCTGCCCATCCTGCAAAACCAAAGCAAGCCTTTGTAAATGTATTTGCAGGAAGATTGGAGGAAACGCCGCTGATCATCTCAACATCATCCATTGTTCCTTCGCCGCCGTTTGCATCAAATGACAGCATATAAGTAGCAACTTCACCAACAGTCAGGATAGCCTTCTTAACAACAGTCTGACCTGCTGCAAGATCGATCTTCCATGACCATGCAAGAGCACTGTCAACACTTGTGCCATACTGATCCGTCGTTGCATTGGTGAAGACCATATCAAGATTATTTCTTATTGAACTCAGGCCGCCGCACCACTTAGTATCAAAGCTTCCGTTGCCGGGGATCAGATAATACTTCTCGTGAGTTTCAGGATTCTCCATCTTAAGTCCGTTTGAAGTAAATCTTACAAGAGCATTATCTGCAGGGCTGTATGCTCCGCCTGTTCCTACCTGACAGTCAGCCCAGGAACCGAGCCTGACGGTAGTTGCACTGCTTCCTGCATTGATTACTTCATATGTTGCAACTACAGCATTGCCGGATCCGTCAATTTCAGCATTGATCCTTACATATACTTCGTTACCGCAGTCAAACCACTTGTTGAAACGGAAATCTCCGTCATTGCCTACTCCGACTCTTGTAGAACTGTCATCACCAAACTGAAGAAGGGTCTTATATCCTCCATTGTAATATGTTGACTTAACGGCAGTTGTTGAACCATAAACATCATATCCGTTTGATACAGCCTGAAAACCAACTGTTCCGTTTGAATCACCGTCTTGGTTACCGGGATCATCATCGGGAGCTGCAGCATAAACCGGTGCTTCAGCAATTACAGCAACAGATTCTGAGGTTTCTTCTGCTTCTGCTGTTTCTTCAGCTTCAGCGACTTCCTCTGCTTCAGTTACCTCTTCATCTTCTTCGGCTTCAGCAGCATTCTCATCTGCTATAGCGTCTTCGTCTGTTTCTTCTGAAACAGCTTCCTCCTCAGATACTTCTTCAGCATCAGGGAGATCAGCATCTTCCTGCTCCTCAGCTATAACCTGCTCAGGTTCAACGTCAACTATCTCGTCATCAGCAATAACAAGAAATGACATTGAGCCGATAACCATTGACATGGAAAGAGCCATAGCAAGGACGCGCACAGAACCTCTCTTCTTCCAACTAACCTTTTTCATGAATATCCTCCTAAACATGAAACTGCCCGGCAGATTTCTACCGGGTAATATAAATAAACCCATTGTGATTATACGGAAATCAAAAGTCAGTTCAACACGAAAACCGCATTTGTAATATTACATTTTTCACGGAGCGGGAAAGTCGACCTTGTCTTCCCTGTCTCCACCTGTCTCATATACCTTATACTGAGACCAGAGTGTCTCAAGAGATTCAAAGGAACTCTTTATATGATCCTTCCTGTGCATTCCGAGAGCCACGAGCAAAGCATTGATCAGAGATAACGGTGCCGTAAGGGAATCAACAAAGGAAGCCATCGAGGATGTTGCCAGAAGAGCAACATCAGCATGTTCGGTCATAGGAGTGCCGTCCCTGTCGGTGATGGCGATTATCTTAGCTCCCCTGCTTTGTGCATAAGCCATCGAATTGATCGTCCTTGCCGAATAACGCGGGAAAGAGATCCCGATGAGAACGTCATTTTCTGTTATCGGCATAACCTGTTCAAAGAGTTCATTCGTACAGTTACTCCTGACAAGGGCAACATCGTCAAAAAGGACAGTCATATAAAAATGCATGAACTCTGACAGAGGCGCACTTGCCCTGATACCCATAATGTATATCTTACGAGATGAGAGGATCATGTCGACAGCTTTATCAAAAGATTCCTGATCAAGATTCTCAAGAGTTGACCTGACGTTGTTTACATCTGTTTTTATCACTTCCTGCACAGCAGCATGATCATTCTCAAAACGGTCTGTGTAATCAAGTCTTTGAACGGAAGTAAGTCGTGATTTCAGATCTTCTCTTAATGCCTGCTGAAATGCGGGATAACCGCTAAATCCTATCTCAGTTGTAAACCTTACAACCGTTGCTTCGGATACATTGGCAGCAGCCGCTAGTTTTGAGACAGTCATGTAGGCCGCTTTATCATATGATTCCAGGATATAATCAGCAATCGCCTTCTGACTTTTGCTCATCCCGTCATAATCGTTTTTAATTGTCTCCAGTATTCCCTTCATTGCCCTTGCCTTCTGCCATAAATCCTTCTATAGTCATCTGCTTATCTTCACCTTCTGCAGCATTCTTCAGAGAATCTTCCAGGTCGCGGATAGTCTTATAACTCATAAGTTCCATAGAAGGCAGTTCATCTGTGGATGCGATGCCGAATTCCAGAAGGAACTGTCTTGAAGTCTTGAACAAAGTAGGTCTTCCGGGAGCATCAAGCGTTCCTGCTTCTTCGATCCATCCCCTGTCAAGAAGTCGTGAGACAATACTGTCAGAAGATACACCTCTGACTGCTTCGATCTGTGCTCTGGTACATGGCTGATTATAAGCAATAACGGCAAGTGTCTCATATGATGCCTGTGACAGCGGAGGCGTCATCTTAGGAGAATACATCTGCTCAAGGACTTTCTTCATCGCAGGCTTTGTGATCATGCAGTATGAATTATCCGCCTTACGGATCGTAATACCCGTAAGCGGGTTGGTCTCATATGCCTTGATAAGTTCCGTAAGATATTCCTCACAGGCCTTTACAGGGATATTAAGGATATCTGCGATCCTTGATACCTGTACAGGATCTCCGGATACAAATAAGATCGCTTCAATTGCGGCAGGGATCTCCTGAGCTGTAAACCTTACTCTTTCCTCTCTTATCTCTTCCTGTTCAAATACTTCCTGAATCAGTTCATCCATATATATCACCTTTTCTCCTCGATCAGGATGCTGTCAAAAGGCTTCTCCTGTTCGCAATTTATCTTGTTGTCTCTCAGCAGTTCGAGTATTGCCATAAAGCTTACGATCTTATCTATCTTCTCAGGCTTCTTCCCGGCAAACAATTCATCGAAAAGCATTTTTCCGCGTCTCCTTATGATCTGGAAAACGGATTTCATACGCTCTCTGACGGATAATTTGTCTCTCCTCAATATGTGCGTGATCTTTGCAGAGATATCCGCAAAGCGGACTTCATTTCGGGCACAAATGTCTGATACGGAATTATCGAATTCCTCTCTGACAAATTCCTGAGGTTCCTTCGGGGGATCTATGCCCAGTTCCTTTGCAGTTGTGGGAAGTCTTAAAGCACAGCCGGAATAGATCTCCCTCCTCTTTCTGAGATCTTCGGCAAAGAGTCTGCAGCGCTTATAACGCAGGAGGCTTATAACAAGTTCTTCTCTTGGATCATCGCCTTCTTCGCCTTCGATCTTCTTAGCCTTGGGAAGCATCATACGGGACTTGATACTGACAAGTGTTGCACCCATTACAAGGAATTCTGATGCCACATCCATATCAAGTTCCTTCATTCCCTGAATAAAATCAAGATACTGCTTTGTTATCTCTGCTATAGGTATGTCATATATATCTATATCGTTTTTCTCGATAAGATGGAACAGAAGGTCCATAGGACCTTCAAACTCGCGTATCTTAAAACTTGGCCTGATATGTTCCCTGTCAGTCATGTTCAAAGCAGCATCGATATCAATTCATAAATAATGGTCTGGATTATCTGACACACCAGACTGAACGGGAATTCTATTACATTAATAATTATCGACAGCAGCGGCAGACTCGAAAATGTTCCGATAAGGAAAATACCCCAGAGGATCAAAGGACTCATACGCTGGAATTTCATATATCCCTGTGATGATCTGACCTTATAAGGCAACAGTTCTTCAAGCACATGGAATCCGTCCAGCGGTGGTATCGGCAGGACATTAAATGCCAGGAGCATCAAAGAGAAAGACTGGGTATAAAGCATAACGAGCGATAAAGTCATGAGAGCCACATGATCAGTCTTATCGTAGAAAGGCAATATGATACCTGCTATAGCCGATGCAACGAGAGCTACGATAAAGTTGCCCGTAATACCGGCCAGGTGAACCATTATATTCATTGCCCTGGCACTCTTAAACCTGTTCAGATTGTTAGGATTATACATTACAGGTTTACCCCATCCGAATCCGGCAAGGAGGATCAGTAAAGTACCCATAGGATCCATATGCGCTATCGGGTTTAACGTAAGCCTTCCCATGTGAGCAGGTGTATTATCCCCTAACCATACCGCAACTCTCGCATGCATAAATTCATGCACAGAGAAAGATATGGTCAGAGCAAAGAACATGCACAGGAGATGAAGGATCATCTCCTTGCCGCTGAGACCCGATGAGAGCAGCTGCGTTATCATGCCTTAGCCACCGAGAATGTGATCTTCTCTCCGTTGATATCCCACTCCTTGGAATTATCTCCGGTACCTTCTTCGAAGCTTACTGCGAGAACCGCGGAAGAGATAAACTCCTTACGCTTCTCGATTACTTCCGCAAGCTTGCTGTTGCCTGAATATCTTACATTGATCCTGTCTACTACCTCAAGACCGGTCTCCTTACGCTGTGTCTGGAGCTTAGAGATCATCTCTCGTACATAGCCGTCTTCGATGAGCTCGTCAGTAAGAACTGTTGAGATAGATACGATAACACCTGAATTGGACTGTGTAGACAGACCTTCAGGCTGAGCCATCTCGATGATGAAGTCTTCTGTTGTCATCTCGAACTCTTCACCGTCAACTGTGATCTTGATAGGTCCTTCATCAAGTGCAGCCTTTGTCTCCTTACCGGGAAGATTAGCAATAACTTCCTTGGCAGCATTGAGCTTGGGACCGAACTTTCTTCCGCAAGTTCTCAACTGAGGCTTGAATGAATAGTTAACAAGGCTTCCTGCATCCTTCAGTGCCTCAAGATTCTTGATGTTAAGTTCTTCAAGAACGATGGGCTTATATGCTTCGTCAAGTTCCTTGTCTGCTACGACATAAACTGTTGACAGCGGCTGTCTGTTCTTGATCTTGGCAGCTTCACGAGCCGTTCTTCCAAGTTCAACGATATTCTGGATAAGATCCATCTCTTCCTCAAGTTCCTTGTCGATAAGACTCTCATCTGCTACAGGGAAACTTGCAAGATGAACAGACTCGGGAGCATTCTGATCAACGCTCCTGACGATATTCTGATAAATTGACTCTGTAACGAAAGGAACAAAGGGTGCACAAAGTCTTGCCATATTCTCAAGAACTGTGTACAAAGTCATGAATGCATCTGTCTTATCCTTTGTCATCTCGCCTGCCCAATATCTGTCACGGCATCTTCTGACATACCAGTTTGACAGTTCCTCAGTAAATGCCTGAATGGCACGTGTACATCCTGTTACATCGTAACCTGTAAGTTTTGCATCTACCGTCTTGATGAGCGTATTGAGCTTAGACAATATCCATCTGTCCATTACACAAAGATCATTCTTGTTGAAAGATGCCTTTGTAGGATCAAAGTTATCAATATCAGCATAAAGCACATAGAAAGCATATGTATTCCACAGTTTGCTGATGAACTTGCTCTGGCCTTCTCTTACAGCATCGTGTGAGAATCTGTTAGGCAGATAGGGCTGGCATGAATTATAAAAATACCATCTTGCAGCATCTGCGCCCTGATTATTGAGGATATCCCACGGGTCAACGA
>Ga0247611_10007874_pt1 | contig 13248 bp, 14 predicted proteins | sample 177DNAGHGhighgp2_FD_192422 | JGI IMG/M metagenome (GOLD analysis project Ga0247611, IMG submission 192422) | Sheep rumen microbial communities from Palmerston North, Manawatu-Wanganui, New Zealand - 1770 DNA GHGhigh gp2 | ecosystem: Host-associated > Mammals > Digestive system > Stomach > Rumen... | reverse complement strand
GCGTCCGCCGGCATCGCTCAAGATCCGGTAGCGCTGGTGGTTGACATAGTGGCTGAGGCCGTTCTCCTCCATGCGCACGGTCATGCTGTCGTAGAGGGTCACGCGGTCGTAGCCGGCGTAGGGGTCGTTCTCCTGCGCCATCGCCGCCATGCCGAGGCACAGCAGCAGGGTGGTCCAAAGTAGGGTTCTTATGTTCATATTCGTTCAAAAAAGCACCGACAAAAAGTGCGGTGGTGCTGGGATTTTAAAGTGACCATGCAGCGTCACTTCCGTGGCAAAAATACATTTTTTTCGCGTACTATATTTATAAACGGGATATATAATTATTTCTATCTGATTACCAGTTGTTTGCAGCCAAAAATCTATGTGAAACGACACCTGAAATTCCCTTTTTGGCCAAGTGGCCGTCTTTGAACTTTTTACGATGAGAATTTTTCGTAACCGATTGTCATTCAGAGAATTATTTGTGTATTTACCGCGAATCAGAATGGGCAATGAAAGAGACCAAACCGACATACAAGCAGCAAGTTGACGTCTTGGGATGAATTAAACAATTAAAAATCAAATAGTTGAACAAAAAGACACAAAGAAATATTAACAAACTGCAACCTTTTGGATTTTTTGTGCCATACGAATGGATAAAAGAATTAATTTTGCAGCGTTGTTTGCTTATCTTGATGTTTAACGGACTTCGCATCAAGGCCGGCGGCAGCGCGAAGAAGTAAAAAATAGAAGTCCCCTTAATTATACTTTTATGAAAAAAAACATATTGATTGCTGCATTCTTTCTTGGAATCTTGTGCTCATCCAATGGACAAAACAACCACAAACAATACTATAAAAACATCAACAGGGCGGAACTGTTATACGATGCAGGTCAATTCAAAAAGTCTGCAGCTTTTTACGAACAGGCTTTCAACAAAATGACCCCTTTCTCCCGTGACATAGACAAGTATCTGTTGTTATACAGCTACAACCACTGTGGCAAAGAGGACGTTGCTCTCAAATACGCGCATGTACTGGCCCAAAGGGATGATCTTTGGCCCAAACGCTATATCGGCGACACTGTTTTTCAGAATAAGCTAAAAGTTATTAAGGACACAACCATGGTTTTAGTGAATCCATTCCTGAAACAGGCCATAGATAGTTTGCGTGCGCGGGATCAGCGGGTCAGAAAGAGTTGTTCGAACTCTGATGAAATGAATAGGCAGGTTGCCATAATAGATTCGGCAAATATGAAAAACCTTCTTGATCTGTTTCAACAATATGGTTTCGTTAATGAATGTAATGGGGGCAACCTTGCTGTTTTAACTGTCGAATTGATTTTTTTACATAACAGCAAAACGCGAAATATCGACCTTCCTTTCCATATTTTGGAGGGCGCTGTAAGACAGGGCACTTATGACGCAAGGTCATACATGCACCTTTATGATGATTGCATGACATGGCGGTCGGAATCCGGACAACCCGTGAGCACCAGATATGGCACAGGTTTTGAACATTACATGGCGTATGGCAACACCTTGTTCATCTACCCTCCTGACGATGTTCGAAGAATCAACAAGAATCGCGATTCTTTAGGAATTGGTGAAACTTGGAATGATTTTGAGAAGAAACTTATAGCCACATTTATGAATTGCGGTGCGGGATTTGTTATGATGAACATTGCTGTTGGCGGAGGAGGAACGGAAGAAAAAGAGGCTTCTAAAATCATTTCCGAAATAGATTCGGGTCAGATTAATGGGAAATATGTGATACGGGAGATAGATTGCGACGGATTATTTGAGGTTCAATAATAAAACATCATAACGATATAGAACAAGTCTCATTGTCATTGTATTTTGGAATCGTTTTTTATGAAAAGCACTTTGTTTTCAATCATCTTGTTTCTGTTGTCATCCCCCCTGTTTTCCCAGAACGACACCCTCACGTTCACGATCCGAGGGGTGCGGTTTGACATGGTAAAGATAGAGGGTGCCACCTATCAGAAACCCAATTATTACGGGGACACGATGAACCGCTTGAATTATCACGTTCCCAAGCCGGTGAAATACGCCAATTCCATGAACGGCTACAGCACCGTTGTGCTCCCAAGCTACTACATTGGGAAGTATGAGGTCACTCAAGATTTATACCAGGCCGTGCTTGGCAAAGGAAGCAACCATTCCTATTACCCGTACAACTACAACTCAAACGCGCGTTCCTGGAAAATGGTGAAAGACGAGGGGCCTTTTTTGAGGTATCCTGTTGATCGTGTAACCTGGAAAGAAGCCCAACGGTTTGTCGATTCCCTGAATGCCATCACAGGCCTGCGTTTCCGGCTGCCTACCGAAGCGGAGTGGGAATATGCCGCTTCGGGCGGGGAATTCGAATACAAATACAGTGGCGGCGACAATTATATGGACGTGGCGTGGGGCTGGGACAACGGCATGGCGCGGTCGCACGTGGTCGGACTGCTGCAACCGAACAAATTCGGGCTTTACGACATGAGCGGAAATGTCAGGGAGTGGTGCTCAGACTGGTTCTCCCCCTATTATTACAAACCGAACGTGACATACAAAAACCCCAAAGGCCCGTCAAAAGGCACGCTTAAAATTCTGAAGGGCGGATCCTGGAGCAGTGAAATGGAGAGAACTATGGAATATTTCATGCGTGCAGGCTGTGACACTTCCCTTACGGCATTGGACATGGGCTTCCGCATCGTGCTTGACGGCAATTCCCCCACTGACAAAACAAACTTTTGAAATATAAAACGACAATTTGTGATTCGCTGATTCAGGTTGTCACTTTTTTGTGTTACGACTGATCCGAGTTGACGGGTTAATAATCTGCGACTGTTTTAGGTTGTCGCTTGTTCTTTTTTTGACTGTTTTTCGTTGTCAGTCGCATGCGGTGCGACTGGTTTCTGTTTACTCCACACAGAGTCTGAGCTTTTGGTTTGCCTCAGTTCGAGGAAGACAGGAGCGGCGAGTTGTGGAATCCCGAAGAGAGCGACGCCGAGGAGGAGAAGAAGCGCAAGGCCAACAAGAAAAGGCAGAAAGACACGGACAAACTGCAACCTTTTGGATTTTTTGTGTCATACGAATGGATAAAAGAATTAATTTTGCAGCGTTGTTTGCTTATCTTGATGTTTAACGGACTTCGCATCAAGGTCGGCGGCAGCGCGAAGAAGTAAAAAATAGAAGTCCCCTTGATATTATGAATAAACTTGAAGCATTAAATAATCCGAAATATTCCTTGACGCCGGAAAAAATGGGAGAATTGGTCGGGGGAGCTATATGCTGCGAAGCCTCGGGCGCAAACGCGTATAGTTCTAACTGTTCTTGTGATGTGATTACTCATTACACAGGAGAAGACATGCCCGTGAATAGTCAAGGTAAACCCGTATCAACCACCTACACCCCTTTATACGGCAAAGGAGATTGGACACTTCAGAGTGAACTAATCGCCGAACGTGGAGGATTTTGCTCATAAATTCCGCAAATTTTGAGGGAAGAGCTTCTCTTTCCTCAACAATTATCATAAACAGCTTTCTTAAGACCAAAATCATAAATGATGAAAAAGTTTTTAATAATTTCCATTGGCTTTCTTTTCATTAACTATGGCGCATTCGGACAAAAACACAATGTGTACAAATATTATAAATACGTCAACAAGGCGGAATTAGCCAGAAATTTATCCCAAAACAAGAAAGCGAACAAGTTCTATGAAAGGGCATTCAAATACAATAAACCTTTTTCGAAAGATGCACTTCAATATATGTGGGTATATACAAATAAGCATTATGGGAGCGAATCAACGGCGTTGCAATGTGCAACTTTCAATGCACAACGCGAAATGCTATGGCCTCGACAACTAATGACGGATTCCGCATTTTACCAAAAAATCTCCGTCATAAAGGATACAACTCAGTCGACCGTAATACCTTCGTTAAGAGCTGCACTGGACTCGCTATTGCAAGTTGATCAACAAGTTCATAGTTCAGACACCACCTCAATGAACCAGATGGTTACGACGGATTCCCTAAATATGCTGAAATTGGCGAGTCTGTTTAAAACATACGGTTATATCAACGAGGACAATGCCGGCGAAAAGGCTTGTCTTGTCATCTCAATAATTTTTATACATTACAGCAAGACGCAGACTGAGGATCCACCTTTTCATATTTTGGAAAATGCCGTGCAGGGCGGCACATTTGATGCGCGAGAATATATGTATCTTTACGACTACTGCTGGTATTTCCGAAATGAAATCTACCACCTCTCAGATACCATCAAAAGAAACTCTCGGTTTGGGACCGACATGAACCAATACCAGACTGTTGGCGACTTCTTGTTCATATATCCTCCTAAAAACATGAAAAAAGTGAATGCCAACAGAAAATCTATATTGATGGCTGAAACTTGGAAGGATTATGAGAAAAAACTAATCAACACCTTTTTTGAAGGAGGTTATGGATTCGTTCAATTGACTCCAGTTACTTTCGCGTCAAAGGAAGAAGAAGAAGAGAGACTGAACGAATTAAAGCAGGAGATTGATTCCGGCAAAGTGAAAGGAAAATACATAAAAAGTGAAAGGAAGGTGTCTCCATGATCCTGATTCTTTCCGAACAAATCGATAACACAACGGACATTGTCTGCTCATGGCTCAATCACTATGGATGTAGCTATCTCCGTGTAAATGAAACGGACGCCTCTGACCTGCAACGGTCAGAGAAGAACAACTTCATTGGGTAAAGCTCCGCCACAGTGAGCAACAGACCGGTGGCGGAGCGGAAATCTGTCAATCTTTCAGTTGGAAATTTAAATCGAATTATTCATGAAAAAAACAAGCATCGTTATACTTTTGTTACCTTTGCGGTTGATGTCACAACCAAATAATGCTGAAGAAAATTATTGGCAGTATCATAAATGGGTGATGCAGGCTGAAAATGCATTTTTCGAGAACAACAACATCGACAGCTGTCTGTTTTACTATGATATGGCGTTTGACAATTATAGCTTCAACTATGTGAACGATTTGGTAAATGCAGCACAAATCGCTTACTATACTCAAAAAAACGAGTCCTCGTATCACCATGGCCATGGTTTCGAACACTACATCCATAAAGCTGTAAAATTTGGTCTCCGATCAAGCCACATTCAACGCATACCAGCATGGAGAGATTCGGATGTTTATGTCGATTTTCAAAAATTTGAAAAGACGCAAGAGGGGCTGGCATACCACCGCGAGTATTTGAATTCCATAAATGTGGATTATCTTTGTCTAATATACAATCTTTGTATCGAAGACGAGAAAATGACGTTGGACAAGTATGAAGACATCACAACCAATCGTCACATTGACAGCATCTTAATGTGGAATGATAGACTTTTGTATTACATAGAGGAATACGGATTTCCCGGGCAGAAACTTCTTGGGATTGATGACGACAAACTGTTTGAGGAATTGGGCATACCCTGTCTTGACTTTGCTACAAGAGTGCAAAAAGATTCCGCAAAATTAAGCTGGATAATCGGGAACGAGCCCATGATAAGGATTCTGCCATCTGGAGATACGTTTTATATAGAATATGAAAAGGTTGATACTATGATTTACAAGATGAACACAGATAAACTTTCACAAAATCTGCTTGAGGTATTTTTTGTGCATCACTGCTGCCCACCACCATACCTGGAAGAATATGCGATACAAGAAATAGCAAAAGGCAATCTTCATCCAAGATTTTACGCTTTCCTCTCTGATCTCAATGGATGGGACAAACGTTTCCCTTCATTATGTCCAGAAGGGGGAATCATTAAATTCAAGGTCAGCTCTTCTTTTGCAAACTCACAAGCACAATCAACATACACTGACGATCTGGTTGATTCTATTCGGGAAAAATATCGCATTTGTTCAGTGAAAGCAGACATTGCCAAAATAAGCTTTGGTAAAGAACATGGTTTTGTGTTTCGATGGGGACATACACAATATTTTTAATATGGGTAAAATTATCATACAATCAGTTTTCGACGACAGAACTTCTAAAGATGTATGTCGATGGATAGAATATTACGGTCATCATCTCAGCGACCCGCAGACGGAAAACCAGATCCGCGACAGGCTCTCGTTCCGCGACTTCCTCGGGCTGGCCAGCGGCGACAAGGTGCCCGACGAGAAAACGATATGGACGAATGGATAAAAGAATTAATTTTGCAGCGTTGTTTGCTTATCTTGATGTTTAACGGACTTCGCATCAAGGCCGGCGGCAGCGCGAAGAAGTAAAAAATAGAAGTCCCCATTAAATTAACTCAATTATGAAACATATTGCTGTGACGGTTATGGTCGCTATAGTGATAATGGGTCACACCCAGCCGTCGAATTTAAAACATTATTACTATTGGATAAACAAGGCGGAGTTGGCTATTTACGACAGCGCGTATTCATACGCATCGGATTGCTATTCCAGGGCTTTCCGGTATCATACCCCTTTCGGAAGGCATGCCTCTCAAGCCTTCAGGCTCAATTGCTATTACACAGGAAATGTACAACGCGCTGCGCAATGTTTCCATTATTTGGCACAAATGGGCGATCAACCAAGTTGGTATATCGAAGACACTGTAAAACACGATGAATTATGGAGGACCATCACAATCATTTCAGACACAACTAAAAGTCTTGTTATCCCAGAGCTCCACGACGAATTGGAAAACATCAAGGCGACAGACCAAGCCGTCAGGCGAATGTATTTTGATGATGAAGAAGAGCAGGCTAAAGCCATTCGAGAGACGGATTCCTTGAATTTGAGCAGACTCATTGGCTTATATAAAAGATATCCCGTCATAAATGACTACACCGCCGGCATGGGCGCTTTAATGACACCCCAATTCATACATTATGCAAAAGTGCTCAACTATGATCCTGAAGAACTTCTTCTCAAGGAGGTTTTGAAAGGGAACATCTTTGCCGGTGAGTATGTGAACCTGATTGATTTATGCAAATGTGAACTCTTGCGGCCAGAAGATGGGAAGGCACGACCCGCGACAATCTACGGCACCAATCCGACTTTTTTCTTCATTGTTGATTCGGTCGGGTTCATTATTCAGCCAGCCAACATCAAGGAAGTCAACAAGTCCCGCAAACGTATCTCCATGTCCGAAACTTGGGAAGATCTTGCACAAAAGCACCGCTACAGATACAAATATGAAACAGATTTTATCTTTTTCCCTCTGAAATTCGTCTTCGTCATGCCTGAAGATGCCCGCCGAAAAATCGATGACATTGACAATGGATCAACAAAGGGGGAATATCATATAATACCTCTAAACTTAAGATGAAGATGATGATGAAAGTGAGAGTGAAAACGATAGCCTTTTTCCTGATGTTCGTTGTTCCGTGCTTTGCTCAGCAAGACACGATAAAGATCACCATCAAAGATGTGGACATAGTAATGGTCAAGGTGGAGGGGGGAACCTACCAAAGGGGGTGTAATGAGACGATAGAGGAAGACAGTTCCTGTTTCAAACAAATCAGGGGCGAGAACACGGTAACCGTCAATACGTTTTACATGGCGCAATTAGAGGTGACCCAAGAGCTCTACCATGTGGTTACTGGAAAGTGGCCTGCATGGTTTAAACCGAACAAGGCGTTAGGCCTTTCGAAACAATGTCCGGTCGAATCGGTAAGTTGGTATCAAGCTCAGGGTTTTATTGACACGTTGAACGCCCTGACTGGCAAAAGGTTCCGATTGCCGACCGAAGCCGAATGGGAATATGCGGCACGAGGAGGCAAGCATAACGACCCTTATAGATATGCCGGTAGCGACAACATTGATGAGGTGACATGGTTCCACCATGATGACCCTAACATTCTGAATGTATGCCATGCATGGACAATGCCTTCAGGAAAAAAGAAACCAAACTCTCTGGGGTTGTATGACATGACGGGCAATGTGGCGGAATGGTGCAGCGATTGGTACAGCGAGACCTATTATCAGACACGGCGGGTCTTCAACAATCCCAAAGGCCCTGAAACGGGAGAGAAGAAAGCCGTTCGCGGCAACAGCTTCGGGGTGGGCTTCCTACCATCCATGGATATACGCCACAGGCGTGGTGTCGCCCCTGACAAGAAAGACATGCACATCGGTTTTCGATTGGTAATGGATGCGGAGTGAAAAAGATCATTCTATGATGAGTATATTGGTATTAAGCGAAGAAATTGACATTCATTCAACAAGCAAGTCTGTTATTATGACCACGAATGGCAACACTCTCAATTTGAATGATTAACCACGCAAATGTATATAACTCAACTTGACTCCGCCAGCAAACTTGATTTCAGGGATGTGGATGTCAACGGAAGACACCACATTGGAGGAAGCCATCAACAAGCCGGGATTCAAAGACCTGGATTGCAGAGTTGAACAAACGGATTTGGGGAGAGGAGTGACAATTAGGAATGAGAAATTAGGAATTAGGAATTAGGAGCAGCCGCATCCTTGCGGCTGAACGGAAAGGAGTACTATGAAAAAGTTAATGTACATAGAAAAGGACGCCTCTGACCTGCAACGGTCAGGGAAGAACAACTTCATTGGGTAAAGCTCCGCCACAGTGTGCAACAGACCGGTGGCGGAGCGGAAAAGGAAAGGTGCCCAAGCAGGGGCATCGCATAATGTTAACGGACCTCATAGCGATGTTCCCTGCCACCAAGCACCTCAGGTCGCATATATAGTGGTGTTTGTCACGCGATGGCACAAAAATTCTGCGGCAAAGATACAACTTTTCCGTTTTGGATGGCAGACCCGAAACGTGGAGGCAAAGTGCCGGTACGCCCCGCAGGAAAGGGGGAGTGTGTTTAATTTAAAATTGAAAAATATGAAATCTTTAAAATTAAATCAATTGGATAGCCAAAGACTGGCAGAGAAAGAAATGTTGAACGTAACTGGCGGACAAGGCGGATGGAGATACGATATAGGTCCTAACGGGACATATACTCGATATTGTACCTGTGGCTGTGCCTACGAAAACAACGGGGGCTCAAGTACGGAAGACAACAAAAATGCCAACTATAGTGGAGGTACCTCTGGTTTAAGAACGCCAGGATTCCCATTAACGCCCAACAGTAAATAATTGAATATCAGGGGTGGGTACCAAATCCACCCCTTTGATTAGAAAATCTTAATTATGAAATCACACCTATTAGCATGCTTTGCCATCATTTTGGCGATTCTCTCTTTCCTATCATGTAGCAGATCTGTTCATAAGGATAACAATTCCATTACTGACCTACAGACAGTTATGCCCGTTGACACACTTTACACCATACCGTTTCAAATAACTGGCGATATGAGCAGGATTCTTTTAGAAGCAAAAATAAACAATAAAACTAAAACTTTTATGTTAGATTCGGAATTCCCTTATCACTGTATAGATTGCAAGTTTGTTCTATCATTATTTGACACAACCAATCATACCAGCAAAATGATAGAGAATGGTTTTACAAGAGTGTTTTGCAATCATCCCATCAACATCAATTTGCAAAATCTCGTGTGTCATTCTGACACATTTGAGTTGATGTTCCCAGACTATTTAAACACAAAAGAGGAATCATGCGGCATAGTCGGCAGGCCATTTTTTGAAAAATCAGTGGTTTGCATCAATTTTGATGTCAACCGGATTTATATTCTCAACAAATTTCATGACAATTTTAACGGATATGCTTCTGCGGAATACATAAAAAATAAAGAAGACCACCGTATTTTGACATTGAAGTTTCCAACCGAACAGGATTCGATTTCAGCAAATCTCATCCTCGATTTTGGAGCACCTTTTTCAGATATAGATAAGGATATTAAAAAACACATAAAAATCCCTACTGGTAAAGTGAATCCACTAAATATCGGAGCAGTTTTATTAAACCGGGCTGTAGCTATTAAATACAAAATAGATGTTGAGGCTGGCAATTCTCAAACAGGAGAAGTGATTGAACATCCTTTTGAAAATTGGGGCTGTGATGGCGGTATCGGTATGGACATTATCAAGCAATATAATATGATTATAGATTATCAGCATAATAGAATCTATTACACCCCCAACGAGTACTACAAAAAGATGACGAAGCAATGAAAACATACCTCACCCCAAACCATATCCGCCACGCTTTGGCGACTGATCCGAGTTGACGGAGTAATAGAGTTGCTATAGAATTGCTATAGAGTTACTATAGAGTTACCATAGAGTTAGAGCTTTTTTTTGAACCGTTACGGACAGCCAACTACTAACTACTAACTGCTAACTGCTAACTATATGTGATTCGCTGATTCAGGTTGTCACTTTTTTGTGTTACGACTGATCCGAGTTGACGGGTTACGGAACAACACTACTAACTACTAACTACTAACTGCTAACTGCTAACTATATAATGTCTTTCTCCTCAATCAAATTGTTCAGTATCGCATACACCGTCAATGCCGCGACAGACTTGATGCCGGTCTTGCGGACGATGTTCTTGCGATGGGTGATGACGGTGTGCACCGAGATGTTGAGGGTGTCGGCTATCTCGTTGTTCTTAAGTCCTTTGGATAGACAGACGAGCACCTCTTTCTCGCGGTCGGAGAGGGGGTCGGTGTCGGATTCGTCATCATCGGATTGGAGCGTGTTCTCCACTTGGTTGAGGGTGGACTTTATCCGTTGCGGGTCGTCATTCAGCTCGATGATTCCGGCGAACTGCTTCTGATGCTGCGCTTCGATGTACGAGGTGACCAACCCGACGAGCCGCATGTTGGGCAACTGGTCGAACTCCGCACGGAGGGTTGCGCGGCGGGCATATTCAAAGAGCAATGGATTGAGAATCAGGATATCAGGTTTAAGAGCGTTGATCCGGGAGTTCAGAGCGCCGAGATTGTCGGTGGAGAACACCACCTCTACGTCGGGAAACTCGCGCAACAGCTGGGCGAGACCGACACGCAGGATAGGCGAGGGTTCAGCGATGGCGACTTTAGTCATGGCTCTGCGATTCAAGGAATTGGATATACGGCAGCAAGATACGGTCCTCCATCATGGCATGTTTCCCGATATCGTGGGAAAGGGCATACGTGTCGAGAAGCATATCGACGCGTTCGTCGGAGGAGACATCCGAAGGGATATACTTGAGCAGCAGATTGGTGAGGTCGTTGAGGGTGTCCTCTATGTCGTCGTGCTGCAGATTGAACGTGCACCTCTGCGGGTTCGCCACGTCACCGTCGTGGAGGGTCTGCCGCAGATAGGGGAAGATGACCTCTTCCTCGTAGCGGAAATGCTCCCCCAAGTCGCTTTTGAACTGGGTGTAGAAGTTGGCGATGAGGGTGCGGTACTTGCTGTCCATCGGTTCGAGCAGCGCGTGGAGATGGTGCTCGATGTGGGGCAGCTTGTGGTCAAGGTAGTCGCGATGCGAAAGCAGCAGATACTGCAGGATGTCGGCCATAGGACACTGCCGCAGCTCGTCAATGGAGGGGTAGTAGGAGTCCTCGGTATAGACTCGGGCGATGAGCAAGAACAGCGGGAGCGACACACGGTGCTCGTCGCAGAGCTGCTCGACACTCTTCTCGCCGAAGCCGAGCGGGATGCCGAGGCGCGGAAGCACGGTCAGCAGACTGTGGTGCTGGTTGATGGCGTCGGCCATCTTCATCTTGGGTGAAAGTTGGGAAGGCATCGTTGACGGTAATAGGGTTCGGAATGGACAGGATCAATCGACAGCCACAGTCTCCTCTTCGGCGGAATCATCATCCTCCTCAGCGACGCCCTCATATTCCGCGCGGAGCTGCTCGTAGAACTTGACCTCCGTCATCTGTATATACGGAGCCAGCCACAGATAGCCGATGAAGAACGTGAAAATGGCGAGAATGGCCCAGCCGATGAAGCTCAACACCAGCAGGAAAAACTCCAATTTGTGTCCCTGCATCATCATGCGGCTCTCGCGCAGCACCTCCACGGGACGGAGTTCGGGGCGATCGTGCAGAACGAACGGCACCACGGCGTAAGCGATGGCCAGCACGAAACCGGGAACCATCAGCACACAGGCAATCAGCGCGAACAAGACAGGGTGGGTTTCCATCTGTCCCAAACCGACGATGACGCCGATAAAGGCCGCACCCAAGAACATGGCTCCGAAGATGGCAAGTCCCTGCAGGAAGAGGGTGACGAACACATCGCCGAAACGTCTGTATCCGCAGAACAGATCCCCGATATCCGCAGGCAAATCCTGACGGGAGGCGTTCAGATGCGCTATGTAATAGCCATACTGCATCGGGATCATGACGATGGTGAGGATGCCACCGATGGCAAGGAACACCGCCGTCAGCGTGGTGAACGAGCTGCCTTGGAAGATAGTGCCGAACTGCGACAGAACCTGAGCTAACGCAATCAGCAGGAGATAGATGAAGGTGAGCCCCACGAAAGAGCCCCATTTGCCTCTCAGCGTGGCAAGTGCTTGATCTTTCAAATCGTTGATTTTTCCCATAATGATTGATTTATAATGGTGGATGATTTATCTTTCCAAGTTTTCGGGCAACAGCTGGGCAATCTCCTCCTGGAGTTTGTCGGAGACGGGCACAAGCGGCAGTCGCAGGGCGTTGTCGATAAGCCCCATGGCGAACATGATGGCCTTCACCCCGGCGGGGCTGCCCTCCTTGAAGCAGTCGATGGTGAGCGGCACCAGCTGCTGGTGAATGGCGCGTGCCTCGTCCATGCGGCCCGCCATAATGTGGTGTACCATCGCAGAGACTTTCGCAGGGAAGGCATTGGACATCACAGAGATGAGCCCGTCGGCGCCGGAGGCCATAAGCGGCAGCGTCAGCAAATCGTCGCCGGAGATGACCATGAAGCCCACGCGCCGTTTGGCAATGAGCTGGAGGATCTGCTTCATCTTGCCGGAGGCCTCCTTGATGCCGACCACGTTGGGGCACTCCTCGGCGATGCGCAGGGTGGTCTCGCACTCCAGGTTGCAGGAGGTGCGGCCGGGCACATTGTAGAGGAACACCGGCATGTCGGTGGCCGCGGCGAAAGCCTTGTAGTGGGCCACCAATCCCGCCTGCGACGGCTTGTTGTAGTAGGGCGTCACGGTGAGGATGGCATCGACCTCGAAGGCGGCGAGGTGCTCGAGCTTGCGAATCATGAACTGGGTGTTCGGTCCGCCGAGGCCCACCATCACAGGCAGGCGGCCGGCGTTGGTCTCCAAGATGCAGCGCAGGACCGCGTCCTTCTCGTCCGGGGCGAGCGTGGGGTATTCGCTGGTG
>Ga0247611_10007873_pt1 | contig 13249 bp, 7 predicted proteins | sample 177DNAGHGhighgp2_FD_192422 | JGI IMG/M metagenome (GOLD analysis project Ga0247611, IMG submission 192422) | Sheep rumen microbial communities from Palmerston North, Manawatu-Wanganui, New Zealand - 1770 DNA GHGhigh gp2 | ecosystem: Host-associated > Mammals > Digestive system > Stomach > Rumen ... | reverse complement strand
CTGGGAATAGAGGAAGCGCAGCAGGAGCATGACGGTATTCGCCCTGCCCTTGTTGATGTCATCGCCGCTATGGCCTCCTCGACCGCCGGAGATAGTGAGCTTGAGGATCTCGCGCGCGAGCGCAGGCTCGGTCGTGAAACTGTATGTAGCTTCAGTAGTAACTCCGCCGGCGCAACCGATAAACATCTGGCCTTCGTCTTCGGAATCGAGGTTGATAAGAGTCTTACCGCTGAAAAAGCCCGGTTTCATAGCCTCGGCTCCGTCCATTCCGGTTTCCTCGGAGATAGTGAAGATACACTCGAGCGGGCCGGTTTTGTCTTCGCTCTCGAGCAGGGCCAGACAGGCTGCTATTCCTATCCCGTCGTCTGCGCCGAGGGTAGTCTCTTTAGCTATCATCCAGCCGTCTTCGATTACATACTCGATAGGGTCTTTGAGAAAGTCGTGTTTTGAGCCGGCGAGTTTTTCACAGACCATATCCTGGTGGGCCTGGAGTACGAGGGTCGGGACGTTTTCCTTTCCGGAAGCGGCGGGCCTGCAGATGCAGACGTTGCCTATTTCATCTCTTCTGGCCTCAAGGCCGCGCTGACTGGCCCAATCGAGCAGCCATTCGGTAATCGGCTCTTCATGACCCGACTCGCGGGGAATACGGGTAATCTCCTTGAATATCTCAAGGACTCTTTTTGCATCCATAGAAGAAAATTATATTTCGACAGGAGCGAGTATGCCCTGAAGGTCAGTGACATACTTCTTGAAGATCCTGTCTGTTAACATCAGATCGGATACGGTATTGCAGGAATGCAGAACCGTACTGTGGTCCTTGCCGCCGGTTTCAGCTCCGATTGAAGAAAGGGAGCAGTTGCTGATAAGGTTGCGGCAGAGGTACATCGAAATCTGGCGGGCCTGGACTATCTGGCGCTTGCGGGAGTTGGAGATAAGGTCTGCGTGAGTAATCTTAAAGTACTCGCAGACGGTATCCTGGACCTTTGCAATGCTGATTTCGTTTGTACTCTCACCCACTATCTTGTCTACGATGCTGCTGGCGAGCTCTATAGTACAGTCTTTGTGGGTATAAGTAGCATAAGCCATCATTGAGATGAGGGCTCCTTCGAGCTCCCTGAAGTTATTCTTTACGTTGATGGCGATATGGTTCAGAACATCTTCGTCTACCGGGAGACCTTCCTGGAGGCAGCGCCTGCGAAGCATGGCGAGACGGGTAGCGAAATCGGGGTGTCCCAATTCGACTGAAAGGCCCCACTTGAAACGCGAGAGCATCCTCTCTTCAAAGCCGGCCAGGTCTTTAGGGGCGCGGTCGGAGGTAAGGATGAGCTGCTTTCCGTTCAGATGGAGGTGATTGAAGATGTTGAAGAATGCGTTCTGGCTGCCCGTTCCGATCAGATCCTGGATGTCGTCTACGATCAGGACATCTATCTTCATATAGAACGCGAGGAAGTCTGTCAGCTTGTTTCTGACGCTTGTAGCGTCCATATACTGGGTCTTGAATTCGTTTCCGGTAACGTACAGTACAGTAAGATCCGGGTACTGCTCCTTCACGGAGTTACCCACCGCCTGGGCGAGATGGGTCTTTCCGAGACCTGAGCCGCCGAAGATAAATAGCGGATTGTAAGGGGTAATACCAGGTTTTGAGGAGATATCTTTACCTATTGAAATACCGAGTTTGTTACACTCGCCCTCGATGAGGGTACTGAAACGGTAGGCGGGATTGAGCCTCGGGTCGATCTGAATCCTCTTAAGACCCGGGAATACGATAGCGCTCGGATTGCCGGACGAAGTATAGGAAGGAACGGAGACGGGCTTGTTCTGGGCTGCGGCGCCCTCCGCGCCTGATAGGGTGATGGACTGCTGACCCTGGACCGGCCTGACCCTGTACATCAGGCGCGCCCCGGCGCCGAGCTCCCTGCGGAGAGTCCTGCAAAGGATGTCGATGAAGGCGCTCTCGAGGTAGCTTCTATAATAATCGGTAGGGACTTCGATAGTCAGAGTACTGTCCACAAGAGAAACAGGCCTGATAGGTTTGAACCAGGTCTCGTACTGTTGGGGCTCTATGTTCTGCTCGATAATGCGCAGACAGTTCTCCCACACTTGAATGTGTTTCTCTTTTTCTATCATTTATGATTGAGGTAAAGATTCTCCTTACCTGACAATAAGTCTGATTGCAAAAGTGGAGGAAAAATTCTTAACAAAAAATATTTTTTGATATTGTTTATTAAAAATTTTTGGCTTAAATTAATAAAAAGCGTCGGCGAAAAAATATCTCCATCATTTTGCTGTAAATCAATCTTTTACAGAGTTTACATATGTGTAACTGATTGATTTTCCCGCTTATTATAATTTAGAAAAATTCTAAAAAAGTATATCTTTCTAATTGGCTCTGCTGACGGAACCTGACTCAATTTTTACGAGGAAACAGTCGGGGTATTTCCGGGCTATTTCTGTCATTTTTCCCCTCGCCTCCTCCTTTGTATCGCAGATCGCGATTACATGTCTATACAGCTTACCGTTAGAGGTCTTAATTATCAAGGGTTTATATCCCAGAAGACGGCTGTCTCCCTGAGGAAGTTCCTTGCTGAGGGTAGCAATCTGGACTCCGTAGCGAATCTGGGGGGCTTTGTCTGTTTGGGGAGCGGCAGTCTTCTCAACAGCCGGTTTAGTCTCGGGGGTAACCGTCTTCGCAGGCTCTGCCGGCTTGCTGACCATCATCGATTTGTCGTAGTCTGTCTTGTAGGCCTTGAAGGCTTCGTACAGACACTCCGCTATATTGTCCCTGCTCTTTTCCTGCTTCAGGACTGCAAGGTCCTGATCGTTGCTGATGAAACCGAGCTCGACAAGAACAGAAGGCATGCTGGTTTTCCACAATACATAGAAGGGATCCTGGCTGACTCCCCTGCTGTTTTTAATAGGACCGCCTGAGAGCTTGTCGCCTATTATCTGAGCGAACTGGATACTCTGTTCGAGATAGGCGCTCTGCATCATGGTCATAAATATATAGGACTCGGGGTCTTCGGGATTGAAGAGGGCGGTAGCCGGGTTGTAGTCGTCGTCCAACATGATTACGGAGTTTTCCCTCTGGACCATCGCGAGGTTCATCTTATAGAGATCAGTACCTTTTTTATGGGACTGACCGAGGACGTGGACGGAGTAGCCGTTGGCTACCGTTCCGGCGGAAGAATTGATATGTACTGAAATAAAGAGGTTCGCTCCGGCTTTGTTCGCGATTTCGGCACGGTCATTGAGGGTAACGAAATGATCGGTGCTGCGCGTCATGATCACCTTGACATCGGGGTACCCTTCGCGGATCTTCTCCGCAAGGGTCTTGGCTATATCAAGAACGAAGGTTTTTTCGTATGAGTTGCCGTCCTTGCTTACTGCTCCGGGATCCTTTCCACCGTGTCCCGGGTCGATAACTACGGTCGAAAGACTGAGACGGTCCTCGCAGAGGCCCGCCAGGGAGAAAGCCAGAAGGAGTAATAGCGAAGTCAGGATGCGTCTCATCGTTGATAACTTGGAAATAAAGTAGTATATTTGCGGCTCTACAAAAATAGCAATTTTGCGCAATAAAAGCATCCACATACTGATGATTCTTCTCACCCTGCTGATACTCGGCGGAGTGGATGCGTACGCGCAGAGGCGCGCGGAGCGAAAGCCCCTGGCCGGCGGCGCCCGTCCCAGGAAGGAGGCTGCCCCGCCGGACTCGGTGGAGCTAGCGAGGCGCGACTCTCTCCACAGAGCGGATTCCCTGTTCAGGGTGGACTCCCTGAATATGCTTAAGAACAGTTCCCTCAGCCAGCCTGCATTCTCGACTGCCCGCGACTCTATCGTAGAGGTCTTTACAGACGGAAAGAGAAAAATCTTCTACTACGGCGATGTAACCGTCAAGTATCAGGATATTACCCTCAAGGCCGAGCAGATGGAGTATGACCTCAATACCGGAATCTGCTACGCCCACGGCGTTCTCGATACCCTTACCGGAGAGTGGAAGGGCCGCCCGGTGATGACCCAGGCCGGAAAGACCTACAATATGGCCGAGGTGAAATACAACTTCAACAACCGTAAGGCCAATATCAAGCAGGTCATTACCTCCGAAGACGACGGCCTCCTCCACGGAGACCACGTCAAGATGATGCCCGACCGCTCGATCAACGTTGACCATGGAAAGTATACCGTCTGCGACCTGGAACACCCCCATTATTGGATGGAACTCTCTGTTGCGAAGGTGGTTACCAAACCAAGCCGAAAGACGGTTTTCGGCCCGGCCCACCTGGTAGTCGCAGACGTCCACCTCCCCTTTGTAGGTATCCCCTTCGGTTTCATCCCCAAACGTCCGGAAAGGGCCACGGGACTCCTGATGCCTACCTTCGGAGAGGAAACCGCCCGAGGCTTCTATATGAGGGACGGAGGTATGTACTTCGTTTTCGGAGACTATCTCGACCTGTCTGTTACCGGAGACTATTATACCCTTGGTTCGTGGGCCCTCGATATCAACTCGCGCTACAAGATCAACTATAAAGCCAACGGCTCCTTCTCGCTCACTCTGTCCCATGACCAGGTAGGCGAACAAGGCTCGCCGGACTTCGACAGCTCGGGAAACTTCGGCCTCAGGTGGCAACACTCCCAGGACAGCAAGGCCCATCCGGGAACTTCGTTCAGCGCTTCGGTAAACTTCTCCAGTCCGAAGAACAGCAAGTATAACTCCCACTCGGTTAACGAAGCTCTCCAGAACCAGATCTCATCCTCGATCTCGTATGCCCACAACTGGGGCGGAAAGGTCAACCTTTCCATAAACGCCCTCCACAGCCAGAACTCGCGAGACAGTTCCTACGCCTTTACCCTGCCAAACATTTCCCTCTCGGTAAGTACCTTCTACCCCTTCAAGAAAAAGAACCGCGTAGGTAAGGAAAAGCCCTGGGAAAAGATATCATTCGGCTACAGTACCTCGCTCCAGAACAAGATCAACTTCAAGGCGAGCGAGTTCAAGGAAGAGTTCGGAACTCAGGCCTTTACAGACCGTTTCAAGAACGGTATGAACCACAACTTCAATATCGGTCTGCCGAGCTTCCAGCTCTTCAAATACCTGAATTTCAACCCTTCGGTAAGCTACGGTCAGAACTGGTTCTTCAGGGCCAGCGAGGCCGTCTATGATCCGGAGACAAACAAGACGGAACTGGTCCAGGGCGATGCCTTCGGCCATTTCGGAATAACCCAGACCTATTCCGGGTCGGTATCTATGAGTACCCGCCTCTACGGTATGTTCAATTTCGGGCGCTACAGTAAGGTCCAGGCGATAAGACACGTCATTTCGCCTTCGGTCAGCATGTCCTTCAGCCCTGAGAAAGGAACGTATGCAAACGGATGGAGAACCCTCTCGTATACAGACAAAAACGGCGAGTCGAAGGAGTACGAATACAACATCTACCAGGGCCAGCTCGGCTCCTACCCCGGTAAAGGAAGAAGCGCGACCGCATCACTCTCTATAGGAAATAACCTCGAGGCCAAGGTCCGCGACCTTTCAGACAGTACCGGCAAGGGAAGCAAGAAAGTCAAGCTGCTGGACCAGCTCAACTTCTCTACCAACTACAACTTCCTTGCAGACTCCTGTAAGATGGGTAAGATAAGCGGCTCTATGTCTACTAACCTATTCGGAAAGGTAAACATCAGCGCCAGCGCCGGTTTCGAGCCCTATGCGGCAAAGGTAATTAACGGAAGGCTCTATCAGAGGATCAACAGATTCGCATTCCAGGAAGGTCAGGGTCTGGCCCGCTTTACCAACGCATCCGCTTCCGCATCCTACTCCATCTCCGGAAAGGGCGCGATAAACGGAAACGACGGACGCGAAGACAGCAGCAGCCCTGCAGACTACTATCAGAGGATTTACTATCACCCGGTAACGGGCGAGTATGTCCCCGGAGGATGGCTGTATTATACCAACCCCAATGTGCCGTGGTCTGTAAACTTCAACGTCAATTTCAATTGCACCAGAGCTCCGCTGTACGACAAAGACCTCGACCAGCTCATTTTCAAGAATACCTATACATCCACTCTGGGTATGAGCGGAAACATCAAGCTTACCCCCAGGATGTCTATCAACGCATCGTCCGGATACGACTTTATAGCGAAGAAGATAACGACTACTCAGATCAGCGCTACCTACGATCTCCACTGCTTCAATATCGCAGTGTCGTGGGTCCCGCTCGGAACATGGCAGAGCTACAGCTTCAAGATCGCCGCAAATGCGGCCTCTCTTGCAGACCTGCTCCGTTTCAAGAAGAGCAGCAGCTATTGGGATAGATAAAAATTTTACTATATTTGCGTGTCAATTCGATAACGCAGCGGCAGTTCTGCCGTACAATTCTATAATTTTCAACTATGACACATCGTCTTTACGACCTCAGTCAGATGAGTCGTGAGCAGCTCGAAGAGATTGCTTCGGGACTCAAGATCAAATCAATCAAGAAACTCGACGACGAAAACCTCGCCTATGCTATATTGGACGCAGAGGCCAGCCTGGCAGCGTCTCAGCCAGACACTGAGAAGAAAGAGCCTAAGAAACGCGGCAGAAAACCCAAGGCCCCCAAAGCCCAGGAAGAGCCCGCTAAGGTAGAAGAACCTAAACAACAGGAAGAGCCTAAAAAGGAAGCGCCCAAGAAAGAGGAATCCGAACCTGTTAAAGAGGAGGCAGAACACGAGAAACCCGCTCCCAAAAAGCGCGGCAGAAAGCCCAAGGCCCAGAAGGCTCAGGAAGAGCCCGTCAAGGCCGAAGAGCCCAAGAAAGCAGATCCCACCGCCGAGGAAAAGAAGGCGGCTATACTCGCTAAGGCTCAGGAAAGGCTCGACCAGAAAAAGAACCAGAACCAGAACGGAAAACAACACAACAATAACAACCAGAATCAGAACCAGAATCAGCCCCAGCCCCCCAAACCGAAGGTCCCCGAGTACGAGGGTACTGTCGAGGCTACTGGAGTTCTGGAGATAATGCCGGACGGGTATGGTTTTCTGCGCAGCTCTGACTACAATTATCTCAACAGCCCGGACGATATCTACATCTCCCAGCAGCAGATAAAGCAGAACGCCCTCAAGAACGGAGATACCGTCACCGGCGAAATCAGGCCTCCCCGCGAGGGCGACAAATACTTCCCTCTCGTCAAGGTCAAGTTCATCAACGGCCGCAGCCCGGAATTCATCCGCGACCGCGTTCCCTTCGACTTCCTCACTCCCCTTTTCCCGGACGAGAAGTTCAACCTTCTTGGCCATGGCCACGGCTCCGATCCTTCCTGCCGTATAGTCGACATGTTCTCGCCTATCGGAAAGGGCCAGCGCGGACTTATCGTAGCCCAGCCGAAGACAGGTAAAACCATGCTCCTCAAGAGCATCGCCAACGCGATTGCAGACAATCACCCGGAGGTCTACGAGATCGTCCTTCTTATCGACGAACGTCCGGAGGAGGTTACCGACATGCAGCGCAGCGTCAAGGCCGAGGTGGTAGCCTCTACCTTCGACGAGCCGGCCGATCATCATGTCAAGGTAGCGAATATGGTCCTGGAGAAGGCCCGCAGGCTGGTCGAATGTGGCCACGACGTAGTTATCCTGCTGGACTCCATCACCCGTCTCGCCCGCGCCTACAATACCGTTCAGCCCGCGTCCGGAAAGGTCCTGACAGGAGGTGTGGACGCAAACGCCCTTCAGAAACCCAAGCGCTTCTTCGGCGCAGCCCGTAACGTAGAAGGCGGCGGCTCGCTGACTATCCTTGCGACCGCCCTTACCGAGACCGGTTCGAAGATGGACGATGTTATCTTCGAGGAATTCAAGGGAACCGGAAACTCCGAAATCCAGCTTGACAGGACTCTTGCCAACAGGCGTATCTTCCCTGCCGTCAATGTAGTTCTCTCAGGTACCCGTCGCGACGATCTCCTTTACGAGAAGTACAATGGTCAGAGGATATGGATCCTCAGAAAGCTTCTTGCCGATATGAATCCTACCGAAGCGATGAACTTCATGCTTCAGCTGATGGACGAATACAAGACCAACCAGGATCTTATCGACAATATGAACAAGGTAAGCCCGCGCGAAGCGAAGTTCTACGATACGTTCTAGCGGTAGAACCGGTCGTTGTCTATATTCGCCTCTTCTTTCGAGAACAGACCGGCGATAAATCCGATACCGTAACCCCAGAGCTGTACGTAAGCAGCAGCTACAGACAGGAGCCCGACTTTCGGGCTCTTGTTCTTTATAGTAGAGTCTGCAAACACGAGAAGCGCGTAAAGGACGTCAAAAGGCAGTATAAGGCTCAGGACGACAAATCCCAGGGGGAACAGGTGTACAAGCCTCAGAGAGCCCGGATGGCGCCTTGTAAGTGAAATCCTGGCCTTTCCGGAGTTGCGGACCTGTCGGAAGAACTTCCGGAAGTCCGTACGGCGCTTATGATACAGCCAGGCATCGGGGATGAGCGCGGTCGTAAAGCCAGCTTCCACTACCCTCATGCTGAAATCGACGTCTTCGCCGAAGCGCATGGCCGAGAAACCCCCCAGCTTAGCGAAGACCTCGCGTCTGACGCCCATATTGAAAGAGCGCGGGAAGAAACGGGTTATCTTCCGCTTTCCGCCGCGTATTCCTCCGGTAGTGAAGAAGGAGGTCATCGAATAGCTGATCGCTTTCTGGACGGGAGTGAAATCCTCGCCTCCACGGTCGGGGCCGCCGAAGGCATCGGGGGTATTATCCAAGAGGAAGCTTTCAATAGCTTCGAAGTACCCTTCCGGCAGGACGGTATCGGAGTCAAGGATGAGGAGATACTCTCCCTCGGCCCTTTCAGCGGCATAGTTTCGCGCCATTGCCGGGCCCCCGTTTTCCTTAAACAGATACTTTATATCAAGCTTTTCAGCATACTGATTTACAATATCTTCGCATTTTACCGAAGATCCGTCTTCTACTACCAGGACCTCAAAGTCCCGGAAGGACTGGGAGGCTATAGAGGAGAGCAGCTCGGACACTTCGTCCGGGCGGTTGTAAACCGGTATGATGAGGGAGTATTTCATCTACTCGAAGGCGATCGGAATGAAGAATTCGGGACGATGGAAGTCGGGATCCGGGGTATCGATCGGGGCGTAGCTCAGGAAATGGGGGGTCTCGAGGAGGTCTCCGCATTTGTAGAAATTGGCCTTGAGCTGAAGGCCGTTGAAGGATTCCAGGTTCAGGGCTTCAGCCGGTACTATGAGGCATACCTCCCAGGGTCCGGCAGGCCGTTCGGCAAACGGTTTGTCGCCAAGAGAGGCCCATCTTTGGATCTTACCTGCAATCTCAGCCGGGGCCGGGATACGGTCGTGGCGGCTTTCGCCCTTTGCGAGAAGTACTTTACCGATACAGTTACACTCCAGATTATAGTAGACTTTTCCGTCCGGACTGCTGAAGAACTCTACACAGGAGTCTTCCCAGACCTTGCCGAAATCCTCCCCGGCTGCAGCGCGGGAGGTCTTCTCCACTACCCTGTAATCTATCAGGATATTCTTCCCGGTGTGGGCCAAGGCGAATTCGACCGTAGGTTTGTAGGGAAACTTATCAGGCCAGTTGCAGATATCTATTGTTTCGAACGGGATGTGTTCTTCGGCAAAAAGCTCCGGGATGTCGGATGCTTTGAAGCCCTCGGGCAGGTATACTTTTCTAATCATAGTCCAAAGATAAACAATTATCGGCTGATTCCGAGCCAGGCGGCAAGTTTGGTTTTGAACTGAGCCGGAACTTTATCCGTGTTGAAAGGCTCATAAGCGGCCTCCAGGTTAAGAGACTTGAGATAGCCGGCTGCGTTGGAAGGATCCTCAGTAATGTGGCTTCCGGTACCTGCAGCGCGGATGAACCCCATCGGCATCTGCTTCCAGCCGTCTACATAGGTAGCGTAAATGAACTTACACTCTTCGCTCAGCGAGGTAATTCTTCTGAGCATTCCCTTCTTGCCGTTGACGACTTCCCTGTCGGTCTTGTTGGACTCCGGATAGATGACCAAGACGGTTATATCCTCAGTCGCGGAAGCGGTCTCAAGATAGATTACAGTCTGAAGGGATGCGCCGTCGTAAGTCCACACGGCCTTCTGTCCGCGCTGCTCCGGGAAGCGGGTGTAAGGTATTTGGGAGCCGTTGACCAGGACACTCTGAGCGGGCAGAACAGCGTCCAGGACTACTCTTACGGTTCTGGTCGGCAAAGCACCCTTATAGTTTCCCTTTCTGGGATGGATATGGAGAGTGAGCCCGGAAGCATCCGAGCGTTTGTCGATAGCGGTAATGGCATACTCGGCCTTGTAATTCTGAGTAGCTCCGTCGTCTTCATAGAGCCTGGTCGAGAAGGCTCCATCGCCGGGAGCAACGAAAAGACAGAAGCCGTCGCCGGCCTCCTGCAGGGACTGAATGTCCGGCATGGCCATCGGAATGACGGCGCCGGCCTTGACGAACCATGGATTCTCGAACAAGGTATAATCGAACTTGCAGGTCGCTCCACCCTTGTAGGTCGTTCCGGTAGACACGTCGTACCAGTCACATCCTGCGGGCAGCCACATCTCGCGTCCGGCAAGGGCGGTGGAGCTGTCTATGGGCTCACAGACGGTCGTGGCCAGGATATCGCGGCCGAACATGAACTCCTGCTTGAAGGAGTAGGCCTCTTCAGCCTCGGGATATTCGTAGTACATCGGGCGGCAGAGCGAGATACCGGTATCGTAACACTCGCGGGCTGCCGTGTAGATGTATGGACTCAGGTTGTAGCGCAGCCGGATTGCCTCGCGCATCATGTCGAAGTGTTCGGGGAACATCCAGAAGCGCTTCTCCATGGTCATGTTCTTGGTCGAGTGGCTCTTGTAGATGGGGGTGAAGACGCCGCTCTGCATCCAGCGGGTATAAAGCTCGGGGTTGGTAGCGCCAACGCCCCAGGGCTGCATGTGGCCGCCGATGTCGTGGCCCCAGTAGCCGTAGCCGATGTTAGCCGCGGTGGAGGTGAAGTAAGGCAGGTACCCGAGCACCTTCCAGGTAGCGAAGGTATCGCCCGAGAAACCGACCTGGTAGCGGTGGCTGCCGACCCCGCCCCAGCGGTGGTAGATCATGGGCCGCCCTTTGCCCTGCTTTTCCATATCCTTGAAGAAGACATGGTTGATCCAGAAAGTCTGGTTCATGCCCGGGATGAATTCCTTGTTGAGACGCTGCTGCTGCCAGTCAAGCCACCAGAAGTCAACTCCCATTTTCTCCATCGGGTGCATCACCGAATTGAAGTAGGCGTCTGCCCATTCCCTCTGGTCTATACACCAGGGAATGAAGGCATCGCTTCCGTCCGCATTCACGAAATTGTGTGGCCCGTCGTAGTCTGAGGTGCGGGAAAGATAATCCTTCCTCATACGCTCGTAGGGCTCCTCATAGGGCTGGATGCCGGAGGCGGGATGGATGTTGAGCGAAGTCTTGACCCCGTAGTTGTGGAGGTCCTGAAGCAGATTTTCTGGTTTGGGGAAGAAATCCTCCTTCCAGGTATAACCGGTCCACCCGAGGGTCTGGCCGGACTGGTCCTGATACCCCGTGAAGATATCGTCGTTCCACATCTCATGCCAGTCCATATCGATAATGAAGACGTCTATCGGGATGTTAAAACCGCGGAAATGGTCCATCAGGTCGCGGATCTCATAGTCTGAATACTGCCAGTAACGACACCACCAATAGCCGAAGGCATACTTCGGAGGAAGGGGAATCTTCCCCGCTATCTTCGTAAAATCGGAGACTGCCGCCTTATAGTCATGGCCATAGGCGAAGATGTACAGGTCCTCTCGGTCCTTGCCGCCATCGCGGGCCTGAGCCCAGTCGCCCCAGTCGGTGCCGGTCGGCACGAAGACATGGCGGGAGCTCTCGTCGAGAATAGCCCAACCGGCGCGGGAGACGACTCCCTTGTCGAACGGGTCCATGGTCTTTTCCCCGTCACACATATCCAGCGTCCTGCAGGTTCCCAGCAGGTTGTCTTCCTCGGACATGCCGTACTTCCAGCTCCTCTTCTTTCCGTTCATCTTGAATTCTACGGAAAGGTTGTCGGGGCTGAATTTGCCGGTGTTTTTGTAGGTAAGTGTAAGATCGGAGGTACGGATAACAAGACGTTTCGAGTTCTTATTTGCCTTGAACTCAGGTACTGGGAGGAGGCGGTTGACTACGCCGAGGGTGGCTCTGTCTTCAAATACTCCGTCCTCGGCCCACTCCATACGTATAAGCCTGCTGGTAAGTACCGTAAAACGGGCATTTCCTATAGTGACGACTGCCCTGTCGTCTGCCTTGGGCTCATAATCCTGCGAAAAACTCGCGATAGAGCCCGCCAGAAGCGCGGCAAGAATCAGGATGATGCGTTTCATTACTTGATGTCTATATGGGTCTTGAGGGGCAAATTGCCGGAACTGCCGCCTACGCTGATTTCAAATTGTCCGGGTTCTACCCTGAAGTCTGCGATTGAAGTATCGAAGAACGAGAAGGCATCCTCTTCAAGAATGATCTTGACGCGCTTGCTCTCCCCTTTCTTAAGGTATACTTTTTCGTAGCCTTTGAGCTCTTTTAAGGGACGCGGGACCGAGGCCTGCAGGTCGCCTACATAGACCTGAGCCACCTCGGCGCCGGCTTTCTTTCCGGTATTGCGCAGGGTGAACGAGACTTCGAAGCCTTTCTCTACGGGTTTTACCTCAAGATCAGAGTAGCTGAAGCTCGTATAAGAAAGTCCATAGCCGAAGGGGAACAGAGGCTCCTTCCCGGCTTTGTCGTAGCCGCGATAGCCCATGAACACTCCCTCGCTGTACTGGATGCGGGGAACGTTCTTCTCTCTCTTCCAGTAAGTCGAACGGTAGTCGGTGTTATAAGTATCGTAACAAGGGTTGTCTTCCCAGCGGCGGTCGAAGGTGACGGGAAGTTTGCCGCTCGGGTTCACCTTTCCCGCCAGAATCTCGGCGACCGCCTTTCCGCCTTCCTGACCGGGGTACCATGCCATCAACACCGCTGCGGCTTTGTCTATCCATGATTCCATCTCCACTCCTGCGCCGGCATTGACTACGGCAACAACGTTCTTGCTGAAGCGGAAGGCCATATCCATCGCCAGCTTGTTTGTCTGGGGCAGCTCGAAACTGCGGTCGGCCCCTTCGCGTTCGGTGTCGGCGTCGAAGCCAATACAGAGGACCACGGCATCGGCAGCCGATAGCTTCTTGCGAAGCTTCACTGCGTCGGTCTTGAATACCTTAAGATGGACTTCG
>Ga0247611_10007871_pt1 | contig 13250 bp, 10 predicted proteins | sample 177DNAGHGhighgp2_FD_192422 | JGI IMG/M metagenome (GOLD analysis project Ga0247611, IMG submission 192422) | Sheep rumen microbial communities from Palmerston North, Manawatu-Wanganui, New Zealand - 1770 DNA GHGhigh gp2 | ecosystem: Host-associated > Mammals > Digestive system > Stomach > Rumen... | reverse complement strand
GAGAAGGGATATGCGCTTCGCAATATGGAAGGAAAGCTTCTTCCTGTCGTGGAATCCGATCTGGAAGAAGGCCCGGAGAAAGCACGTCACGCAATGAGCATCGTATGCGCACTTCTGTGGGAACGCTTCCAGAAGAATGCCGCGCCGATTGCTTTGGCCAGCATGGATAACTGCAGCCATAACGGTGAGAAACTCCAGTCTGCGATTTTCGAGATCGCGGAAGGCTGGCGGATCAGAAAGTTCGTCACCAGTGAATTCCTGGATTATATCCGCGATGAGAAACAAGTCGCTTTCCCATGGAGCATGATCGATAAGATCACACCTCGTCCGGATGCTTCCGTACAGGAGATGATCGAGAAGATGGGCATCTCGGATATGGCCCCGATCACAACATCCAAGGGAACCTTTATCGCGCCTTTCGTCAATGCGGAAGTTCCGCAGTATCTTGTCATGGAAGATACATTCCCGAACGGCCGTCCTGCCTTCGAGAAAGCTGGCGTATACATGACCGACCGTGAGACAGTCAACAAATCCGAGCGCATGAAAGTCACAACGTGCCTGAACCCGCTCCATACTTCGCTCGCGATCTTCGGATGTCTTCTGGGCTATAACCGTATTTCGGAAGAAATGAAGAATCCTCTTCTGGTAACATTGATCAAGAAACTGGGCTACCTGGAAGGTCTTCCGGTCGTAACGGATCCGAAGATCCTCGACCCGAAGGCGTTTATCCGTGAGGTCATCGAGGAGCGTCTTCCGAACCCGTATATTCCGGATGCACCGCAGCGTATCGCTACAGATACGAGTCTGAAAGTTCCGATCCGTTTCGGCGAGACGATCAAGGCGTATATTGCGGATCCTGATCTGAATGTGACTTCTCTCACCTACATACCTCTTACGATCGCAGGGTGGTTCCGTTATCTGTTAGGTATCGACGATAACGGAGACCCGATGCCGATCAGTTCCGATCCGCTTCTTTCTTCTCTGCAGGATCAGTTGAAGAATGTCTACTTCGGAAATCCGGACAGTTGCGACGGACAGTTGAACGGACTTCTGTCCAACAAGGAACTGTTCGCGACAGACCTGGTGGCATGCGGACTGGCACCGAAGATCGAGAGCATGCTTTCGGAGATGCTGGCCGGACCGGGTGCCGTAAAAAGGGTGCTGAAAATGTATGTCGGAGAATAAGAACGGGGCGGGAAGTTTTGAAGAAAAAAACCGAAAAGTCTCATTTTATAAACTTGTATGGAAGTTAAATATACTGTATATTTATAGTGTTTGTTAAATGAAAATGCCTATAAAATGACATAATATGGTGCAAAGGAGTTCCTCATATGATCATTACACCGAAAAATCCCAGTGAAACCAACCGTGAATATGCTTTCCGTATTATCAGCGATAACATTATCAACCTGGAGATCGAACCGGGCAGCATGATCGGTGAGCAGGAAGTGGCTTCTCAACTGGGTCTTTCGAGAACTCCGATCCATGAGGCGCTTCTGGAACTTTCCAAGTCCAAGATCGTGGATATCCTTCCGCAGAAGGGTTGCCTGGTTTCCATGATCGATTCCGACCTGATCCGTGAGGCACGTTTCCTTCGTATCACCGTCGAGACCGCGCTGGTTGAGGACGCATGCGAGATGGCGAAGGAATCCGATCTTCGCGATCTGGAAGAGAACCTTCAGCTCCAGGAATTCTATCTGGCCAAGGAACCAACCAAGCTTCTCGGCCTGGACAACGATTTTCACAAGATCATTTACCGCATCTGCAACAAGATGCAGTGCCACTATATGGTCAGCCTCATGAGCATGCATTTTGACCGTGTCAGAAGCCTGAGTCTGCATTCCGTCAAGGACCTCAAGATCGTGTCGGATCACCGGGCGATCTTCGATGCCATCAAGGCGAAGGATCCGGTTGCGGCGCGCGCTGCATTCCAGAAGCATATGGCTCGTTTTGAGCTCGATTGGAACATCATCAGCCTCGAGTACAAGCAGTACATCTCGGACGGAAGCAAGTAATGCCGATCCATGTTCCGCAGCATGACATATGGACTTATCTGACGACCGCCCAAAAGCCGGTCGTTCTTTATGGTACGGGAAACGGCGCCGATAAGATCCTGGATCAGCTTCTTCTTCGCGGGATCCGCATTTCCGGAATCTTTGCGAGTTCGGATTTTGTGAGGAACCGCACTTTCCGCGGATATCCGGTGGAAACCTACGAAGCCCTTCACACCCGCCTCGGCGATATGATCGTGCTGATCTGTTTTGGCACGTCCCGTCCGGAAGTCCTGGAGAACATTGATCGCATTGCAGGAGAGTGCGAGACCTATGCTCCGGATGTTCCTGTTTACGGACAAGTGCTTTTCGACCGGAAATTCTTTGACGCCCATACAGAAATGTTGGAACATGTCCGCGACAGCCTCTCTGACGATGTTTCGCGGGCAACTTTCGATGCCATCGTGCAATATAAGCTTTCCGGAGATTACAAGCTGCTTCGTCCCGTGGCGCGCCCTCTTTCCGAGGCAAAAGAACTGCTCACTATCGTAAACGACGCGGCTTTTCTGGACCTGGGCGCCTATAACGGCGACACGGTCCAACTATATACTTCGCTTTTCCCACAGATCCGGAATATCGTTGCAGTGGAACCGGACGCAAGAAATTACCGGAAACTGCAGTAGAATACAGCAGGGCTTACCGGAGAGGAAGCACCCGCACGTTCCATTTTCTGTATACGAGCGCTGGTTTCGGATCACGATGGAATGACCAGGATCGATCGGAACAAGGGTCGTGGTGTGCATGAGAATGCTTATTCTGATGGTCAGGAAGAGCTTACAGCCGCAACGATCGTAACGCTGTTACAGGGGCAGAAGGCGGGTCTCATCAAGATGGACGTGGAAGGAAATGAACTCCTTGCGATCGAGGGGGGCCGTGAAGTGATCCGTCGCGACCGTCCCTCCCTGATCGTGTCCTGTTACCACAGAAGCGAGGACCTCTTCACCCTCCCTCTGCTTCTTTCCGAACTGGTCCCGGAGTATAAGATCTATCTGCGACATCACCCGCACCTTCTCTGCTGGGATACAGAGTTCTATCTGACCCTTTCTTGAACTCTTTTTCTATTTTGCTTTTTTCACTATGTTCAGAAATAAAAAAACCATGATAAAATGGGAGAAAAGGAGACGCTATCCCATTTGGGCGGGATAGCGGTAAGGAGATACGAATATGGCCAAGAATTGTCCTGGTTGCGGTGCGCCGATGGTCTATGACCCGGGTTTTGATTCGCTCGTGTGTGAGACGTGTGGAAACATCATCGATCCACAGACTCTGCCGGATGCGGATGATTTCTATCTGAACCAAGGCGAAGAACCGGAATCCATAGAAGATTTAGTTGAGGAAGAAGAACTTACCGGAGAAATGTATGACTGCCATATCTACAAGTGCAGTCAGTGCGGCGGAGAAGTCATCGTGTCGGGCACGGAGGCATCCACACGTTGCATGTATTGCGGTTCTACTGCTGTGGTCTTTAACCGGATCGCACAGGAACGGCGGCCGGATTACATTGTGCCTTTTAAGGTCACGAAGGAAGAAGCAGTTGAGAAAGTACTCCACCAGCTTCGATCCGGACTTTTCGTCCCGAAACATTTCAAAGTCACGGAACCGAGCGTAGTCCGCGGCATTTATATTCCCTACTATCTATATGACGGTGAGATCAAGGATACACAGCGTTTTTCCATCGGTCATACCGAACACATTTATGATGGTGAATGTGGATTTGTCGACCTGCCCGTGGAAGCATGCAAGTCTCTTTCCGATAGGACTTCTATCCAGCTGGATCCATTCGATCTGCGGGAGAAAGTGCCTTTCGACACGTCTTATCTGATGGGTTTCTACTCGAATGTGAAGGATCTGGAGCCTCGCGCAGGAAAGGGTATTGCTGAAATGAAGGCGAGAGCTTTTCTTACCCGGGCTATGGATGAATTAACACCGAAGGGAAATGTACTCATGGAAAAGAAGATCGTCACCTCCGTGCCGAAGATCAGCACAACACTGACTTCCACTGCCCTTCTTCCGGTGTGGTTCATCACCATAGACCGCAAAGGAACTCCGTACACTTTTCTGGTGAATGGTCAGACAGGCAAAGTCGTGGGAACTGTCCCGTGGAACCGCTTTCTGGCCGGTGCCATGATCGTGACGATCTTCCTTGCACTGGCTGCGCTTTCCACTCTTCTTCTCTTTAAGTCTGGCCTTGCAGACATCCTGATGAGATTCGAGAAGAGTTTTCTCCTCGATAGTAGTGACGGAAGCGCTCCTATATACGGTATCGGCCTCTTCATTTTCTTTATCGGTTCTGCGACGCTTACATTCATGGGATTTGCTTTCGCCAAGTTTAAGAATATCCTGGACAAACTGAATCTGTCCCGCTCCATCGTGACATTCATTTTTTCCAAGAAAAGACAGGGGGATGCCAAATGATCATTACACTTACGATATTTATTTGTTCACTCGGATGCTCCCTGGGAATCGCGTTCTTTGTTGTCGCCACGCTTCTGAAACGCTCCAACAGCTATGGTTCGCAGTCAGAAGTGGATTCTTGCATCCGCAAACTGAACGTACAGAATGCTGAGCAGGTCCACAAAGTCTGACACTTATCGCGAATACTGTCCGGTCATGACCTCTCTGGCAAAAGCATCCGCCAGCGGGAGCCCCGGGGTGGCGAGCGCAATATCCGCCGCTTTGCGGTTATCGTAAGGTACCGCGATCGTCGTGAAATGAATGGGTGACGGGTCATGTGATCCGACGTCCCCCTCGATCATGAGTGCGCATGCCAGCGGGCGGCATATACTGTTGCCGATACTTCCTGTATTCAACGCATATCCATAGTTTAATGCACGGACGAACGGTCTGTGGCAGTCTGCGCACACCAAGACATCGTATTTCGTTTTCTTATCGCTTCCGGTCAGTCCGCGTTCCAGGACATCGGTAGGATCACTTGGCTGGAAAAGCGCATCGATAGTCCGTCCATGGATCAGACGGAAATGCATGCCGCTGATCCACATGGATGTCTCCTGAGGCAGGGAATTGAGCCACTTGATACGTTCTTCACCCAACTGTTCCCAGTAGAAACGCAACGTCGATGCGAAGCGGTCCTGTTCTTGTGGTGGGAGGTTACGTTCGAAATATGCCCGACAGATCCACTCGTCCCAATTTCCCTTAAGAAAATGATCGCAGTGTGAACGTACCCAATCACATGTCTCCACGTTTCGAGGGCCTTTTCCCACTGCGTCTCCAAGAAACCAGACCTCATCCGGGGCCAGTCTCTGTAACTCCTGCTCCATGGCAAGAGTCGCTATTTCATTTCCATGCAGATCTGCAAGAAATACGATCCGATTCACGAAACACCACCTCCATTAGGAATTGTAACATAGATGTGGTGTTTCCGTTCTGTCCGGATACCGGAATCAGAATTCGGATCCGTCGTCGTCGTTGTCATCATAGTTGTTGCTGGAAGAGTAGCTGCTGCTTCTCTGCATCATCTCTGCTTTCTTCTGCTCCATTCTTTCGGCGATGATCTGAACGAGCAACGTCAAAACAAATACGACCACAGCGATCACACCTACGATGATATTGGACGGTCTTGTCAGAAGCGGAAGACCGACAGCGATAACAGCCGCAGCTACACCGGCTGTAACAGAGGCAACCAGCGTCGTGTGCTGGGACAGAAGACTGATCAGAGATCCGGCCAGGTAGATGCTGAGGCACAGGATCACGACCATAAGGAACAAGAACACGTAGAGGCCTACGTTCAACTTCGGAAATACGCTCCAAACTTCCTGGTACTCATATCCACCGATCGGAAGGAAGGATCTTTCCTCAAGAAGGTAGATTCCATCGTCATACGTAAAGCCGCCGATTCCAAGGAAATCCGCCAGACAATGGATCGCTGTGGCGATCCCACCGATGACCGTTACGGCAACAGTCTTTGCAATGAAAACGCTTACCGAAGCACCCTCTTCACGAATCGTGCGGATGACATCGTACACCATGTAGATCACGAAAATAGCAAGGCTTACGAGCGAGAGGATCAGGATGCTCTTCTGGAAAAGCGTGGACTGGAACAGACGGATCCAGGAAAGATGCTCGTCTTTATATCCATCAGCGGAAATATAGAGCCATTCTTCACTGATGATCCCATCGTACTTGAACCACAGGAACTGAGCGATAGCCGAAAGAATCAATGTAATGAATGCAGCGATCAAAGCACAGATAGCGTACTTCTTCATCTGCTTACCGATTGAAGCCTGATCAGGATCCACATAATTTGAATTGCTCATAAACACCTCCACATTTTCTGTATATTACTGTCCGAAAGTCATCGGAACAACTATATATCTCTCATCAGAAACGGCATGATAAAGCAATTCTATTAAAATGTAAAGTAGAAATTTGCAATCTCGTATCTTTCACCAAAGGAAGTTGTTCTTGGGGATTTTTTCTTTGACAAAAACACTATTGCAATTTCTGATTCCTTAAGAAATGATTGAGGATTCCATCAGGTGGCCAGAGTGTTATGGCGATCAAGAAGTTACGCTGCCTTCTCTTGCAGTGCCTCGACCTGCTCCTTTAATTCCTTCTCCCAGATCGTGCTTTCCGGCCAATCTGTTGTATCGAACATGCTACGGATCGTTCTGAAATAATAATCACAACGGTCCAGACATTCTTGACTGAGTGTCTTATACTTGATCTTCTTCTCCGGATTCTCCTTCGCAATGGCAGCTTTCATGATCTCCGTAAACAATTCCGCCCGATCGAGCGATGGAGAAATCAGCCCATCCTTGCTGAGGAAATACTGCTTATACTCTTTATACGTTTCATCAGAAGGAGTATAGTGCTTGCCACAATACTCAATGAAATACGGAAGGAAATTTTTCCAGTCTTCATACGAATAGAGCGGCATAGACAGGTTCTCATTGTAATTCATCATGAACCGGTCGATCAGAAGTGAAATATCGTACGCCAGGACGCGTTCATATTGGGTGATCGTCTTCTGGGACGAGGAATCCAGATAGATCACGTTATGCCATTTTCCATCGATCTTATGCGTCTGCACGCGCTCCTCCGGATAGGAAAAGTTCATAAGGAAGATGTCGATGCCATAGATGTATCCGAAGCAAAGCTGATCGAAAAGATCTTTCGGATAGCGGGAAAGAATGGTATCGATAGCATCCAGTGCTTGAGAGCTTCGTTCCGGATCGATATCATAATCACACATGATCACTTCTTCTATCGGCAAAGAGTCTCCGATATAGATCTTGATGCCGTACTTATTCCCGATATCCACAGCTTTCTTTCTGACTTCTGACAAGGGATCATCCGCTGATACAGAAGGGTTCTCCTGCTGGTGCATGGCTGAATTGTCATGCCGGAGTTCATCCAGTCTTGCATTCAGTTCACTGCCTTCCGGGAACTTCTCCACCACATCCTCGGGAATGAACTCATCTTTATATTCTGCGTTCAGTACTTTGTCCGTATTGAAATCGTAGTCGATAAGAACGCTCTGACTCCACTGATCCTCGCCATCCTTCTCCATGATCGAAGCATGTCCGCCGACTTTATATTCTCCGTTAAAGAAGAAACCGGGTATCCCGGATGCGGAAAACCAGAATGTCTTTTTCGCATCCACTTGTTCCAGAATGGAGTTTAAATAGTCGAAGGTCTGGTCGATCTCCCAGATGTACAGATCCGCATCTTCCGGGAACTGGGGTTTCGCACCTGCATTCTCTGATTCATATTCTGCTACCGAGCGTACGATGGACAGGAAAAGCTTATCGTTCTTCCAGGCGTCACCCTTCTCTTTCTCGTATAGACGGATCAGAATGTCTTTGATCAGCATCGGGTTCTTCGGAAGATCGTTTCGTGTCGGATACGTATAATGATTCAGGACCTGGAAAGCGTTATCCATCTCTTTGTCTGTAAATCCATTGTCCAGAAACAGATGGATCGCTTTCTCCGTGGTGTTGTAACTGAAGAACAGATCATCGACGAATTCCGAGCCGTAGATATGCTCCAATCCGGTCATGAAAACGGTTGGAACCTCATAGGTCACCGTACCGTATGTGAAATATTTTGCAGTATAAAGTTCTGCGCCGCCTTCTACGATAAAGCGAGCATCATAGCTGGTTTCGAAATCTGACCAATCCTTCTCCGTCATATCCAATGCATTGATGTACTTCCCCTTGCATCGATAGACCATCGAGGAATCTCCATCGATCTGATAGTCGATAAAATGAACTAATTCATGGAACACAGTGCGGTTATATGTTTTCTGTCCAACTTGATATTCTTCTAAGTCAACCAGGACTTCGTTATCACTATCGTAGTACTCTCCTGCATTGCCGTATGCACAGCCATCCTTAACGACATGAAGTGTCGAAAGCTTATCTAAGAAAAACGCTTTCTTCTCCTCTTTCAAGTGATCCGCAACGATGGGAAAGATGTGGTATACATAATTGCGGAAGCAGTCAAGATCCGGATTCTCATCCACGATTTCCGCGTATTCAAGAAACAGCTCATGCTTGCCGTGAAGCTCGGCTTCTTCCATGTGTACTGAATTTGCTTTCTTCACCGCTTCCTGACGTAGCAGTTCCTTCGGATCCGGAGTCGGAGATGGAGAAGGTGTATTCGTCGGTGTAGGTGTATTGACTGCAGAGGTCACATCCGCAGTGTCACGCGTTGTTTTCGTCGGTTTCGGCGTACAACCTGTGATCGTTAACGAGGAAAGGATCAACACGCCTGCGCATACCAAACTTGCCATTTTTCTGTAGTTTCGAGTCATAATGTACCCCCTGATGCACACTTTTCGCGACAATTATAGTATACGTTTTTCTCTTTTACATTTCGTTTCCGTCACATTAAGAGCAGATTTCATACAAACTTTCTTGATTCCTGTGTAATATCTGAAGGAAAAAACTGTTAATATATACGAAGGGGAGGAAACCCATGAAATTTAATACAGATGATTCATCCATCGTACAGCTCTTCTGGGACAGAAGTGAGAAAGCACTAACGGCAGTAGCGGAGAAATATGGCCGCTTCTGTTCTTCGATTGCGCGCAATATCCTAGGAAATCAGGAAGACGCGGAAGAGTGTGTCAATGATACCTATCTGGCTGTATGGAATTCCATTCCACCGCAAAGGCCTTCTGTGCTGGCGCCGTTCATCGGACGGATCGCGCGTAATATGGCTCTGAACCGTTATAAGATGAACCATGCCGAGAAACGCGGTGGCGGTGAGTTTCCTCTGGTGCTGGACGAACTGAGTGAAGTGATCCAAGGGAGTGAGTCCGCAGACAGTGAACTCTATCAGAAAGAACTTCTGAAGGTGGTCCACGATTTTCTGGAGAAGCTTCCTGCGGAGAAACGTAAGATCTTCGTCTGCCGATACTTCTATTCCGACAGCATCAAGGATATCGCCCTTCGTATGAACATGACGCAGAATAACGTAGCCGTTACTCTGAACCGGCTACGGAATCAGCTACGCGCGATTCTGATGGAAGGAGACTTGATATCGTGAAAGAAGATAAGTTTTTCGAGTTACTGAAAGATATAGATGATACTTATATTCTGGAGGCGCACGAGGAAGATCTTTCGTCCCCCTCTGCCAGCGCCGCCAAGGCAACTTCCGCCTCAGGAAACAAGAAGATAAAACCAGTCACCGGATGGTCCGCCTTCCCGCGCCTGGTATGGCCGATCGTCGGTGGGATCGCCGCATTGGGGCTGGTCACTTTCGGACTATGGAAGGGTGGTGTTTTCGGCACGGCTTCATCCGGAAACGAGACGAAACAACAGATCGCAGAGCATAATGACAAAATCATCGATGTCGCAGGTGAAGTCTGGGATGACTGGGGTGGCGTTCATCCGTACTACCCTTACTACCCTACCACGCATGATCCTACCGCAATAGTGGATGAGAATTCTACCGTAACTTTGGAAGAGACCACTGTAGTTACCTGCACGATCCCTACGATCCCTGCATTCCCATCTGACCGGAGTGTCAATATTACTGGAGAGCGTATCACCGACGAAGAAGCGGAAGCATTTTTCCAGGAAAACAAGGAATCATTTCAGAACATGATCGCTTCCTGCGGTATTCCGACAGATGATCTTCACTTCGACCGGAAAGGCTTTCACCATATCTCCTACGAAGGCATTGAAGGAGAATCGCTGACGATCGACCAGACTCACCGGGACTACCTGATCTACAACCGGAATGATCTCGTTGCCAGGATCACGCTCTTCCGTTCGAACGAAATTGGTGAGAGCAAGATCCTCTATACCATGAATTACGGCGGAAGCTGGTTTCCGGATTTCAATACCTTCCTGAAGGCGCACCAGGGCGAGAAACTGCTCTTCTTCTACGCGAATTCTTTGGAGATCATCATCGCTCCGGACGGCACGCTGATGAACCCGCCAGGCACTTCTTCCGAGATCCTCGAAGAGTACTTCGAGGGCATAGAGAAGCCTTATAGCGCCTTCTTTAACGAGCTGGCTTCGTATACTCCGTGATCAGGCGTGCCATGTCTCCGTTGGCCCGAGATAGGAATCCAAAGGAGCATTTCCTTCCTCGAAAAGCACCAGTTTCGTGAGTACGAAGTTCGGGCTTAGCGCGACGATATCGATGGTGTTTCTGCCTTCCTTAAGCTCAAGCGGTACTTCTGTAGTCCGAAGATTATCCAGCACGCCTTGGCTCCAGATCGCATTCCCGTCTCCTACGGCAAAACCTTCGCGGATCGTGTTGATCTTCTTCATCTTCCCGTCATTGACGGCCACGCCGCAGAACAGTTCCGGGATCTTTCCGGGCGGATTTCCAGGGTTGGTCATCAGGCGGAGCGTATATTTTCCGCTCTTCGGCACGATCACTGTATAGGTCAGGACCGGCGCATCTTTCTTCGAAGTGAAGAAACGATCCAGCGGGAAAGCCTTCATGCCGGAAACGCCACGGTTATAATCCGGGATCTCCTCGAAGTCTCCCTGACTGCCGGCTACTTTATTGCTATAGTGGGATGCTTCGATAGAAATATAGTTCATCATGCCGCTCTCCCCGCACCAGAAGAAAGTATTGGCCTCTTCCTTATCGGCGCCGTATGCGGAAGCCGTGCGTACCGGAACACGGATCGACACGAAACCGTCCTTCGTCCGTACTACGACTCTGGCAGCCGTTTCACCCACGAGAGATGCCTGGGATTTCGCTTTCTTCGGGATCTTTGTCACATCCAGACTGATCTTCAGATTCTTTACGTCAAAAGCCCTCGCCACGCCTTTTGTCTCGGAAACCGAGAGATAGGGGGCTTCACACTCGACTGTGAAAGGTACATTCTTGGCACAGGCGACGGTGAGCTCAATGTAGCCCGTACTGCAGCGTGGATCCAGGAAAGAAGGAAGGGTCAGTTCTTTTCGCGTCCAGAAACCACACTCGGAATACTGCTCGGTACCCGGAACCGCGACGATCAGGCGCTCTTTGTTCGCGCAATCGAAGGTATGGACCACCGGATACTGGCAACCTTCCTCACACCAGTTCTTGAAACCGATATGCTCGGAAAGCCCCATACCGTACCACATGCCTCCATGGATCTTGTGAAGTTCTTCTACCATCTCCCGGTCCTTCTTCAGGCAAGCATCGATCTCATCGGCCAAAGCAATGGCATACGTGCTTCCACGCTTGGCATAAGCGTGATTCAATGTCGTCAGAAGCCACATCTTCTGCACATTCAGATTCGCCATGAGCGGCAGATAGACGATCTCATAGAAACGGTAAGCCGCATTGCCGGAAAGACCGGAATAGAGTTTTTCCGCGTCTTTCATGAGAGAATCGATCGTCTTGGAAACAGTAAGATCCTCACCATAAGCGAAGGGTGCATAGACAGAATCGTTCATGGCTTCGGTGCGCCGTGCATGTGTGATCCGCGTATATCCCAGGAGAAGCTGTTCGGTCTTCTTCATCTGCGAAGAAGAAAGTACTTCGTCGAAATGTTTCTTCACAAAACAACGCGTGTATTCATGTGCGGAATTCTTGTTGCTCGTACCCCATTTATCGAAGTCATAGGCCAGGTCAAGGAAGTACGCCAGCGGATATTCATTACTGAAGATATCGCCCACATTGACGATCCACAGATCGCGGATGCCGAAGTCATAGGCCATGGTCATCTGTTCCCATACTTTGGAAAGGTGGGTCGTGTTGTACCACTCGAAAGAGATCGGGAATCCGTGGTAGTCGAAGTGGTAGTACATACCGTAACCGCCCTTGTGGTTCCGCATTTCCGGAGTCGGAACCGTGCGGAGATTGCCATAGTTATCGTCACAGAGCATCAGGGTCACACCATCCAGTTCCGGGTCTCCCATCAAGCCGGGCGTTTTCTCGTCACCATAGAAATACGGTTCCACCTCTTTATAGAGTGCCAGCATTCTCGGCACCTCATCCAGATCCTGGTTGACGTACTTCTTGATCAGTTTATTCTGCGTCTTCAGGACTTTGCGGAGGAGATCGATATTATCTTTCAGCGTAGCTTCCTTGCCCATGATGGCCGTGTCAGCCTCACCGCGCATACCGACGGTGATCACGTTTTCGAATTTACCGCTACGCTTCAGACCGTCTTCCCAGAACTTCGTGATGCCCTTCTCATTCGAAAGGAAATTCCAGGCATCTCCATAGATTGAGCCCGGTCCACGCAGATACTTGTATTCTTCACCTTGACGAAGGCATGGCTCGTGATGGGACATACCCATGACGACACCCAGCTCGTCAGCCAGCTCCGCATTTGCCAGTCCCGGACCGTCATTCGGAAAAATCGCGGACCACATGGCCGGCCACATATAGTTACCCTTTAAACGCAGAAGCAGTTCGAAAACATGCTCATAGCATTTTGCATTGAAACCGCCGAATCGTTTATTACAGTAGTTTCCGAAAGCCGGCCATTCGTCGTTGATGAAGAAGCCACGGAACCGTACTGACGGCTCACGGGATGTAAACACATACCTAGCCGGGAACGCAAATTCTTTCTTCTTCGCCGGTTGCACATCCAGCCAATCAATGAAGGGAGATACACCCAGTTTCTCAGACAGAGCGAAAAGTCCGTAGATGACACCCCGCTTATCAGAACCTGCGATCACGAGTGCACTTGTTTTCTTTCCATAGAATACTTCCTGCGGGAAATCTTCCACGACTTTGTGCTGGTAGACCTCTCTCTTGCCTGTCACTTCAGAT
>Ga0247611_10007870_pt1 | contig 13251 bp, 13 predicted proteins | sample 177DNAGHGhighgp2_FD_192422 | JGI IMG/M metagenome (GOLD analysis project Ga0247611, IMG submission 192422) | Sheep rumen microbial communities from Palmerston North, Manawatu-Wanganui, New Zealand - 1770 DNA GHGhigh gp2 | ecosystem: Host-associated > Mammals > Digestive system > Stomach > Rumen... | reverse complement strand
ATGGGAAGGGACGGAAGTCACCTCGGAGCGAAACTTTCCGATGCGACCGGAACGGTTCGGATCGTTTCGTTCGGGAACGGCGACCGCTATGCGGACTGGAGCGCCGTATCGGATGCAGCGGCGTACGTTACGGTCGAACTCGGTTTTTATCTCGGAAAACCGGAGGTTTCGGTTCGTGCGGAAGCGCTGGCACGGCCTGTTGATGGCGCCGTCGAAGATGCGATATCCGCCTGCATCCGCGCGGAACGGAATCATGCGCCGTTACCGCAAGCCGCCGTGCTTTCGTTGCTTCCGAAGATCGCGGAAACCGAAATTCGCAAAACGTACCGCACGCTGCTGCCTCGGCTCAATCGCGGCACGCTTCGGGCAAGTCTTTCGGAACGGGAGCAGACCGCGCTGCTGATTCTGCTTGAGATCGGTGTGGTCCGCTATGCAAACGACATGTTTTTTGCGGAAACCGTACGGGAAAAGAAACAAATTCAAAATGCCCCCTTGTATCCGATCCTGTGTTTGGAGTAAAATGGTTTGGTTAAAAGGGAAAGGAGGACGCACATGGAAGAAAGATTGATCGCTCTGTTCGCCGATCGGTTCGGTGAAGAACAGGCAAAGCGGATGCGGGAAGCCGTATCGTTCGCGTCGCGCGTGCATTGCAATCAAAAGCGCGACGACGGGACGCCGTTCGTTACGCATCCCTTAAACGTTGCGTCCTATCTTCTCGATATGGGAATGGATGCGCCGACCGTCATCGCGGGCGTTTTGCACGACACCGTTGAGGACGGCGACAACGTCCGGATCGAAGACATCGAACAGATGTTCGGCAAGGAAGTCGCATTCCTCGTCGACGGGGTTACGAAACTCACGAAATCCGGCAAACAAACGTACATCACCAAAAAACAGGAGCAGACGGAAAACCTGAGAAAACTGTTTCTTGCGATCGCGGAGGACGTACGCGTCGTGATTATCAAACTTGCCGACAGGCTTCACAACATGCGCACGATCGATGTGTGCTCGCCGCAAAAACAGATCAAAAAATCCCGCGAGACTCTGGAAGTCTACGCGCCGCTCGCACACCGCTTCGGCATGGGCGCGATCCGCAGCGAGCTCGAGGATCTGTCTTTCCGGTATCTGATGCCCGAGGAGTATAAGAACATCAAGGCACAGGTCGACGTGCAGCAAAAGGAGCGGCTTGAACTTTTAAGCAACGCGATGGAAAAGATGAAGGTGCTCCTCAAAGAGTCGAACATTGAGGGAAGCATTTCGGGCAGACCGAAGCATTTGTATTCCTCCTATCGCAAGATGCAGCGCAACAACTGCACGCTGCACGAACTGTACGACCTCATTGCGATCCGCATCATCGTGGATACGGTGACGGACTGCTATGCGGCGCTCGGCGTCGTCCATGCCACGTGGAAGCCGCTGCCCGGCAGATTCAAGGATTATATCGCCATGCCGAAACCGAACCTGTACCGGTCCCTTCATACGACGGTCATGGACGAGCACGGCATTCCGTTTGAGGTGCAGATCCGTACGAAGGAAATGCACGCGACCGCGGAATACGGCATTGCGGCGCATTGGATGTACAAAGAGGGCCGCAAGTCGATGACGGAACTCGACCGAAAGACGTCGTGGCTCAGACAGGTGCTCGAAGCGGACGAAACGACCGAGGACAGCAAGGAATTCGTCGACAATATTTTAAAGGACTTCCTCGGCGAATACGTGTTCGTGCTGACGCCGAAGGGCGAGATCATCGATCTGCCCGTCGGATCCACGCCGCTTGACTTTGCGTACCGCATTCATACGAATATCGGACATCACTGCCAGCACGCGCGCGTCAACGGAAACGTCGTGCGGCTCGACTATAAACTGAAAACAAACGACGTCGTTGAGATTATCACGTCGAATTCGCAGACGGGTCCGAGCCGCGACTGGCTGGCGATCGTCAAGACGCAATCGGCAAAGAACAAGATCCGGCAATGGTTCAAGCATGAGAACCGGGAAGAGAACATTCAGCGCGGACGCGAAATGCTCGAGGAAACGGCGAAGCGACACGCGCAGAGTCTCGCGATTCTGATGAAGCCGGAATACTACAACGAGGTTTTAAAGCGGCACAACTTCGCTACGCTTGACGATCTGTATTCCTCGATCGGGTTCGGCGGCGTGTCGGCAGGGCAGGTCCTGCACAAACTCATCGATCTGCATCGCAAGGATGAACGGCTCGACGAACTGCAGAAGAAATTCGAGGAAGCGGGACAGGAACCGCCGAAAAAACTGCCGCACCGTGCGAATCCGAAGGGGATCTACGTACACGGCGATCCCGGGATGGCGGTGTTCTTCGGAAACTGCTGCAATCCGCTTCCGGGCGATCCGATCGTCGGCTACGTGACGCGCGGCAGAGGCGTATCGGTGCATCGCGCGGACTGCAAAAACATCGAAAGCCTGATGAAGAATCCGGAGCGCATGATCGAGGTCGAATGGTCGCTCGACGAACGCACGAACTTCAGCGCAACAATCCGCGTATTCATCGAGGATCAGCCGGGATCGCTCATGGAGGTATCGAAGGTTCTGCTCGGGCTGAACGTCAACATGACGAATCTTTCGAGCCGATCGACCGACGACGGCTATGCGGCGATGGAGATCACCTGCACGGTTGCGAATACCGAGCAGCTTGACGTCATCATTTCCAATCTTAAAAAGATCAAACAGGTTGTGGACGTGTTCCGCGTTTGAGGAGGTACAAATGCGAGCGGTGGTGCAGCGCGTGACCGAGGCATCGGTCGCGATCGACGGGGAAACGGTCGGTGCGATTCAAAACGGGCTTTGCGTTCTGTTGGGCGTATCGGTCGATGATACGGAATCCGATGCGGACTATCTCACGGATAAGCTTCTGGGACTTCGTATCTTTGACGATGAAAACGGCGTGCCGAACCGTTCCGTGACCGACGTCGGCGGTGCGATCCTGTTGATTTCGCAGTTTACGCTTTTGGGCGACGCGCGAAAGGGCAGGCGTCCGAGCTATATCTTTGCGGCGCGTCACGAACAGGCGATCCCGCTCTATGAACGCTGCATCGAACGGCTGAGAGAGGCCGTTCCCGTAGAGACGGGACGGTTCGGCGCGGATATGAAGGTGTCGATCCTCAACGATGGACCTTTTACGATTCTGCTTGATTCCAAGAAAGGATTCTGAAATGCTTCTGAACGTATATCCCTGCGGTCCGGTCATGGCAAACATGATCTTCGTGGCAAAGCACGGCGCAAAAACCGTTGCGGTCATCGATCCGTCGGATGCGGCGCTTGCGAAGCGCGTTCTTGCGGAGCACGGCTGGACGCTTTCCGATATTCTGATCACGCACCGCCACTTCGATCATCTACTGGGCGTTGCCGCGCTGAAGAAGGCGACCGGCGCAACGGTCTATATTTCCGAAAAAGATGCGTGCGGACTCAAGAGCAATCTCCTGAGCCTTTCCATGATGCAGCGGATCGCGCTCGATCCGATCGAGCCGGACGTGCTGCTGAACGACGGCGACGTTTTTACGGCGGCGGGACTGACGTTTCGCGTGATAGCGACGCCGGGGCATACCGAGGGCGGCATTACGTTCGTCTGCGATGAGGAACGCTGCGCGTTCGTAGGCGACACGCTGTTCGCGGACGGCTTCGGGAGATACGATCTTCCGACCGGTGACCTTTCTGCGCTGACGAACTCAATTAAGAACGTCCTGCTCGCGCTGCCGGACGATTACCGCCTGTATCCGGGACATGGCGAAGCGACAACCGTCGCGCATGAACGCAGTTCCAATCCGATTCTTTACGAGGGCATGCAGTGGTACGACTGATTACCGACACACCGCAATACGCAAACGATATCGCCGAGGAGATTCGGATGTTCCTCGGTCTCGTTCCCGTGACGACGGAAGAAACGCCGGAAGCGGAATGGACAATCAGAACGGCGCTTGACGCCGCGGAAAGAACGGCGACGGCAAAGCGGGAGCCGGACGGCGATCCGATCGTGATGCGATATGCATTCGATGAAACCGATCCGCTCGATCGGAAACGACAGGAAAAACGCGCGCTGAAACGCGCCGTATACGCGCTGATGCAGCAGATTTGCCCGACTGAAATGCCGTGGGGAAGCCTCACCGGGATCCGACCGACGAAACTGCTGCGCGAGCTTTGCGAACGCGTCGGCGAAGAGGAGGCGGTCCGGCAGTTCCGTGACGTTTTTTCGGTACGCATCGACAAACTTCGGCTTGCCGCAACGATCAACGCCGTGCAGAAGCCGATCATCGAATCGGTCCGCGCGAACGACGTCGACGTATACGTCGGCATTCCCTACTGCAAAACACGGTGTCTCTACTGCTCGTTCGGCGCGGAGATCGCAAAGCAAAATGCGGTGGAGGAATATCTGCCGATCCTGTTCCGGGATATCGAAAACGGCGCGCGTCTACTGCGCGACGGCGGATACCGTGTCCGCGCGCTGTATATCGGCGGCGGAACGCCGACGGTGCTGTCAGCGGATCAGCTGGACGCGTTGTTGTGTCATTACGAATACACGTATCAGAATTACGGCACGGAATGCACCGTCGAAGCGGGCAGACCGGACACGATTACAAAGGAAAAACTCGAAGTTTTGCGGGCGCATGGCGTCGACCGCATTTCGATCAATCCGCAGACAATGTCGGATGAAACGCTTCGGCGCATCGGACGGATGCATACCGCAGATCAGATCCATGAGGCGTTTGCACTTGCGCGCACGCTCGGGTTTTCCTCGATCAACATGGACCTCATTGCGGGTCTTCCAGGGGAGAGCATTGACGATGTGATGCGGACGCTTGAAGAAATCAAGCGGCTTCGACCCGACAATTTAACGGTACATACGCTTGCCATCAAGCGTTCAAGCAGACTCAAGGATCAGCTCGATCGCTATCCGCTGTCCTCGCGAACGGACGTGGAAACCATGATTTCGGCGGGCTTTGACGCTGCGAAGGAGATCGGACTTTGGCCGTACTACATGTACCGGCAGAAGTATCAGAACGGCAATCTCGAAAACGTCGGTTATGCGGCGGACGGAAAACTTTGTGTTTACAACGTGGATATGATGGAGGAAACGACTTCGATCCTTGCACACGGTGCGGGTGCGATGACGAAGCGCGTCTATTTCGGACAGAACCGCGTTGAGCGGATTCCGAACCCGAAGGACGTGCCCACGTACGGAGAGAAACTCGATCTTCTGGACCGTCAGAAACGCGCGATGTTTTTATCTTGATTTTGCTTGACAACCCTGCAATGCATGGTATAATAAGCGCAAAGCGTTGAACGGAAGAGTACCGGTCGATCGATCCCAAAGAGAGTGCGTCCAAGGCTGAAAGACGTGCGGAGAAACGACGGGGAAGGACATCCGGAAGCTGCGTGCCGGAAGAAAAAGGCATGCCGGAGACCCTTCGTTATCGGGGAAAAGCGCGCAGAGAATCTCTGCGAATCAGGGTGGCACCGCGGTTCTTCCGTCCCTATTCGGGCGAAAGGCCGCGATTTTTTATAGGAGGCAACTATGGCATACAAAGCGCCGAAAGGCACAAAGGACGTTCTCCCGGAGGAGAGCTATCGCTGGCAGTACCTGGAACGCACGATCCGTTCGATCGTCAGAAAGTACGGGCTTCTCGAAGCGCGCACCCCGTGCATCGAGCATACCGAGCTGTTTCTGCGCGGCGTGGGCGACACGACCGACATCGTGCAGAAGGAAATGTACACGTTCACCGACAAGGGCGACCGCAGCATTACGCTGAAACCCGAGGGGACGGCGGGCGCGGTGCGCATGTTCGTCGAGAACGGACTCTATTCCGATGCGCAGCCGACCAAGATGTTCTATCTTTACTGCCCGGTGTTCCGTTACGAGCGCCCGCAGGCGGGAAGGCTCCGCGAGCATCATCAGTTCGGCGTCGAAATGTTCGGTTCTCCGAGCCCCGCGGCGGACGCGGAGGTCATTTCGATCGCATCCGAGATTTTCGAAACGCTCGGCTGCTCGGACCTGACGATCAAGCTGAACAGCATCGGCTGCCCGAAATGCCGCGGCCGCTATCAGCAGGCGCTGAAGGAATACCTCGGCGGCAGGTTTGACGAGCTGTGCGAAACCTGCAAAGGCCGCTACGAAACGAACCCGCTGCGCATCCTCGACTGCAAAGTCGATACCTGCAAGGAGATCGTCAAGAATGCGCCGCACACGATGGACTACGTCTGCGACGACTGCCGCGCGCACATGAACGAGCTGATGCGGCTTCTGGATCTTGCGGGCATTCGCTATGAGATCGATCCGATGCTGGTCAGAGGCCTCGATTATTACACCAAAACCGTGTTCGAAATCGTGTCCGGCATGCCCGGCGCACAGGGCACGCTCTGCGGCGGCGGACGATACGACGGGCTCATCAAGGAACTCGGCGGTCCCGAAATGCCGGCGGTCGGCTTCGGCCTCGGCATGGAACGGCTGCTTCTCATCATGGATCAGCTCGGTGTACAGATCCCGAAACCCGTGCGCTATCAGATCATGCTGATCGGACTCGGCGCAGCGGCGAAGGACAAATGCTTCACGCTCGCAAGAGAACTCAGAGCGCGCGGCATCTCGGTCGATTTCGACCTGATGGACCGCAGCGTCAAGGCGCAGATGAAATATGCCGATAAGACCGGCGCATGTTACACGCTTGTCATCGGCGACGATGAAATGCAGAACGGCGCGGCAAACATGAAATCCATGCAGGACGGCGCGTCCGTCATGGTTCCGCTCGACGCGGAGAAGATTGCAAAAACGATTTTGGGGGCATAAACGATGGGAGAATTTTTAAGCGGATGGAAACGTACGTGCTATTGCACGGAACTCGGTAAAGAAGACGTCGGCAGAGAAGTGACGCTGATGGGGTGGACGAACGTCCGCCGCGACCTCGGCGCGCTGATCTTCGTTCAGCTTCGCGACCGCACGGGACTCATGCAGGTCGTGTTTGATTCCTCGACGCTCAGTCAGGCGGATTTCGACCGTGCCAGCACGATCCGTTCCGAATACGTTCTTGCCGTGAAAGGCATTCTCGAAGCGCGTACCGGCAACATGATCAACCCGAACATGAAAACCGGCGAGGTCGAAGTGAAGGTCTCGGAATTCAAGATTCTGAGCACGTCCGAAACGCCGCCGATCGACACGAGCGACGACTGCAACGCGGGTGAGCTTTTACGGCTCAAGTACCGCTATCTGGACCTTCGCCGTCCCTGCATGCAGCGGAATCTCATGATGCGCAACGAGATCACGCGCATCACGCACGAATACTTTGCGGAAAACGGCTTTCTGGAGATCGAAACGCCGATGCTTACCAAGAGCACGCCCGAAGGCGCGCGCGACTATCTCGTGCCGAGCCGCGTGCATCCCGGAAGCTTTTATGCGCTGCCGCAGAGCCCGCAGCTGTTCAAGCAGCTTCTGATGCTTTCCGGGTTTGACCGGTATATGCAGATCGCGCGCTGCTTCCGCGATGAGGATCTGCGCGCGGACCGTCAGCCGGACTTTACGCAGATCGACCTTGAAATGTCGTTCGTCGAAGCGGATGACGTTATGGCGATGAACGAGGGCTTTTTGAAGCGCCTGTTCAAAGAAACGCTGGACCTTGACGTGCAGCTTCCGCTTCCTCGCATCACGTGGCAGGACGCGATGGACCGCTACGGCTCCGATAAGCCCGACACGCGGTTCGGAATGGAACTCTGCGATCTGTCCGAATGCGTGCAGAACTGCGGTTTTTCCGTGTTCCAAAACGCGCTGAAGGACGGCGGCAGCGTCCGCTGCATCGTCGCGAAAGGCGCTACGTCGCACTTCTCCCGCAAGGAGATCGACGCGCTCGGCGAGTTTGTCAAGACCTATAAGGCAAAGGGCCTCGCGTGGATGAACTGGAAACCCGAGGGACTCCAGTCGCCGATCGCGAAATTCCTTACCGAGGACGAGATCGAAGCGATCAAAGCAAAGGCGAACTTTGAACAGGGCGACGTCATGTTCATCGTGGCAGACAAGAATCCGATCGTTTGGGCGTCGCTCGGCGCGCTGCGTCTGAAGCTCGGCGACAAACTCGGCCTCATCGATCCGAAGAAGTTCAACCTTTTGTGGGTCGTCGAGTTTCCGCTGCTTGAGTGGAGCGAGGAAGAGAACCGCTTCGTTGCGATGCACCATCCGTTCACCAGCCCGATGGATGAGGACCTTCCTCTTTTGGACACCGATCCCGGAAAAGTCCGCGCAAAGGCGTACGATATCGTGCTGAACGGCAACGAGATCGGCGGCGGCTCGATCCGTATCCATTCAACCGAGCTGCAGGCGAAGATGTTCGACGTTATCGGACTCAGTAAAGAACAGGCGGAAGCACGGTTCAAGTTCCTGCTGGATGCGCTGAAATACGGCACGCCGCCGCACGGCGGACTGGCGTACGGCCTCGATCGCGTGACCATGCTGATCTGCGGCGCAGCAAGCATCCGCGACGTCATCGCGTTCCCGAAGGTGCAGAACGCATCCTGCCCGCTCACGAACGCGCCCGATCCGGTCGACGCAAAACAGCTCGAGGAACTGCATATTGCGGTCGTTCCCGAGGAAGAATGACTTCATAGAAAAGAAAGGAGCAAACCCATGGCAAACATCATTACCGGTACCAAGGAGAACTTCGATTCCGTCATCAACGGCGAGCTTCCCGTTCTGGTGGACTTTTGGGCAACCTGGTGCGGCCCGTGCCGCATGATCGCGCCGTTCGTCGAGCAGCTTGCGGACGAATATGAAGGCAAGGTCGCGTTCATGAAGGTCAACGTCGACGAAGAACCGGAGCTTTGCGAGAAGTATCGCATCAGCTCCATTCCGAATCTCGTCCTGTTCAAGGACGGCGATCTCGTGGATCAAAGTGCAGGCGCGCGTCCGAAGGCGCAGCTCGCACAGTTCATCGAACAGGTCCTGTAACAATCGAAACAACTATGCTTGACTGCTGCAGCCGTGTGTCCGCTGCCGATCCGATCGGCAGCCGGCGTGCGGCTGTATGTTGGTTTTAAAGTCGATGGAGAACCGCGATGATCTATGATATTTCGCAGCCGGTGTTCGGATGCGCCGTATATCCCGGCGATCCGAAACCGGAAAAAACGATGCTTTCACGCATGGAGGACGGAGACGGTTACAATCTGACCGCATTTTCCATGTGCGCGCACAACGGGACGCACGTGGACGCGCCGCTGCACTTTGTTAAGGACGGCAAGGGCGTCGGTTCCGTTGCACTCGAAAAGTTTATCGGTCCCGTCTACGTGGGAACGGTCCACGGCGAAGTCTCTGAACAGGACGCAAGGGATCTGCTTGAAAAAGCGGAGCAGGCTTATCCGGGCGCGGAAAAGCGTGTCCTTATCAAGGGAAGGGCGACGGTCACGCTTGAAGCAGCAAAGGTATTTGCCGAAGCGCGAATCGATCTTGTCGGCAACGAATCGCAGACTGTCGGACCGGAGGACCGACCGAAGGAGGTCCATCTCGCATTGCTTTCCGCAGGTGTCGTGCTGCTGGAAGGCGTTCGCCTGTCCGCCGTGCCGGATGGGGCATATATGCTGAACTGCGCGCCTTTGAACCTCGGAGAAGCCGACGGCGCGCCGTGCAGGGCGATTCTCATGGATCTGGAATGATCCGATAAAAAAGGACGGGGGAGGCAAACGCCTCTCCCGTTTTAGCGCTCTTTGATTTCAACACGGATCGGATCGCCGTGCCGTTTGCCGATTTGCCTGCGGACGGACTTCGGCACGCCGATAATGAAACAAACCGAACCGTCTGCGTTTTTCACGCCCATGTTCACGATACTGCCGTCATAGGGAACGCCGTCGAACGTTGCGTGAACCTTGACGCGCCTCTTTCCGAACGTCTGTTTGATATCCCGCGGAAACGCGACGTACGCGCCGCCGTCGGGTTCCTCGTGCAGAATTGCGGTGAAAGCGTACGTCTTTGGGTTCGGTCGCTTCATCCGGACCTCGATCGCGCCGATGGACGGAAGGTACTGTTCCTCGCCGGTCGCGAGGAAACCGCATTTTTCATAGAAGCGGATCGCACGCGCATTCTCCTTCAGCACCCAAAGGCCGACCGTGCGGAAACGCGAAAGCTGTTCCGATACGGCATCGAAAAGCTGCTTTGCGACGCCTGTTCCCCAATACTCCGGAAGAACGTACAGCGCGAACAATTCGCCGGCCTCGGACGATTCCCCGCTGCTTCCATATCCCGCAAAGCCTGCGACACGTTCGCCGTCCTTTGCGATGAGGATATTGCCCCTCCATTGAAACGCGATCTGCTCGCATTTGGAAAGCGTCAGCTTTTCAAGATATGCTTCGCTGACGATCTCCGTATACGCCTCATGCCAGCAGCGCCAATGCACGTACGCCTTGCCGCGAATCTCATCATCCGTCTCCATCGTTTTGACCGTGATTTCCATATAATACCTCACCGAAGCGACATCACGTAGATCTGACAGGGGTTATGCTCGTCCCACAGCGACGGAAAGACCTCAAATTCCTGAAAACCAAGGCTCAGATAGAAGAGGTTCGTGCGGTCGTATTCCTCGTATCTGCCCATCTGCACGGTTTTGACCTGCAGAAAAGAATAGCCTTGTTCCATGGCGATCGCTTTTGCGGCTTCAACAAGCTTTGTGCCGATTCCCTTCCGGTGGTATTCTTTGAGAACACCCATGACCGCAAGCTCGATGGTATCCCTGCCTGTTTCTTTGAGGCAAAGGAACCCGTTCGGCACGCCGTTTTCAAAGGAAGCGATCATGATCTCGTCTGCGCTTTCGCGAATATAGTTCTCCCGCGCCTCGGGAATCCCGAACCATTCCGGCAGAGCTTCCAGGATCAACCGCGCGATTTTGCGTCTGCCTGTCGGGTCGTTTACTGTTTGGATCATATGTCGTTTCTCCGTCATGATTTGATGTACAATGGCATGCCGTATTCGTCCACACCGTTTTCAACGAATCCGAGCGATTTCCAGAAGCGTACGGAAGCGTCTTTCTCGCTGTTCAATTCATAATAAACCGCGCCGTCCGCTTTCGTGTATCGTTCCAGCGCTTCAAAGCATCGATGGCCCTTGCCGTTTCCGCGAAAGGCGGGGAAGACCCAGAAATCGAGGATGAAGCACTTGCCGTCCTCGCTTTGATACGTGCAGTATGACGCCGCACCGATGCGCTCGCCGCCTTCGCAAAAGTACGCCATGTGCTGCGTATCGGGCGATCGACGCATGTGCGCTTCCAGCACGCCGCGGTATTCGCTTCCGGAGAAGTATTCGACGTCTTCCTCATCGGAAATGATGCCGTCATCAATCAGATAGCGGATGTGCTGTTCCCAGAATTCCGGCAGCGCGTTTGCCGTTATTTCCTGAATCTCAATCGACTTTTCACTCATATATCCATTGTAGCACAGCAACCGCGCCTTGTCATCCAAAAGTATATTTTTTAAAGACAAGTACAATACTTGACTTTTGGATAAGATGTTTGTAAGATAAAGGCGAGTGAAACGGTAGGGTTTAAAGATGAAGTTTTCAACGAAAGGCACATACGGTTTAAGAGCCGTCGTCGAGCTTGCGATGCGTTACGGGGAAGGGCCCGTGTCGCTTGCGGCTGTTGCGACGGAGCAGGGCATCTCGGAGGCGTATCTCGAGCAGCTTATGCGTTCGCTGAAAAAAGCGGGGATCGTGAAAACCGCGCGCGGCAAAGCCGGCGGCTATCTTCTGACAAGGGAACCGGTTCAGATCAGCGTCCTCGAGGTGCTGCGTGCGCTTGAAGGCAGCACGGATGTGGTCGACTGCGTGGGCAGCGACGCAAACGTCTGCGAAAACGCCTGTACGTGCTCGGCGCGTCCGCTGTTTTTGAAACTGCAAAGCCGCATCAACGCCGTTCTGGAGGAAACCACCATCGGAGAACTCACCGAAGATCATATCGAACAGAAAAAGAGGATCGAACATGCACGTTTATCTTGACAATGCGGCAACCACCAAGGTGCTGCCCGAGGTCATCGAAGCGATGATCCCGTACTACTCGGAGTTTTACGGCAATCCGTCGAGCTTCCACAGCTTTGCACGCGATGCGCACAAGGGGCTGGACGATGCGCGGCGCACCGTTGCGAAATGCCTGAACGCGGCGAATCCGTCGGAGATCTATTTCACCGGCGGCGGCAGCGAGGGCGACAACATGATCCTGCGCGGCATCGTGCAGGCGTATCGCAAGAAGGGCAATCATGTCATCACCTCGAAGATCGAGCATCACGCGATCCTGCACACGCTGCAGGAACTCGAAGACAAGGGCCTTATTTCGGTCACGTATCTCGACGTCGATGAAAACGGGCTCGTGGATCCGGAAGCGGTAAAGGCCGCGATCCGTCCGGAGACGATCCTCGTTTCGATCATGATGGCGAACAACGAGGTTGGTACGATCGAGCCGGTCAAGGAAATCGGCGCCGTCTGCCGCGAAGCGGGCGTGCTGTTCCACACCGACGCGGTGCAGGCGGTCGGGCATATTCCGGTCGACGTACAGGATATGAACATCGACCTTTTGACGCTGACCGCGCACAAGTTCCACGGACCGAAGGGCGTCGGCGCCGTCTATATCAAGAAGGGCGTGCGCGTCCCCGCCATGATCACCGGCGGCGGGCAGGAGAACAAAAAGCGCGCCGGCACAGAGAACGTTCCCGGCATCGTCGGCCTTGCAAAAGCGCTGGAACTCCAAACGAAGAACCTTGAGTCGAACAGGAAGAAGATGACCGCGCTTCGGGACAAGCTGATCGCGGGCGTCGAGGAGAAGATCCCGACCGTCCATCTGAACGGTCACAGAACGCAGCGGCTTCCGAACAACGTCAACTTCGGCATCCGTTATATTGAAAGCGAAAGCATCCTTCTGATGCTCGACCTTCAGGGCATCGCGGCGTCATCCGGTTCGGCATGCACGTCCGGTTCTTTGGATCCGTCGCACGTGCTGCTTGCAATGGGCATTTCGCATGAGGAAGCCAACGGATCGCTTCGCATGACCCTTTCGGAGTTCACGACCGAAGAAGAGATCGACTACGTGCTGGAGGTTCTGCCGCCGATCGTTCAGCGGCTCAGAGATATGTCCCCGATCTATCCCAAAGGAGGAGTACAATAATGCAGTATTCGGAAAAAGTTTTGGATCATTTTCAACATCCGAGAAACGTCGGCGAGATCCCCGATGCGTCGGGCGTCGGCACGGTCGGCAACGCCAAGTGCGGCGACAT
>Ga0247611_10007869_pt1 | contig 13252 bp, 22 predicted proteins | sample 177DNAGHGhighgp2_FD_192422 | JGI IMG/M metagenome (GOLD analysis project Ga0247611, IMG submission 192422) | Sheep rumen microbial communities from Palmerston North, Manawatu-Wanganui, New Zealand - 1770 DNA GHGhigh gp2 | ecosystem: Host-associated > Mammals > Digestive system > Stomach > Rumen... | reverse complement strand
TGCCATATACCGAAAGACTGTTCTATCAGGTATAATATAGACCCAATATTTATAAAGGACGGTGCAATATATGAAAACCTGTCAAGATTTCATGTCGTATCATTGTGTAACGTGCAAAACGCTTTCACGGGATTTGCCCGAAAAATGCGCTGTGTGCGAGTTTAACAACGGGGTGTGCATAGACTGCGTATCAGTTACAACATGCGCACAGCGCCCGAAATTTGCCCTACAGGAGAAAGCAGATGAAGAAGTATGATGATATAGTGTTCTATGCTTGTCTAATCGTTATATTGCTTTTAGGCTTTGCGGGTGGTGTGCTTACCACATTATTTACTATTCTTATTCTATTTGGGAAGGTGTGAAGATATGACTAATGGAATTTATGTAATCCACGACACGCGCAATGATACAAAGATTGTCTGCCGTGACTATGATGCTTATATTACTTATTATCAAGAGGAACTAAAACCGGAGGGTCTTGGGACGCGGTATCTGTTTTCAGATGTAAGCAAAGCAAAGCAGTATTATCATTTCCGGTTATGCGTTGAAAAGCGGGGCAAGCAATGAAAAAGCTGTATCTGGACAACGGATTTATCGACCACACTTTATGGTACAAAGACCCCGCCCCCTTTATTATAGCCATGGGGGGACGCGGTACCGGGAAAACGTATGGTGTACTGTGTGACGCGGCTAATGGCATATATGGTAAAATCGTATATGTGCGCCGCAATGATACACAGCTTTCAGCCGCAAAACTGCCCGAACTAAACCCGTTCAAGCGTGTAAACGCGGATTTAGGAACAGACTTAATGTTTGCGCCCATGGGCAAAAACACAGCGGGCATATATCACGGCATTGAAAAGGACGGTGTTATAGTTCCATCCGGTTCGCCTGTCGGGTTAGGTGTTCCGCTTTCTGTATTTTCAAATATACGCGGTGTTGATGGTATGGACTATCAAACCATTATATTTGACGAATTTATCAAGGAAGCCCACGAACGCCCAATAAAGAATGAAGGCGAAGCTTTCTTGAACATGTATGAAACACTCAACCGTAACCGGGAATTGCCCCCGCTGAATCAAAAGCCATTAAAGTGTATTTTGTTAGCTAACTCTAATGACTTGCGCTCACCAATACTTGACGCGTTGGGGCTTGTGGATGTAATCGACCGCATGTTATCAAAGGGACAGGAATACAAGAGTTTACGCAACGGGTTTTTGTCTATCTATTTGTATCAAGATTCTCCGGTAAGCAAGGCGAAAAGTAACACAGCGCTGTATCAGGTTTCTAACAGTCGTGATTTTTCGCAAATGGCACTGGAAAACAAATTTTCCGGTGCTAACTATGAATATGTCGCGTCAAAACCCCTTGCGGAATATACGCCACTGGTTTCGATTGGGGATGTAACAGTTTATAGCCACGCGCGTAAAAACGGTGAATATTATGTTGTGGACGGCGTGAAGGCAGAAGAAAAGTACACGACATACCCTGTTGACATACGGGCTTTCAAGAATGATTATTATTTTTTGTTAGAAGCTTTGTTAGACAAGCGCCTGTATTATGCAAGCGCGTATGTAAAAGTAAAATTTGAAAGGGTGTGGGGGTTGTAATGGCATTAAGAAAAGGCGCTGAAAGAAGCAAACGTGCATTACAAAGAAGTGCAATACAAGAGAAATACAAAAGCCTTTCCGCGTACAGGCTTGAAAGCATGTATGAAGAAGGCAAACTAAACATGAAGGAATTGCAAAAATACTATGTTGACGCGCGCGCAATTGCAAACAAGCGTATCAACCGCGTACAAGCATCGGACGTTCCGTTTATTGACGCCCCGCCCGTATTCGCACCCGCAAAAGGCTTGACCCCGGAACAGCTTTTGAAAGAAGTCGGGGAAGTGAATAAGTTTCTGCGTGGGCAGATGTACGGAGCCACAACGGTACCGGAAAGACGCAAGATACGCGAAAAGGCAATTGAAACACTACACAAACACGGGCTTGATTTTGTAAGCACTTCCAATTTCAATGAATGGGCAAAGTTCCAGCGCTGGTATAAAAATACCGCTGTTTCGCTATTATCGGATAGTGATGCAGATGTGTTAATAAACATCTTCCAGCAAGCCGCGCGGGAAGGCAACGCGGATTCAGAAAAATGGAAAGAACTATACACAGAATTTCAGAAAACGCGCCTTAATAGGCGCACTGTTAAGAAGGGAAAGAAAAGATAATGGTATATTGGGAGAAAAAATGCCCGTACCAGACTATTAATTTTAAACACGCGCCCCGTGAACAAAAAACGCGGGGCGCAACATACGCGGATTGTATTGCGGCATTTGACATTGAAACAAGCCGATTTCCGGATATAGAACAATCTGCCATGTACGTTTGGCAGTTTTGCCTTGATTTTAGTGACGGGCGCGACATTGTTATTATGGGACGCACATGGGAAGAATTTACGCACTGTCTGTTTGCCTTGAAACAGCGCTTGAACGGATTGAAATTGCTTGTTTATGTACACAATCTGTCGTATGAATTTCAATGGCTTTCCGGTATTTATAACTTTAAGGATGAAGAAGTGTTTATATTGGAAGGCAGAAGCATTTTGTATTGTCACATGTATTATTGCTTTGATTTCCGCTGTTCGTATAAGCTGTTTAACATGTCTTTGAGCATGGCAACGGGGAAATATGCCCCGGATTTTCACAAGAAAGACGGCGGGAATTTTGACTATAAGGAAATAAGATACAGTGATACGCCGTTGACGCGTAAGCAGTTGTTATATTGCCTTTATGATGTATGGGGCTTGTGCAAAGCTGTGCGCGGCTTGATGAAGCTATACGGGGATAATATATACAGTCTGCCATATACTGCAACGGGCTTTGTGCGCCGTGAAATCAAAGCCGCAATGCAACCATATCACCACAAATTGTGCGATTTGTGGCCCGATTGGGATTGCTTTGAACTGTTGCGCATGGCCTTCCGTGGCGGGAATACCCATGCAAACAGATATTATGCTGGTGAGATATTGCACGACATTGACAGTATGGATATATCAAGCAGTTACCCCGCGCAAGAATGTACGCAGATGTATCCCATGACCCCGTTCAAAAGGCGCGTTGAACGTACTGAAAGCCGTGTACGGCAGTATATCGAACGGGGCGCGGCTGTACTGTTATACTGCCGTCTGCGCAATGTGGAATTAAAATACCGTTATACACCCATTCCATATCTTGCACTTGCAAAGTGCGTTGTATACCCGCAAAATGCCATAATAGACAACGGGCGAATCCTTGCGTGTAAAGAATGTGAGATTGTAATAACGGATGTGGATTTGTCCATTATTGATGAAATGTATAATTACAATATGGAAGTAATGGACTATTACACTTCATGGTATGACTACTTACCATTTGAATTGCGCGAAATCAATAAAAAATATTATCGTCTGAAAACTGAATTAAAAGGCATACCCGGTCAAGAATTGTACTACATGAAAGCCAAAAATCAATTAAACGCGATTTATGGCGATTTTGTAATGAACCCATGCAGATTGAAAATACTGTATGCGTGTGGGCTGTTTGAAACGGATGGAAGTAAAACCCCGGCAGAAATACTTGAACGAAACGGAAAACGCCCCCATTCGGTATATCAGCATGGGGTGTGGTGTACCGCTTTCGCAAGAAGAATGTTACAAGACGGAATTAACACGGCTGGTGTTGATAATGTTGTATATGTAGATACGGATAGTGTAAAATATTTTGGTAAAGCAGACTTTACCGCGTACAATGAAAAGCGAAAAGAGATAGCGTTGAAAGAAGGCTGTTACGCAGATGATAAACACGGCACCCGTCATTATATGGGCGTATACGAGTTTGACGGTCACTATTCTGACTTCATCACGCAAGGTGCAAAGAAATACGCGTACTGTACCGATTCAAGCGGACCATATATAACGGTTGCAGGTGTGCCGAAAACCCCCGGCGCGGTTGAATTGTTATATAAAGGTGGTTTGCCCGCGTTTCAACCGGGGTTTGTGTGGTCTGAAACGGGCAAACTGGAAAGTGTATACAACGATGTTGCGCCCGGAAGAATGATAATTGACGGTCACAAAGTAAATTTCATTAAAAATATTGTTCTGCGCGAAACAACGTACAAACTTGATTTAACTACGGACTATGCGGATATTTTGAGTAGTAGTGCAAAATTACTGGATGCAGTTCATGAATTTTGGCGAAAATCACAATTGCGGTAAAGCACATGCTGTGTTAATATACATGATGAAAGGGGGCTTTCACATGCCGCAACAACCTGTTTACTACTATGAAGCACGAATCAACAATCGCAAGGTATTATACAAGACTCATACCCCGGATTTGGAATATGGTGACACTATCATTCACATATACGCAAGCGGGGCAACGTCCAAAATCGTTATCACATATGGGTACGGTACCGCCCTTCCCGCGCACCTGTTAAGCCGCGCCCGCAGTTCTTCACATTGGCCTTTGATTGTTTCCGCTTTCTGAGTCGAAACGGGGCGCGGCCCCGTCCATGCAAGGTTGACCGCTTGTGTGCTGATGATTGACAGGTCAGAAAGGAAATAAAATGAATATCGTAAAAACCAACATCAACACCGCCGACAAAGTGAAGGTGTACAAGCTGACCAAAAGTTCCGGTATGATGGTTCAGGACGCGCCCGCGGGCTTGTCCGTTCCGGTTGAAAGCTGGATGGTTTACAATGACCCCAAAACGGGCAAAGATGGCACCGTGAAAGATAATCAGGTGCTTTCCATCGTTGACCCGGCGGGTGTGAAGTACAGCACCATTTCCGCAACCTTTATTCGGGAGTTCCTTGACATTGTGGATATTATGGACGGCACCCCATTTGCTATCCTGTTCATCCACGGCACCACAAAATCCGGTAAGGCGTTTGTCAGTTGTGAACTTGACTGCGATTACAAAGCGTAATCAAAACAGGGTTAGGCCCGGCAAGATAAAGATCTTGCCGGGCCTGTTTTATTACTGTTCGTTATTAACAGCGGGCGCAATCCATCGTCATCGTCGTTGTCTATCACTCTGCTTCAATCTCAGGCGCGGCCTCGACATACGCGCCCATGCTCTTGCGGTCAAGCTGATTGCCGTAGATGTCGGTGACAAACACGGTCTGAATCTGGCGGCTGTTGTTGTCGCGGCACATAGCGGCCCATGTTTCCGAAAATACCGCGTCCGCTTCGCGTATAGCCTTGTCAACATCCCCGTCGTAGGTTTTGGAGTCTACGATTTGCGGGAAGCCATCAAGAATATGTACAAAGCCGTTCTTGTCGATAATCTGCGCTGTGACGAAAAATGTGTTTCTCATGATTTACTCCTCATTTCGTTAGATATGTAATTGTTTTGCCAACAAGGTAACTGATTTGTATTCCAGCTATCTCACTACCAAAAGCATCCAATACTGTTACATTGCCGTTAGTTGCATTGATATTCGTGACACATTCAACGTAGGATGAGCCGTTGTAAACTTTACCGAATACAGTTACATTCGCCACGGGCCTGTCGCCTTCATCAAGTGTACACAGCGGGCGCGCATACGCACCACCTGTCGTTATGGTTCGCACTTTCCCACAACGATATAGTGTAACGCCGTTCGATAAAGTTTCTTGCGTTGTTTCCATCACGCTTGTAGGCGCGATATTCGTCCCCACCGTCAGCGTCTGTCCCGCTGCGATTGCCGCAGTTACCTTGTACAGATGCCCGTTGAGCACGATGTACTCGCCGACAGCGTGGGCCGCTGTTGCTGGGCTGGACTCAATCGTGGCGAGGTTGCTATCCTGTGCAGCATCAATCGCGTCCTGTGCCGCCGCTGTGCGGTATGTGGGCGGGACAGCTTGCAAAGCGCTATCCGCTTTATCAAGGCTTGTTTGTACCGCGCTTGTAAGGTCTGTTTTCGGAATACCACCGGACGGTTTTGTGTATGTACCCGCGCCGACATCTGTTGCGTCCAGTACAACAGCGCCCGTTTTGCCGTTGACACTTTGTACAGGAACTTCCGGTATATCTGCCGCCGCCGCAAGCCCCAGTTCAGCGGCGGTTTTGTTTCCGAGCAATTCGACATTATTAATAGACGGCTTATTATCTAAATCAAGGTAATCGGAAGTACCGCCGCCGCCGCCGCCCCCGGTTTTCCATCCAAAATCAAAGTCTTTGTCAGATTTCTTGTAAAGATACTGTCCTGTATTACCGCCGCGAAGGGCGCTTATCTTTTTCAAAATCCAATCAAGGTTCAAGTCTTGTAAATTAGTGCCGGGGAACCATTTAGTATTCCAAAGCATAAGTTAACCCCCCTCATTTTCATTAACGATTGCTTCAAGCGCTTCAACACGCTGTTCAAGGTCTTTCAATTCCTCAATCAGCCAATCAAGATTCAAATCGTTCAAATTGGTGCCGGGGAACATATCAGAAGTGAAAAGCATTGTATAACCCCCTTTCAATAAACCTGCACGCAAAATCTGTCTTTGAAAGACTGCACTATATAATCATAAGTACAGAATTTGGAAACTTCCCGAAATCCTTCAATCATCTGTTGCGCAGTAGTTACACCAATATTGCCGTGAGTATGATTTATTACCGTTTCAGAACCGCTTGAATTATTCTTGACAGATTCGCTGTTCACGCTTTGACTGTTGCTGTTGCTGTTCGCTTGCACGCGGCTGGTATCTTTGAAGGTGTTGCTATCATATGCCGTTTGGCCGGAAATCGTTTCTCCGCCGTCCCCGCTGGTATTCGCGGCAGTTCCTTTGCTGGTGCCTTCCGCATTAGTATTGACAATGCGCGTGATACTTTCATTGCGGTCATAGTTTTCTATGGGGTTGTATTCAATGTTTTCAGACAAATACAGATTTGACCATATTTTTTGTTCTTTGGTTGACCACACACCAATTAACATTTTCATAAAGTCAAAGTTGGGATAAATCAGCGCAAAATCGGAACAGTCTGTCAAAATCTGCACAATAAGCTTATCTTTGTCCATGCCTTCCGGAACAGTGAGATTATCGAAAATGCTGTTGTCATAAGTATATAAACCGTATATGGAAAGGCTTGCAAACATTAGTTTTCACCATCCTTTTCCGGTTCGTTCATCTGCGCAAGCGGGTATTTCTTTTCCGCTTTGCATGACAGCTTAAACATTTCATTGACGCGACTAAAACCGTCGTTCAAGGTGTTCACACAAAGGTCAATAATCGTATCTGTTTCAATGTTGTTCGCGTTCACTTCATCAACAATTTGCCGTTCCTTTTTGGTGCTGTTGGGATTTGACGGGATGCCAACAAAACTATCAAATTCAGACATGATTGAGCGCATATCCGCAGACATTTCCGGTGCTACATAGTTCTGCTTCAAGTCTGCGCTGAAAGTCTGCCAAAGCGGTTTACCCTCTTTTGAAAAGAGATTTTGACCGACAGCAACAGCGGGAACACCGGACTGGATTTTATCATAGAGCTTTTCAAATGTGGCGCTTTGAGATTTGCCGTCCGCGCCAATAACATATGAAAGTTTGCTGTTCTGCGTGTTCATCTGCCATGCTTCATACGCAAGCGCAAGCAGCGCGGCATATGTCCACACTACATCTAACATTCCGCTGTAATCGGGTTGCAGTTTTACAATTTCGCAATTCTTTCCAATAATCCAACCTTGTGCGGGCGGCTGGTACAGGGGGTTCGCCGTCAGTGCGCGCGTAGGCTGGTAATAGACATTGCGCCCGTAAAGCGTGCAACCTTGAAAAATAACACCGTACCGCGGAACATCCACCACAACACCAAAGCCGCGCCCAAATAGGGTATATGCTACATAGTCTTTATCCCATTCTTTAGGTATTGTCAGCTTCACCGCAGAAACGGCGCGTTTCATAAGATAACGCGCATAAAACCATGCGGTTTCATTGTCAATGGTCTGTACCCCGGACGGGCTTTTTCTTGCTGTCGCAAGATTCATTGCCCGAAATCCAATTGGAATATCCATTATTGACTGTACCTCTCTTTCAGTTTGAATAAAAGCCAAATCGGAATATTACCGCCTACAATAGGCCCCGCGCCTCCTAAATAATCATACCATTTACGCGCGTAGGTTTTGCGCAAGTCTGACCATGTACCGCGTTCATATGAGTATTCAAAAACTTCTGCTAAATATTCCGGGGTTCGTGTCGATTGTGTGAAATCGTAAAAAGACATATACCCGTATGAAGATACGGGAATCCATTGTATATCGTTTTCAAGTTCGTATTGTATGCGCTGTAGCTGTTTACGGTAATTAGTTTCCCAATCACTTCCCGCCCATTCAGAAAACTTTGACCATGGTGTCCATTGAACAAGCCCAAAACCACCCCCACCGTAAATGGCGTATTGACTTTCCCATTGTGCCGGGTTTATGTAACTTTCAAGTTCCATATTTCCAAGCATACCGGAAACAGCTTCAAGCGTCCACCCTTGCCCCTGAAAGAATCCCCATATTTCGCGCGCGTTTTGCTGTTGCATTTCCGTAGTAAACCCGTTGTTGAACGGGTTCCCGTTTGTCCAAACGCCCCTCATTCGATAAAGCACCCGTTTTCAAGATATTGTTTGATTAATTGCTGTTCTTCCAGTGTGGCCCCGCTTGCGGTTGCGGTACCGGGGATTTCAAGCCGCACCTGCTCACACATGACAAACCCGGAAAGGGTATTTAACACGCGGTAATCTTCAAGCGGATAGCCTATACGGTTAGAACGATTAACACCAATGCGCAAATATTTACTGCGCAGGTTTGCGGGTTGCAGAAATGATGCAAAGGAAGGCGTACCGCCTGTATACTGCATTGAAGCGCTTGCGGATAACGCGGTTGGTATTGCTTTTTTCGCAATCTGAATTGTAGAAGATACTACATTGCGGAAAGGTTCCATAATAGAAGCTTTTGCATCTTCTACAACCGTAAGCGCTTTTTCGCGGATTTCATCTTTTAAATCCGTAATTGGTTTGGTTATTGCCGCGCCCAAATTCGCGCGGGCATTTCCTGCAACCGTCTGGTCTGCGCCCGCGTTCGGGTTGACATACCCGGCATTTGTGAAAACATCAAAAAGCCCCATAACTTTAACCCCCTGTCAAGTAATCCCACGCACCAACAGCGGCCCCGCCTATCATGGCAGATTTAAATTTTGTGCTGTCCATGCGAATCTGACCAACAGGCAACGGAATACCAACAGAACCCGTTAACGATGTAATAAGACGCGAGTTTGCCGGGTCTGTCAGATAGTTTCCAGCGAACACGTATAATGTCGCATCGCCCGTGTAGCTATGCACAAAAACCCGGCATGTAATTTCATTAACCCCGATTAAATCCGTTGTATCAAGGTCAAAGCACCCAAACGGGGGAAATTCAAGTGTACGCTTTGTATACGGGGCAAGGTTTAACCAGTTACCAAATTCATTATATTGCGGGTGGTTGTCAAACTGAATCACAACACTTCTTGACCACGAATCATCTTCGCCAAAAGGCGTGTGTAAGATTCTGATAGTAGATTGCAGGTTAAATTCCCACCAACCAAATTTAATAATGGTTGTTCTGTCTGCCGCTTCACCCCCGAAAACAAAAGCCGCTGAGTTAATAGGCAACCACACAGCGCCCGTTATGTATTGTGACGGGTTTATAAGCGCCTTCTGCAATTCTGCACTGATTTCACTTGTGTCTATCTGCATCCAGTTAGGCGAATTGAGAAGCGCATACATAAGCGCGTTAAAGCTTTCATATGTCATTGCATAATAGGTGTTAGCGCCGATATTTTTAGCAGTACAGTTAACAACGGAAATTACAACCGTGCCGTTTTGGAAGTTTACGCCCCAAATATCCGCCTGTGTTGCGTCTACAATGCTTCTGCGCTGTTGTACAATCGTGGGATAATTTGAATCTACTATGCGTACATTCTTTTCGCTTGCGCTTCGCTTTACATACTGCTGTGACGCAAGAATTTCAGTGCGGAAACTGCCTAAAACGTCACATGTTAGAGTTGCTTCCCAAAATCCGCTAACAAACGCCCACGACATAAAATAATAGCGCCTAAACGCTTCAATATAACAATATGTTGCTTTTGGCTGTTCTGTCGCGGGAATGGATTTGAACCGGACAACAGGAGCAAGCGGGCTGAAATCACCTTTTATCTCTCCTTCATAAATGGGTTTTAGAAATGCATTATAATCGGCGGGCGGGATTTTGGTGCTGTCTGCCTGTTTCATGAATTGTTCAAAAAAGGTTATCTGCATATAAACACCCCTAAAGAAGAATAGCCCCGGCGTTAACCGGGGCTTTATTGGGATTAGTCCAGAAGGAACAGAACCGCATTTTCCGTTACATCATTGTAATAGCGGTGCGAGTCATGATACCAGTAGTTGTAATATTTACCCGCCGCTTCATACGGGGAAACATCCACGGAACTATCGTAGAAGTTAACGCCCATTGCATCGCGGTCAACCAACAGTGCAAAGATGTTGGTTACATTCTGCGCCGTGGGAGAAGCAACAACCGCGCCGTCTGCGCCAATGTACGCGGGGTTCACGTTGATTGCATCCGGGGTATTCATGCTCTGGAAGAAATTGACCCTTTCAGTAATCGAGGGAAGCTTGGAAGATACCTTGTCCGCGTTGAACGTGACCGCAAGCACCTGCGCGTCAACTTCATGAAGCGCGCCGGAATAGATGTAAAGACGCTGGTTTTCCTTGCTGGTATGACGGAGAATAATGCCTTCCGTGGGGTTAAGGTGATACTTGCTGTTCGGTTCAGTGAGCATGTCAGAAGCTTTAGCAATCTGACTGTACGCCCATCTAATGAAATTGGGGTAGTTTTCAGCCTGTTTCACGGTTTCCCCGTCAAGGTTCTGTCCCGTTGCACCGTTGTACTCGGTGAGCAAGTGCCGCACCTGCGCGGAGTTATTCAGCGCGTTGATTGCACCAATCATGTTGGAAATGGTTGCGCGTCTGAAAGCGGTGCGGGCAAGTTCCATTTCATCCGCTTTGGTTCCAAGAATAAGGTCAAGCAGACGGCCCATGTCGGAAGGATTCTGTACAGCATTTTTCAACTGCTGACGGGTAACGGACACGCAATCCGACCACACATCAAAGCCGTAAAAATTCGTCTGATAAAGTTTCGGCTTGCGTACATCAAACATGTCAGGGTTGTGCGCACCGTCTGTAAGGCCATACACACCACTGTCAAGTACAGGCTGTTTGATTGCGTTCACCTTGCGAGTGATTGCGCCCCATTCAACCGCGTCACGGTCAAGACTGGAAAGCGCCCCGGTATAAGGACGGTGTGCAAAAATGGTCTTGCTGACCATCTGCGAAATACCAATGTTCAGCGGGTCATAGCCCGTTTTAAGTGCTTTCTGACCTACACTGATATAGCTGGAAAGGTCGGTTACAGTAAGGTTGGTTTCGCCCGTTGCCTGTTGCGCAAGGCTGGTTAGAATTGTTGCAGACTGTTCAAACGACATTGCATTTACACTCATTTTGTCTTACCCCCATAAATTTCTTTCAGCGCGTCAAGCGCTTTGTCTACTGCCTGTTCGGGTTCCCCCATATCATCAAAACGCCTGTTCGCGGCTTGTGTCGCGGCTGTAAGCGTCTTAATGCTTTCTGCAAGTGCTTTTGCCCATGCAGGTTCAGAATCATCCGGTTTCTGTTCCGGGACCTGTTCCGGTTTCTGTTCCGGGGCCTGTTCCGGGGCCTGTTCCGGTTTCTGTTCCGGGGCCTGTTCCGGTTTCTGTTCCGGTTCGGGCTTTGCAAATTCTTCTGCCTTTTCAAAGTTGGCAATATCCTGCGCGCTATAGCCCGCGCGGATAAACAAAAGTCTTTCTTCAACTGTCATTTTCAGTGCTTTCCTTCCTGCGCCGCGCCTTCAAGCTTTTCCGTAAGACGCACAATCGCTGTGGTGTTGTTCCCGATAACTTCCGCAAGCCTTGCCGTTTCTGCTTCATGACTCTGCCTTTCATCCCCCAATTCCTTCCACATAAGAAGAAATGCAACAATAGGAAATCCGACTTGCGCAATAAACTGAATGATTGTGTCCATCACACCGCAACCCCCTTTATTTAATAATAGTTGCTGAATACCCAACATCAAAACTGCGCGTTGTGCGTTCGGTTTCTGTTTCCTGTATAATTGAAATGCCGTTTTCATCCATCACGACAGCTTTGACATACTGATATGTAACGGGGCTTGCGCTTTGTGTACTGCGGATTTCTACATTCATATGTACATTCCCCCAATATATTAAATAGGCCATGTTTTACGGGTTGACCAAACCCCGCGCCCATGGACTTACATGGTGGTCTTGCGCACATGGCCCGTAAGTATAATAAAGGAACCGCAAGTCATTGTCAACTTGCGGTTCCTTGTATTTACGGCTTTTCTATGTACATTCTGTAACAATAGCGGGTTGACCACGGGCAAGGATAAAGGAAATACTTCTGTCCCTTTCTGCGCCCTTTCGCTTCAAGCACTTCCCTATCATCAAGTTCCGTTTTGCGGGATGTATAACCGCGCTGAAATTTGACTTCTTTAAGACGGTAACCCTGTGCAATTGCTTCGCTTACTTTCATTTCACCATTCCTCCTTAACAAGAAATCCATTTCTTCTCATTCTTTCAAGATAACGTCTGCCCGAACTCAAAGCCTTATCGTAAGTATCATATACCCGGCACCCTGTGCCGTTTGTGCGGTATGCGGTGTTATCTACCATACCATCAATAAGAAATGTTAGAACATAAGACCCGTCTATACAACGGCGAATTATATAGCTTGCTACCATGATGTTTCCTTTCTCCCCGTATACCCGATAGGACAGGTTATTTATTACTGTCTATCAATCCAACCGAAAACCCCGCGCAAGGTTTTCCAAGTCCTGTTAATAATCTTTCCGTCAATGCTTACCCAGTAAGTATACGTGCAATAAGTTTTACCGGGTATGTCGTGAAGTTCTACGTGGATGTTGTATCCCTTGTATTCAGAAACTACATTAGTCATGGTGTTGACCTCCTTCATTTGATGGTACTAATATACCACACTATAACGTAGAATGCAATATTCTACGTTCAAAAAGTTATTGTCATTATGCACAAATTTTCTACGTTCGTTATTGTGGATTATGCACAAAGGATGCCTGGGCTTGTGCCTTTTGTGCAAATTGCACAAAAATCGGCCCAAAAAGGGGAAGATTTTTGACACGCACCTTTATATACCAGGG
>Ga0247611_10007868_pt1 | contig 13253 bp, 13 predicted proteins | sample 177DNAGHGhighgp2_FD_192422 | JGI IMG/M metagenome (GOLD analysis project Ga0247611, IMG submission 192422) | Sheep rumen microbial communities from Palmerston North, Manawatu-Wanganui, New Zealand - 1770 DNA GHGhigh gp2 | ecosystem: Host-associated > Mammals > Digestive system > Stomach > Rumen... | reverse complement strand
TCCCTCGATATATTTTTTCGACGAGTTTCTCTGTAAGTTCTGTCCGTTGTCTGACAGAACCTCTTGCTACTTTAAATGAAAATATTGCATTCTGATTGATTAAATTTTTAATCATATTATGACCGTGTTTTAAGTGTTTATATATTAACCGTCTTGTATAGACTGTTAATTTTTCTAGTTTGAACCTTGCGGTGCAAAGTACATTGTTACGTTTCTGCCTTCAAGCATTGGTTTTTTCTCTAATACTATAGGCTCATTTTTTAAATCTTCTATAAATCTGTTAGCCAATTCAAATGCGAGGCTTGAGTGTTGCATTTCACGACCTCTAAGCATAACTACAACTTTTACTTTGTTTCCCTGAGCTATAAATTTTTGGATACTCTTGATTCTCACAAGATAATCGTGGGTGTCAATTTTATATCTGATTTTGATTTCTTTAACATCAACTGTATGTTGTTTTTTCTTCGCTTCTTTAGCTTTCTTTTCCAGCTCGTATTTATATTTACCGTAGTTTAAAATCTTTGCTACCGGTGGAGCTTGATTTGGGCTGATTACAACTAAATCCAAATCTTCATCGTAGGCCATCTGTAATGCTTTTTGTGTGTCAATGATACCTATATTTTCTCCATCCTTGCCAATAAGTCTGACTTCTTTTGCTCTAATTTTTTCATTCATAAGGACTTTGTCTTTGTCCTTGCCTCTGGTCTCGTTTGCTATGGTCGTATCTCCTATGTTTTAAATATGTAACAAACTTATCCTACCACAATTATTTTTTTTTGGCTACCTAAATATATTTCTTTATGTAACAAAATGTAAAGTCTCAAAACCTTGTATAGAAGTATGTTGTATATATATTATATATCTTATGAATATTAAAATACTAAAGTTTTAAAAATTTTTTCCGATATACAAACATGTACAATGGATATATATTATAGGAGTATGAATTTTATGAAAACATTTACCCAAACTTCACATTCAGAAGAAGAGTTGGATATGATATCTTCTGAGATGTGCTTATCAGAAGTTTCGTCTATTACATTACCGTTGCAGGAAATGTTTGATGAATTTATGGTGTTAATTTCAAAAGCTGATTTTGAATAGTTAAAGTTAATTAACTTAAAAATCCCCGATATATTCGGGGATTTTTTTGTAATAATTAATAAATATTAAATATCCGTTGGTTTTAGATAGGTGAATATATACAAATTTTTATTCTTGTATTAGTATATTGTGTGTGAGGGCTAGTAATGAACAGAAAATTAGTAATTTTACTTAGTTTATTAGTAATATCAAATCCGGCTTTTGCTGACTTTAAAGAGCATTTCGACTTAGGTACGGAATATTTATCTAATTATCAGTATTCAGGTGCCATTACTGAATTTAAAAATGCACTAAGGATAAATTATAAAGATAATTCTGCAAGAATTCAGATAATTAATGCATACCTGTCCAGAGGACAGCATTATGCAAATACTGAGAAAAATTGGAGTAGTGCTGCAAATGATTACAGAAGTGCATTATTTTATATGCAGATGTATCCTACCGGAGATAATGCACAGGTTTCTTCTGCTATTGGTCCTGTTACACAAAATCTTAATACTTGCTTAAATATGTTAAAGTTTGATAGAACTGCACAGTCTAGGTTTAATAAGGCAAAAGAATTGCGTGCTGAAGGGAATTTTTCTGCTGCAGCTTATGAATTCAGCCAATCATTGGGCGAATCTTCTCAAGTCAAGAGTGTTTATAACCAGATTGGTGATATTATGAAAATTCTCGGTAATGAACCAAAGGCAGTTGAATATTACCGTAAGGCTATTGCCGTTGATCCTTCTGATATACAGTTAAGATTGGCTTATGCAAAATTACTTGACAAATTAGGCTCTGAAGAGGCTGCAGTTGAGGAATATAACTACATTTTGTCAAAAAGTAGCGATAATAAAGATGTGTTGTATGCTCTGGAAAGAATATACAAAAAGAAATTGGAGGATAGCCCGTCAGATGCTGATTTGAATGCTAATTTGGGTGCTATTTTACAAAAACAAGAAAAATATGATGAGGCACTTGAGCATTATAAAAAAGCGGAACAGCTTAGCCCTTCAAATATAAGTACCCGTATAAATGTAGGAACATTGTATCAGCAAAAGGGTGATTATAAAACTGCGATAATAGCTTATGATTCAGTTTTAATTTTAGAACCAAACAATATTAATGCGAATATCTATAAAGCTCAATGTAAATCTGCATTAGGTGATGACAGAGCTGCTCAGGAGTTATATAAAAAAGTTTTATCAATGGATCCCGGTAATACAATTGTTCAGAATGAATTGTTTAATTCAGCAAAAACTACTATGTCTCCTCAGGCATTTATAGAATATTTGAACAAAAATGCAAACGGTATTGATACAACAGATATGCTTTATTCTTATGCTCTGGATTTACATAAGCAGGGTAAGCTTGATGATGCAAAAATATTGTATAATTATTTACTGCCAAAAGATACTACAGGCGAGATATATTTAAATTTGGCGATAACAGAATCTCAAAACAAAAACTATAAAGATGCTTTAAGTATATTGAATACAGCTGAAAAGAAATTTCCGGACAATAAGTTGATTGCGAAGGCTATTGAAGATATTAATGAGACTATATTAAGTAATCAGCTTGATATAGCTGCGGAAGCCTTTAATAATAAAGATTATGAAACGGCAATTGCCGAATATTTAAAAATTCTTCCTGCCACTTCAGATACAATGTTGGCTGTTGCATCCGCTTATCAAAATTTAGATGATAATGCAAATGCAATAATATATTATAAAAAGGCACTTGAGTTAAAGCCTGCTGATTCTGAAATTGCATATTATATTGCAGCCTTATATGCAGATGGTGAAGATTGGGATAGTGCAGAAGCCTATGCCGAAAAAGCACTATTGTTGAATAAAGATAATAAAGAAGCTCAAAAACTTTTAGCAGAAGTAAAAAAAGCAGGAATATCAACTTTGTTAGATCAGGCAATTGTATTGTATGATTCAGAAAATTATGATCAGGCTTTGCCTTTGTTAAATCAGATTATTGCAAGTGAGGATAATAATGCCTATGCTTTATATTACCGGGCAATGATATTTGACTCTCAGAAAAAATTTGATGAAGCTATTAATGATTATAAAAAGGCGATAGCTATAAAGCCTGATGATTTAAAAATCATAAATTATAATATAGCTGTAGATTATGATAGTATGGAAAATTATAAAGATGCTTACGGATTTTATGAAAAATATGCAGCATCTGATGTTCCTGAAGATGAATACAAAACTTATGCTGCAAGCAGAGCAAAGGAATTAAAAGAGTATGTTGAGCAGTCAACAAAACCGGTTGCCGATAAAAAATAGTGAAAGCAGAGTTCAAAAGCTTATTAAAAGTAAGGTATCTCTTGCTCCGATGGCAGGGATTACTGATTATGTTATGCGAAAATTGGTTAGGGGGTATTCATCTGATTGTCTAATAACTACTGAAATGATAAGTTCTGAATTCTTGGCACAGGTGAAAGAGTCTGTTATTACTAAGCTTGATGATGAACAGCATCCGATAAATTTTCAAATATCAGGTCATAAACCTCATTTAATGAAAACTGCTGCTGAATATTTGTCTGAAAAAGCTGATATGATTGATATTAATATGGGGTGCCCTGTAAATAAAGTTGTGAAAGGACAGGATGGTTGTTCTTTAATGAGAAATCCAGATTTGGCTGCGGATATAGTTAAAGCTGTTAAGGATGGAACTGATAAACCTGTAAGTGTCAAGTTTAGACTTGGTTACACTGCTGATGAAATGAATTATGTTGAATTTGGGCAAAGGATGCAGGAAGCAGGTGCTGAATTTATAACAATTCATGGAAGAACACGCTCTCAAATGTATTCAGGTCATGCAGATTGGTCAAAGATACGAATTTTAAAAGAGAACGTTGATATTCCTGTATTTGCAAACGGCGATATTTGTTCTGTTGAGGATGCTATAAAGTGTATTGAATGTTCAAAAGCAGATGGAGTAGCAGTAGGACGTGCAGCAATGGGTGATCCTACTCTTATTTCAAGAATTTCTCATTATTTTTCAACAGGTGTAATATTACCTGCCCCTTCTATCAAAGAAAAAATTGATATTATAAAAATTCATTTAAATGAAGAGATTAAACTAAGAGGGGAACAAGTCGGTATAAAGTTCATGCGTAAATTTTATTCATTTTATATAACCGGTATTAAAAATGCCGCTAAAGCTCGTTCTATTCTTGTTGTTGAAGATAATTATGATAATATAATAAAAATATTAGATGAAATTCCTGTTGCTTAATATTTTTATTTTGTGTTATATTATATATATCGGAATGTAGCGCAGCTTGGTAGCGCACCGTGTTCGGGTCGCGGGGGTCGCAGGTTCAAATCCTGTCATTCCGATTTTTCTGTGAGATTTTTCGATATTTTTTAAAATTAATAAAAAAAGACCGTTTATAAAACGGTCTTTTCAACAACTATTCTTAATTCTTAAGCATTTTTTATATTATTATATTCTTTAACAAAGTCTGCCTTCACTCTCGATGTTTCTGATAATGAAGAGAAGAACGTTGTAAACAATGTGATTTCAGGAGCATACTTTAAAAGTCCTTTTCCGAAATCTTTTATCGCTTCAGGAGTATATTCTGAAATTTTAGCCGGAATGTTTTTGATTGCATCAGGTATGTGTTTTGCGACAGCATCAATACCATTTTTAATAAATTTCGGAGTTTTTACTTCGTTGAATTTATCAGCGATTTTACCAACTTTCTTTGCTACGCCTGCTTGAAATTCAGGACTGAGTTTAGAATATAATTTCTGTCCGCCTAGAGGTAAAGCCAATACAGCACCTGCAAATAAAGCCATATCACCTAAGAATGTCATTACAGGATGATTTAATCTGAAGTTTCTGTATCCGTCAGATTTATTTGCTGCCGCTCTTATGCCTAATCCGCCCAGTGCAGCAACTCCCATTAAGCCAAACCAGTTACCTGCACTCTTTAAACCTTCTGAAACTTTAGCTGCTTTACCTGTTACGGTTTTACCGAGGAATTCGGATACAGGAGGCATCTTTTGGACTAACCTTTCGTTTGCCTCTGTAATTATCATTCCCATTTTCCCTCTTGTTAATGCTGCTGCTGCTACGCCAGCAATTACAGGAATTGATGCGTAAGCTAACTTTGTACGATTACGTCTTTTTTCAGCTTTTTCTAAAGCTGTACTTAAAGCTATTCTTTGTGCGTCTTCATCTGAAATGCCATAGCCTCTGCCGAAGCTGTTTGCGGATGAAATTGCTGATATTTGCATATATACACCTACACTTTCGTAAAATAATTATATTATAGTAAATGTTAAAAGTAAAATTTTTTGCTATTTTTCATATACTTGTTTATAAATGTTTACATTTATTTATATTTACAATATTATTGGCTTATGAAAAGATTTTTAATACATTCTATGGGGTGTAAATCAAACCAGTTTGAAGGAACCCTTATTTCTGAAAATCTGGTAAATAACGGATATAGCGAAGTAAAAAATATTGAAGATGCCGATTTTTATATTTTAAATTCCTGTTCTGTTACTCATAAAAGTGATAATGAGGCTTTGTATCTCCTAAGAAATTCAAAACATAAAAATTCAAATATTGTAAATATTCTCACCGGCTGCTTTGCACAAATTGAAAAAGCTAGTCTGCTTGAATATGATTTTATTGATTATGTCGTCGGTAATGATGAAAAGTTGAATATGGCAAAAGTAATTGAAGACAGAGTAAAAATTTGTGTGTCCGATATTATGAAAAGACGAGAGTTTACCTATGTCCCTATCACAGATACCTCAAAAACCAGAGCTAGCCTAAAAATTCAGGATGGATGTAATAACAGATGCTCTTATTGTATTATTCCTTTTGCAAGAGGTAACAGCCGCAGTGCAAAATCGGATTTTATAATTGAACAAATTAATAACCTTGTTGAAAAAGGATACTCTGAAATAGTTTTTACAGGAATTCATATCGGGCTGTGGGGTAATGAGTTTGGAATGACACTGTTGGATTTGTTAAAAGCCGTTGAAGCAAAAACTCAACTTAAACGTTATCGGCTCGGCTCATTGTATCCTGACGAAATTACAGATGAAATGCTTGATTTTTTGTCAAAATCAGATAAATTTTGTCCTCATTTTCACTTATCATTGCAATCTCTTTGCGATAAAACTTTAGTGAATATGAACAGACATTATAGTGTAGAACAGGCTATGACTATAATTGAAAAAATTAATTCTAAATTTGATTTGCCATTTATAGGAAGTGATATTATTGTTGGATTTGCAGGTGAATCCGATTATGATTTTAATATTACAAAATCAAATTTAGAAAAATCCGGTTTGACTCAAATTCATACTTTCCCATACTCAGTAAGAAAAGGGACGGTTGGCGAAACCTTAAATTCTCAGGTGGATGATAAAGTTAAAGAGAAACGTGCGGACATTATTAAAAGTATTTCTAAGGAAAAATATTACAGTTTCATTGATAAAAATATTGGGCAAACGGCAAGAGTTCTTGTAGAAAAGCATCCGGACAAGCATTCCGGCTTCCTTAAAGGAGTTACGGATAACTATTTAACAGTGATTTTAAATTCAAAAAATTCGAACTTGTCAAATTCTTTTGTTTATGCTAATATGCTTAGCCATAATAATGGTATTATTTCTGCTGAAATAAAGGAGTTCTAATAATATGGCTTTAAGTGTTTCCCCAATATCTTTTGGCAACAATAGATTTGTGATATCAAATCCCGACAGTGATTCAACTGTTAAAGAAACATACGATGGTAAGGTAAGAACAAAACGTGTAGTAATGGATTCCCATCAAAGAATTGTTGATTCTGTTAATTTTGACAATTTGGGCAGAAAAGTGTCCCACTTGCATAAATTTTATACAGATAACGGTTATATTGAAACATATAAAGACTTTAATCAGGAATACAGCCGAGAAGTAAAGACTACTATTGTAAATGCACAAAAAATTATTACCGAAAATTTTAGGTCAATTACTTCTCCAAGCAAGAGTTATATTGCCAAATTCGTTCGTAACTTGGAAGATAAGCTTGTGATGATTGTTATAAACGATAAAGTAATCAAGATATAACTATTTTGATTTTTTGTCCGATAATCTGAGAACTTCATATATATCCATTTTTTTAGCTTTACCTCTAATTGTTACTTCGCTGATTTTTATAACATCCGCTATATCTGTGATGTATTTGTAGGTTGAACTACTAACTAAAAGGTTTGTGTGGTAGACTTTGTTGTAATGCTCTATTCTGCTTGCAAGGTTTACGGTATCTCCGATTACGGTGTATTCTAGTCTTTTTTCCGAACCGATGTTGCCTACAAATGCCTCACCTGTATTAATTCCAACGCCTATTTCTATTTTGGGCTTACCCTCAAATAACCATTTTTCCTGTAATTCCCGAACTTTCTTTAGCATTGCGTATGCACATTTTACGGCATTAACAGGATGATTAAGATCCTGTATCGGTTCACCGAATATTGCCATAACAGCATCCCCTATAAATTTGTTAATTACACCGTTATGTTCGGTAATAATAGGTTCTATTTCCGTAAAGTATTCATTTAAAATATTAGATACTTCTTCAGGTAACATTTTTTCGCTCATACTTGTAAAGCCTCTGATGTCAGCAAATAGGACTGTTACCGTTGCACGTTTACCCCCAAGCTTAATATTATCAATGTCTTTTACAATGTTTTGCATTATGTCTTGAGAAATGTATTTTCCCATAGCAACTTTTATTTTTTCTTTATTTCTGCCTTCAATTATATATTTATATGAGTATCCGAATATTGATGATACAAGTTGAAGTGCAATCGGGGGTACAAGTATAAGTGCGTAACCGTGCGTATAGCATATCGCTGATGTTATGCAATAGATTATTGCCAGAAATATGGACATTAACAGCGACTTAAACAACGAAAGTTTAGCTATCAAAATCAACGTAATTATTATTGCTGCGGTGCAAATTATTAGTAATTCTATTCCGTTTGTTGCTCTGACAAACTGATTATATTTTATGTTATCATAGTTTGTTGCCTGAATATCCGGTCCGGGATGACTGCTGTCAAGCGGTGTAGCTATTGCATCTTCCAGACTCAGTGAGTGTGCTTTTGCATTAGCACCTATAAATACGGTTTTGTCGTCAAATTCGTGAGGATTAATTATAGGTTTTTTACCTTGCTTTATTAAGTCATACGACCTTAAAATATCAGAGGCGGAATATTTTTTATGTGTGTATATCCCTTCATCATTAAATGCTACATCGCTATATCTGCTAAAGATATATTTGAACAGTTTTGCAAAGCTATCCTGCTCTTTATTGTACTTGCCGTAATATCGAATATAATTTTGCATTCCGTCTCTGTTTGGAGTTACTGAAATATATAATCCTGTTTCATCAGATATTATCGCATACGGTGTAAGTAAAATATTTTTTAACCCTTTTTCATACATATACATCCTTAATGCAAGAGACGGATAATAATCCCCGTTTACAGACACAATCTGATTCATCATTGTTACATATCCGTAATTGTTTGTAGGAACAGCTATTGAACCCATATTTTTAGCTGCTCTCAGATATTTGTCCGGATATTCTATCATTGCATTGTATTTTGTATATGGAATTGGGTTATTATTGATTATATCAATATTGTAAAATTTGTTAAAAAACTTATCTAAGTAATTTTGTATCTTATCCTTATCTGTCGTTAAGTCTAACATTGGTTGAAATCCTACTACAAGATTTGGGGTATTGGCAACAGCTTTAAAAAAGTTTTCATCTGATTGAGGGTTATCTTTATCAAGTCCGGGTATTATTGCATCGAACCCAATTACTTTAGTTTTTGAATATTCATTTAAATAGTTAAATATTTTCCCATAATATTCTCTTGGCCATGGCCAACGATGATAAGATATTGATTTATCATCAATCATAATTAAAACAGTGTTATTTGAAGCATTTGCGGACTCAGTCATGAAGTATTTAGTCATAAAATTGTAGGCAAACGGTTCTAAAAATTCTATTGTTACGAAGAGTGTAACTATTGCCATAAATACTATTATAAAAAATGCTTTAAGAAAAAATCCTGTTGATTTAAATATTTTCATGTTAAGAATAGCCCTCTTATTAATTTATGATATAATACTTTTATAAAAAGGACAATTTATGAACAAAGATTTAATAAAAATACTGGGAGAAGAGAAAGTTTTTCCTATAATAAGAAACAATAAACCGGATAATGTTATTAATATGGCTAAAGCGTTTGCTTCGGCAGGAATAAAAATTGTGGAGATAAATGTTGAAACTCCGGAGATTTATGATGCGATAAATGAAGTGAAAGATATTGTAAATGTTTGTGCAGGTGGAATAATAACTTCATTTCAGGCAAATGCGGCTATACAGTCAGGTGCAAAATTGTTATCTTCCCCAATTTTTCAAATGAATTTGGTTAAAATTTCAAAAGATCGTCATATTCCACTTATTGCAGGAGCTTCTACTGCAAATGAGGCTTATCAGGCTTGGAAAGCAAGAGTCCCTCTGATTAAGTTGTATCCGATAACTTCTTTAGGCGGAGTACTTTATGTTGAGGATTTGTTACGACCGATGCCGTTTTTAAAAGTTCTTGTACAGGGTAATGTAAAGCTAAATGAAGTTTCGGCATATTTAAATGCAGGTGCTTATGCAGTTGGTGTAGGACGAGATTTGTATCAAGGACATTCCTATTCTGAAATTACAACAAGAGCAAAATATTTGCTAAAAAAATTGTAGGTATAAAATGGAACAAAAGTTGGATATTATAACAATTGGAGAAAGTTTGATAGAACTTTCAAGTGATGAGAAACTCGCAGATACCGAATGTTTGCATAAATACTACGGCGGGGATTCTTTAGTTTCTGCTGTTGCTGCATCCAGATTAGGTGCAAATGTCGGATTTATAACTCGTGTTGGAAACGATCCTTTTAAAGATTATTTATTGGATAGTTGGGCATCTGAAGGTTTAGATATTTCTCAGGTAAAAATTGCTAATGAGCCTAACGGTTTTTATTTTGTAACTCGTCCAAGTGTTGAAGAAAAAGAATTGTTATATTACAGGAAAAAAGTTGCTCAGTCTAAGTTGTCTATTGATGATATTTCAGAGGATTATATAAAAAATTCAAAAATTGTATATTCTACAGGAATAACACAGTCTATATCTTTGTCATCTGCTGAAGCAGTTGTCAAAGCATATAAGTGTGCCAAGGAAAATTCAATTTTGACGGCTTATGACCCGAATTATTCTTCAATGATACATACACAGGAAAGTGCAAGAGAAAACTTTAATAACGTAATAGATTATATTGACATATTATTTATGAGTACCAAGTATGATACAGGGAGTATTCTTGAACTTGATTCTGTAGAGAATATTATAAAAAAATTAATGGATTTTGGTGTAAGCACTGTTATTCTGAAGTCAAGTGAAAAAGGCGGTTATTATGTAGGTTATGGCGGTAGTATAGAATTTGTAGAATTCCATACACATGAGGTTGTAGATACAACATGCTCCGGAGACGCCTTCAATGGTGCATTTATGTATGGTATTACTCATGGATATAATCCTGTAGAAGCTTCAAAATTGGCAAGTGTTGTTGCAGGGCTTCAGGCAAAAGGAATAGGTGCTGTCAAATCTGTGCCTTATGCAGATGAAGTTTTTTTTATTATTAACAAGAAAGGGTAATTTATAGTGGCTAAGAAGGTTTTGTTATCCGGTTATTACGGTTATGATAATTTTGGAGATGAGGCTATATTATCTGTAATAATTGATAGATTAAACAGATTTGGTGCTGAGATTACCGTCCTTTCAAATTCACCGTTAAAAACCTCAAAATCTTACGGCGTGAAAGCCGTTAAAAATTTTGATTTATTGATGCTAATTGCAGCAATTTCTTCTACCGATGTTTTAATTTCAGGCGGTGGTAGTTTACTTCAGGATATTACAAGTTTTAAAAGTTTATTGTATTACAGTTTTGTTATCTGGTTAGCTTGTGTTTTTAAAAAACCTGTAATAATTTTTGCCCAAGGAATAGGTCCTTTAAGACGTAAATTAGCCAAGAAAATTGTGTTTAACTTATTAGCAAGATGTGAGTTAGTAACAGTTAGGGATATAAAGAGTAAAAAATATTTAAAACGTGTTGGAATAAATGCTAAACTTGTATCAGATCCTGTTTTTTCAGTTGAATTGCCGCTAAATGAAAAAGAGGGAACAGTCGGGGTTCAGCTCCGTGCATTTAAATCCATTGATGACGCCTTTTTGTTCTCTTTGGCACAGCAGATTGTAACACGTTTTAGCGACAGAAAAATTGAACTATATGTATTTCAGGAAACTATTGATTATGAAATATGTAAAAAATTTGAAAAAATGCTTAAAACTATTAATCCTCGCATGATGACAGAAATTGTAAAAAATACTTCCCAGACCGATGTTATTATAAGAATTTCTCGCTTAGAGTATATGATAGCAATGCGGTTTCATGCTGTTCTGGTAGCTATTAAGACAGGGGTAAAAACTCTGGCTATAAATTATGATGCAAAAGTTGAAAAACTTGCTTATGAAGCATTTTTACCGTTGCTGACGATGTCGATTGAAGAAGATTTTGATGCACCATTTGATAGAATGGAACAGCTAAATCCCGATAAGTTACTGGAATTTAGCCGTTCTCAAAATTTTGAATGGAATTTATTTGATAAATATTTTACATAATTTTTATTGTAAATATGCAAGGTTCAACTTATACTGAAGGTGCAGACGTGTTGCTTGGCGTAGGCTGTCCTGTACCTGTTTGAGTCGGTGTCGTCGGTTGCGTAGGTGTTGTTGCCTGCTGTCCAACGCTGCCATATATTGAATCAAGACGTGCCGAAACTGTCTGTGGATTAATTAAGCCACTTTGACCCATTGCGTAAGAGCCACCCAAATAAGGGTTCTGTTGCTGAGCGTAGTATCCTCCACCGTATTGACCATACATACTTGCGACACCATTCCAATAATAATTACTGCCCATCATTGGACTTCCGCCCCAGATACTTGGACCGCAACAACCGCAGTGGTGATGTCCATGCGAATTATATTCAGCCATCATTGCACCCATCATTGCTGTTTTGCCCATATTTTTGCAGAAGTCAGGTAGTCTGCTTAATACACCATTCCAATATGCTTTTGACATGATTATACCTCTCTTTATATATATTAAGTATTTAATTAATATATAATTTACAAATTATAGTAAGTTTGTTACAAAAGTTAACAGAATTTCAAAATTTTATTATTTGACAATTATTCATATTTTTAATAATATAATATTGATCTGGCTGAGATATACAGTTTAGACATGCCCTTGTGGCACTCTGCCGACGAGAACGATTAAGTATCGTTCGAGGAGAGGAAAGGTAGACGCCTTTTCTATCTTGTCGAAAGAGATAAAATGATTGAAAACTAAATAATTTTGATTGCATGCCCTTGTGGCGGAATCGGTAGACGCGTCGGACTTAAAATCCGATCGGGGCTCAACCTCGGTGCCAGTTCAAGTCTGGCCAAGGGCAATCTTAAAAAAAGACTTACAAAAGTAAGTCTTTTTTTATTAAAATTGTAATAAGATAAAATTAATGTAAGGAGTTTGTATGAGTGATAAAACTGAGAAGGCAAAGGAACTTTTCAAGTCAGGTTATAACTGTTCACAGGCTGTTCTTGGGGTATTTTGTGAAGAATTAGGTTTTGATTTTGAAACAGCGATGAAACTTGCATCTTCCTTTGGCGGCGGAATGGGGCGTATGCGAGAAGTATGCGGCACAGTGAGCGGTATGTTTATGGCTGCAGGGCTTGCGTTTTCAAGCGGAGAGAGTTCAGGTGCCGATAAAGCAAATCAGTATAAAATAGTGCAAGAATTAGCAAAACGATTTAGGGATAAAAATGGAAGTATAATATGTCGAGAACTATTACAAGGGGTTGAAAGTTCAACAACTCCTGTTCCGAGTGAGCGAACAGAAACTTATTATAAGAAACGACCATGTATTGAGTTGGTAGGGGATTCTGTTGAAATATTTGAAGAATTTTTAAAAGAGTATAGATCAAATTCAGTTATAAACAAGTAAATTACAGGAGTATTGT
>Ga0247611_10007867_pt1 | contig 13254 bp, 10 predicted proteins | sample 177DNAGHGhighgp2_FD_192422 | JGI IMG/M metagenome (GOLD analysis project Ga0247611, IMG submission 192422) | Sheep rumen microbial communities from Palmerston North, Manawatu-Wanganui, New Zealand - 1770 DNA GHGhigh gp2 | ecosystem: Host-associated > Mammals > Digestive system > Stomach > Rumen... | reverse complement strand
GGAGCAATACCTAGATGTCCCGACTCACACAAGTTCTGGAGAAGTTCAAGAACAGGCTGGCGTACCGGAAGTTTGACTCGGACGCGCTGAACATTTCCCGCTCTCTCGCGGCGGGTTCTCTCGGCAATGCTGACAATTTCGCCCAATGGGCAAGTATCACGAACGACCCCGTGGTGGTTGTCAACTATATCCACACCTACATTACGACTCTCGTATCGAAGATGAGTTCCGCTCCGGTCCGTCCGGAAGACGAGAAGATGAGCGAGCTAGGAATCAAGCTCGGACTGAACTCGGAATTTGCAAAGCGCTACAAGGACACCCTCAATGACGGGTACGCCTTCGTCGGAGTGGGCGTGACTGACGGCGTTCCGGTAGTAAAGAAGATAGACGCCCGTTACATAATGTTCAATGGCGAGGACCCGACCCTGAAGGATGCTACCGATGTTGTGGTCTTTGAAGTGGTGCCTCTTTCTGCAGAAGAGAAGGATGACTGCTTCCGTACCGAAATGGTCGCGAACTCCACGATGTCCACCTATGTCACCTTCGACCCGAACGCCGAGAAGGTCAGGGTCTCCCATTACCGCAAGGACGAGAAGTCCGGTCAGTTCGTACTCGACATCTACGACGACAACGCGGACAAGCCGAAGAGCTATCCCCTCGGAAACATCGACAGAATCCCGGTCGTCCGCTTTGTAGGCGATGAAGTCGAACTCTCCGACCGCCGTTACCACTATCGCGGAATCTACTTCACGCTCTCGAGCGTAATGAAGGCTATCGCGCTCTCCGCCACGAAGGTGCAGACGCGAGTAGGCGCCACGGATGCGGACAACTACATCGCTCCGGATGCCGCCATCTGCAACCACGACTTGTCCTGGGCTAACACCGGCGTGAAGACCATCGATGACAAGGACGGCAACGCACAGCCCATCTCCGGAATCCAGTTCATCCCGCACGACGACCACTTCCTGATCGATTCCTTCAATATGTGGAAGGAAGTGATTTCCGATATGCTCGGTCCTACGGTCGCCTCCGGTTCGGAAGCTGTCACCCGTGAAGAAGTGAAGGCGCGTCAGGAAGTAAAGGACGCAATCTCGAACCTCTACCTAGCCAGGATCGTCGACTCCATCGAGGAAGTATATCGCTGTATCAAGATGCTCCTTGGAGGCGACTCCGAAAAGGTCGTCATCGTAGGTGGCTTCATAGAGGCTTGCAAGCGCGAAAAGCACCGTGGCGAGATGAGGGAAATCTACGGGTACGCAAAGGAAGCCGGACTCAACACGCAGGGCATTGTCATCGAACTCACCCAGCTCACCGACTTGCCGGGAGATATAAAGGAAAGACTTGTAGAGACATTCAAGCAGGACCCGTACAAGTCCCCGCTCGTCATGCAGCTCCAGCAACAGCTCCAGCAGAGTCAGGCGACAATCCAGCAGCTCAACCAGCAGATTGCTCTACTCCGTATTCAGGCAACTCAGCGTCTCGAACGCCAGAGCGAGGCTATCGAATCGGACGAACGCATCAAGCGACTCGAAATCGCACAGAAGCAGTGGCAGACGGAAGCCGACCAGTCTCAGCAGGCTCGCATGGAAGTCCTCAAGAGGCTCCTCGACAATGGAGACTACGACGGCGCCCGTCTCGTCGTGGAAGCCATCAATATGCAGGACCCTCCGATTATCGCGGACCCGGCTATCGGTCAGATTGCGGACGCAAACTCCGCAGTCACCCGTCAGTCCGTCAACAACGCACTTGCAAGTACGGGCGCAATGCAGACGCCTCAGCAACCGAATCAGGGCGGTACACCTCCTACGCAGTCTAGTCAGCCCCAAGCATCCATCACTGGAAGTGTACCGCCAAACCTTCCTCCGCAACCGGGACCGGCACAGAGCCAGCCTCCCCGTGCGGCGGCAACCCTCTTCACTAACGTATAGGAGCAGCTTATGTGGCAAGCACTCGCAGGATTTGTGATGAACAAGCTCGGTCAGAAGAACCAGCAAGGTAGTCAGGTCGCCGACTCTATGGCTAACGGAATACAGAATGTCGGCAGCAACTTGGATCAACTCGACTGGAACAACGCTATGCAGTTCCCCGAGTACAAAGGCTTTGGAGGCTTCTAATGGCTAAGTGGTATGAAAACCTCGGCAAAGATATAAGCGGTGCGGTCACCGGATTCACCGATGCGCTCGGCATTACAGACTCCACGGCTCCGCAACGAGCGGTCGATGCGGCGAACTCCGGCATGAAGAACGCCAATACCCAGCTCTATCTCGATATGCAGCCGCAACTCGACAAGCTTTGGGAAGCGGTGTCGAACGGCAGGGGACTCGACCAGAACCTCAACAAGTTCGACTACGCGATGAACGGGGCTATGGACGACACCAAGCTTGCTGGACAGAACGCACTCGGCGAGATGAACGCGGGCGACTCCGGAAACGTACAGAACTACCTGAATCCGAAGATGGACACGATGCTGCAGAACACTATGCAGACTATGCAGGGAAGCGCCGGAAGTGCACTCCAAAGTTCTGCAACGAACCGGAACATCGCTAACTCCGTAGCAAGTCAGGCGGGGCAGATGTGGGACACCGCGTTCAATCAGGCGCTTGGCGACTCCTCGCACAACCTGCAGGCAAACCAGCAGTTCGGTCAGAGTGCAAACCAGCAGGCAGGACTCGCACAGAGTCAGTTACAGGCGGACAATGACCCGATTATGAACTGGATAAACCTTAACAACGACCTCGCACAGCAGAAGTATTCCGGCAATGTCGGTACTACTCAGGCGGCGACTCAGGCGGCGGGTCAGTCCCGTGCCATTCTCTAAGGAGTGAACTATGCTTGGACTTAATCAATTCAGTACACCGCAGTTCTATGTGCCTCAGCTTCCGCAGACGGAAAGACCGCTTCACAAGGCTAAGGACTTCATGTCGTTCCTGAACTCCCTGCAGTGGAAGGCTGATGACGAAGCCGAAGATACTCCGGACGTGAAGTTCGATGTCAGCGACGGTATGGACGACAGGCGCCTTGCGGAAAGTACTGCTATGGGACTCGACGGCAACATTGAGAGCGGTCACGACACGACACAGCGAGTAGGCTCTACCCGTTGGGACAACATGAACGACTCGCAGATTTGGGATCAGGCTATTCAGTCGCTCGTCACGGGCGAAGACCCGATTACCAAAGGCATTGGCGATAAGGTAGGCGGCGACCTCGCACCCGTCGAAGTAGATGAACACCAGCTTTCCGGAAAGAGCCGTTTTGCTGGATGGACTCCGGCTCAGATTCAGGACTACCTGAACTCCCCGATGATGAGGTAAGGAATGGCACGTATAAGATTCAATGATGACGGGACCATCTACGAGGAAAAGCCCGTAGTGACTCCACCGACTATTCCGGTCGAGCCTACTTCCGCATCCTCGATGGCGACTCCCGCGACTTCCAGTTCGGCTTCTCCCGGAGTGACTCCACCGGAGAAGTCTTCCAGCACGGCTCCGCAACCGAAGGCGCCCGTACAGAAACCGGCTCCGAGACAGCAGGCACCGGCGAAGACTCAGGCTCCGGCTCAGCCCGTGAAGCAGGTAGGCGCCTTCGTGCCAAAGCAACAGCCGGGAACTCCGGTCGAGGCTCCGGTGCAACAGCCTGTCTTCGACCCCGAAGAACAGCGCGAAGGTCTGCGCTCGCTCGCCGTCGGTACTGCACAGTCCACGGTTGCAGCAAGCCAGCCTCACCAGCAGAAGTACCAGACAGTGTTCAACTGGCTTACTCGTCGTGACCCGACCCTTACGCCGTGGACCGACTTCGTTCTGCATGGACCGAGGACTTCCGTGGCGCAGTCCAACCAGTCCGACATGGAAGCCGCACAGCTCGAACAGCAGATACTCGCCCAGCAACAGAGGGCAGGTATGGCGCAGAGCCAGCTCACGACTCCGATGCAGAGGGAACGCCAGCGTATGCAGAGGCAGTGGGATGAACTCCTTGCGGACTGGCGCAGAGGCGCATACTCCGGGACCGAGTACACGGAACAGGCTTTCTACGACGAGGCTAACCGGCTTCTCTCGAATATGAAGGCGGCGGGCATGGACACTTCCACGCTCCGTATGCCGAGTATCGACGCCGGTGGCTTCTCTCAGGGCTTCAACAAGAACCTGACGGAGCCGTTAAACAACCTTCACGAACTCGACACGACGATGAGTCAGATTTACGAGAAGGCTATCAACAATCCGGAATGGCTCAACGATCCGGAAGCCAATACCTTGTTCGATAAGCTCGGTGAACGGGTCATCCTAGACTTGGGCAAGTCGAAGGGCGCAATCGCAGATGCCGAAAAGGTGCGTATTCAGGTCGAAATGATGACTCCGGAAGTGCGTGATATGTACGACAACATAATGGCAAAGTTCTTTGCGGACAACAATTCGCTTATGGCAGTCGCACAGCAGTACAAGCTCGACCTCTCCGCAAGAAAGACGCTTGACGACTTGGCTAAAGACCTCGGCGGTGAAAAGTACACGACGAACGACAAGAGCAAAAATCCTTTGTTCGAGAAGTCGTTTATCGAGAAGCTGACTCCTGGGACGAAAGCCCACACTAACTTTATGAAGGGAATCCTCGATGTGTTCGGCGCTATCGAGAGTGTAGGCGGAAACGTCCCTCCTGACCTGAACGCAGCAGTGCAGGCTATGCAGAAAGGCATCGAGGCGTTCCGCGAATACGTGATGCAGGACGCACCGACAAACCAGCAGTTGATATGGGACTTGGCACAGCGCTCCCGTCAGGAGAACATCGGCAAGTTCAACGACTGGGCGCAGAAGGCAGGCAAGAACTTCGGATGGAAGTACAGGACATCTTTCAATCCGGACGAAGGCTTCGGCGAATGGCTCCGCGACTGGCAACGTGCAAACGGCAAGTGGCGCGACTCCAAGATTTACAAGATGAATATGACCACCGGCGCACAGATGCCTCGAGGTGACGCCTTCGCAGGCAAGAACAAAGTAAACAACGGAAGGTAATATGGCTACTATTCCTACTCGACACCTGAGGACTTCCATACTGGACCAGCTCGGTCTGGCCTATGACAAGTCCGACCTTGCGAAAAGGCTAGACGATGCGGACAATGCACGTAAGCTCAAGGAAGCGGAACTTGCAGAAGCCCATCAGCGTGAACTCTTGGGCTCGCTTGGTAATACTGCCCATAAGTACAGCCTTGAAGAAATTATGGCGAACGAGCATTACAAGAAGATGCTCGACTCCATAGCCAGTACACGTATAGGCTTTGCGCGAAATCCGGATATGAACAAGTACGGCTACGCATACGACCCGACCGACGGTACTTGGGGTCCGGCGCTTTGGGAGGATGTTCAGGAAGGTGGAGAACTTGCAGGTGCCCCGTGGTATCGCACAGCCCGTGAAGCCATCAACGCAGTCTATGATGATGCGCTCCGTGGCGACCACGGCGAGAACCTAGCGGGCTTTGACCTCGATGATCTTTACGCACAGATGAACAGACTTGTGGACGAACGTGCGAAGGCTATCCTTGACAGCTCCAATGACAGGGACGCACTCCTTGAGACTTTCAAGAAGGGCAAGATTTACGACGATGAAGGTAAAGTAATCCCGTTCGAGTCGCACGGACCTCTGTACACTTTCGCTTCTACTTTCCTTCCGATGAGGACGATCGGTTCGAGTTCGTTCAGCCCGTGGGCGGAGCCTGAACTCCAGGCACGATCGACTATTGGCGAAAACCTGAGAAATCTCGGACTCGATGCTGGCGAAGCAGCGCTCTCGCTATGGAACCCATTGGGAAAAGGTCTCACGGCGGCAGTACGCGGAGGAACGAAACTCGCAGGAAAAGGAATCCCTAAGATTCCTACGATGGTCAATAGATTTCTCAAGGGCGCAAGCGACAAGGTTTCCGACGTATACTCGAAGCCGTGGGTACAGCTAGCGGCGGAAGGCGGCATCGGTAACCTCGCGAACTACGGAACCGTCCACGCTGCGGACTACGGATTCGACCCTGAAAACACAACTCAGGGAGGCGAGTTCAACAAGACTGGTGCGCTCATCGCCGGACTTTCAGGTGCGCTCCCCGGAGTTGTTGGCGGTCTTCTCGATAAGGCTGGCAAGGGCGGCGCACTCGGCGCTTCGATACTTCTCAGCCCGAAGGAGAAGGCACGCGCCATCATCTCGGAGTCGCTAAATATCAACCCGAATCAGGTAAGTCAGGAACTCGTGGACGGGCTTCTTGCAAAGAACGCTACGTGGGCTGACTTCCTGAAAAAGCCGTTCAAGGACATCTCGAATGAAGGGTATCCTTTTGCCGGTATAGCGCAGGTGCCTCGCCAAATGCAGAAGGGCGGTATGCTCCAAGGCGACCGCAATATGATTCTTGCCGACTTGAAGGACATATTCCCTGAAAATAGACACGGGGCTATCAAGGACTGGATGGACAAGAACCCGAAGGAGGTTCAAGACCTCGCCGGTGGAAGTTCGTACTCCAGATACAATAGGGACGATGCCGGAGTACCCGGAACCACTCCTGAATCTTGGGATGTGTTCGGAGTTACAGCAGACCAGTCGCCTCAGTTCTACAAGAGCGCTTTCAAGGTTCCTCTCAAGAACGAGTCTGAAACTATTGAAGGTCTTGCGAAGGATGAAATCGAACGTCGTATGCAACGCGGCGACAAACTCTCAAGAGAGTATAACACCCGCAGGACGATTCACGACATGGCGACCGGCTCGAACTCCGTCAAGTGGGACGCTCCGATATGGAGTGGCAAGAAGAACTTTGTCAAGAACAACCAAAGCATCAACCCCGGCTCCGCTGCAATTCGCAGGCTCTTACTTGGATTCACGAGGGAAGCCGGAATCGGGGACCCGCACAACAACTGGGGACAGCACCTCGGCCTTAACGATCCAATCTACGAACGTACCCGCACGCGAGTACCGACAAAGAAAAAGGAGGAATAATGGCTATCATTCCTATAAACGACACTCACCGTCTGCCCTACATCAAGGGCGAGTTCACGGCAATGAAGCTCGGCGCAGGGACTACGACTCCGGTGATGTTCTATGACGCCGACAGTAATGAACTCGGCTACAAGATTTATACCAATTCAGAAGGCTTCGTATGCGATGCGAACGGGAACCTGCTCGGCAACGGCGTATTCGTACACGTGGACTCCGTAATCAGTGCGCACTATAACGGCAACCGCTTCTCCCAATGGGTAGCGAAGGGCTACGACTCCGGCAATACCGTGAATGATGGCAAGATGCTGAACGCCGAAGGTCAGGAAATCTGGAGTGCGAACTCTCCGCGCAACTATACTCTCCAATGGACTGACATTGCAGGCAAGCCTCAGCTTAACGAATGGAGCGAGAACGAACAAATTGTGATAATCGACGTGAACTCTCCGGGAGGTCCCTTCGATGCCGTAACTGTGAACAAGTTTACAAAGATTATGACGTTAAGTTATTCGGACTCCTTGCCGGAGGCTGAAATAGCCAACATCATTTTAAGCCCGCAACCATCGGACTCTCCGCGTTACGGACAAGTTATTTTCGTACAAATGACTAGTGCGAAGTCCAAGAAACTCCAGCTTTGGAACAACGGTGATAGAACACCGTTCTGCGTAATTCCTGCGGGTGGCAATGCACTCGTGGCATTACTCAGCAACGGGAAGTTCGTTTGTCTGAACATTAGCGGAGGAACGGGTAGCGGAGCCGATTACGAACTTGGCACGGTCGCGTGCTTCCAGCAATCAATAATCAGCACAGAAACTCCGGGCATTCTCGTAGTAACTGACACGACGAATGGCGGGTCTACTGCCTATCAGAGAGTAGCCCTCAACGCGAGACTGCTCGGATCGGCTCAGCGCAAGATTATCGTACTCTGGCAACCTCAGCCGCAGTTCGACAGCACCACGAAGAAGCTCCGTGTGTATGGCGACACGACCTCGATGACGATGAACTCGGCGTCACTCTTCGAGCTTTTGCCGTACAGGGCGTGTGAAGTCCTCTTCTCCTACGATCGGTCTTCGCAGAGCACAAATGCACTTCCGCTCGGGTTCACCGACACTTCAAAGATTCCGGTGACGATGGTCTCGCCGACTGTGCTTTCAAACGACGGAGTGGCAAATGCCGTACTCAAGTCAGCAGCGACCGTTATCGACCTCGCGTTGACAGGCGGTTCTACTCCGACTCCGGAAGACAAGAAAGTGTTTCCCATCAGAGTAGAGCTTCCTCCGAACTACGAAGGCGACATCACTGTGATGAATACGCTTCCGCTGACTCACCTGACTAACTTCGAGATTCATGTAGGGTTCAAGAGTATGAACCAGAACCTGAGTGGAGGATTTCAGTACACCGACAGTCCGCAACTGCTGAATAGTATGATGGTGAAGGTCTACCGCTCTCACGACACCGACGGTGCGAACAAGGGAAAGTTCTTCGCGATATTCCATGTGGTATCGCTCGCGAGTGGCGGTATGTTTGTCTGTTACAACCCTGATACCTCGGTGACGTAATGACCCAAAGAGAAATCGAACTCAACCTCTGCAAGAAGGATTTTATGTTCTTTGTGGCGTACTGCTTCTGGAACATATACCACACGAAGTTCGTGTTCTACGAATTTCACAAGGAAGTGGCTCAAATCCTTCTGAACATCAAGAACGAGAAGCGTTCCATCATCAACGCTCCTCCTCGTATCGGCAAGACGGAGCTTGTCAAGCACTTCATCGCTTGGCAGTTCCTTCTCAATCCGAGCGCGTCCATCATCTACTGCTCCTACGACCAGTCTCTTGTTTCCCGTAAGAACCGAGAAATTCTCGACTTGCTGATTTGGCTCTCGAAGCACTTTGACCTTCCGGAACTTATGCCGAGGCAGAACGCCAAGGGCAAGACCGAATGGGTCAACAAGGCTAACGGAACCATTCTCGCGAAGGGTACAAACAATCCGGTCACGGGTGCAGGGTGCTCTACTTTGTTGGTACTCGACGACCCGAACAAGCCTTCGGATCGCACGAGTTCCGTGATTTTGGACAAGCGAAATCAAATCTTCAAGTCCACAATCCGTAACCGTATTAACGCTCCGGAAGTACCTATCCTGGTGATTCAGCAGAGAGTTGCTGCGGATGACCTCTCCGGATTCCTGCTGAAAGACACGAAGGAAAAGTGGGTACTCCACAAGTTCGCCGCCATCAAGCCGGACGGCACTGCACTTTGTACTGAACGACTCCCGGTCGAAGAAGTCGAGAAGTACAAGAACGACCCGTTCACCTACAACGCGCAGTACATGCAAGTTCCTCTCGATGACATCGGCAAGATGTTCAACAGGGATATACTCCGCTTGGCTATGTATAGACCGAACAAGGAGCAGATGCGCATAGTCATCGCAATCGACGCCTCCGCCAAGGACAACATAGAAAGCGACTGCAACGCCGTGAGTGTAATCGGGTACTGTGATCGTATGTTCTATGTACTGGAGTGTCAGAACTTCCGCGCCGATGTACTCTCTGTATGCCAGTGCGTGAGGGAGATGCGCCAGCGGTGGGGTCAGGTCCCTGTACTTGTCGAAGCGAAGGCGAACGGTACTGCGGTGATGCAGATTCTCCGACGGGAGACTTCCGGAATTGTCGAAATCAACCCGTGCAAGGATAAAGTAGAACGGGCGATGGAAGTCAAGCACCTCTTCGATGGAGGAAATGTATTTTTTGCTATACGGGGACTCGAATGGGCTACTGTTCTTTCTCAGTTCCTCGCGTTCCCTCACAGCGAGCACGACGACATCGTTGACTCCGTTGTGCATGGTCTGAAATGGCTGAACAATCTCGCCGGAGTCCAGCCGAAGGCATCCTCAGAAGCTAGAAAATCCGAACAAGCTAGACGGCGAGTAACTTACTCGGAAAGGAGATATTATGGAAATTCTGGATATTGTCCATAGAGCTATTCAGAGAAGTCAACTCATCCCCGGCTTCAATCCTGACGAGTGTCCGGAAGACTACGAACAGCGTGTTTCCGATATACTCGTTCACGAACTCATCACGGATATGAACAATGACCGCGGACTCGACTTGACCGAGACGGTAATCTGTCTGAAACCGACTAAAGGCATCATCGATATGGTGGCGCCTCCGGCAGACATTAACCGCTTCATCGTAACGCTCCCATACAGGTCTGAATACTTGCTTGAAGTCGATACGGGTATGGGTGGCGCAGCGTACAATAACCTCGTCAACGCACTCGCGGCGATCGGACTCACGGACGAGACTATGCCGAGGGACCCGACGGGCGAACTCATCCCCGTTGGCGTATGGACTCAGGACTTGAAGTTCTTGGAATGTCCGAAGGCTCTCCCAGTCGAGTACGCACAGGGCGAAAACTCCGTCACGGTAAATCCGGTGTACAATGTACCGTTCGCTCCTGCAAGAGTCGAAGGCGTAGTCGAAGCAGGCAGCGGTGTAGAGTTCGAGTACAAGCACGCCCGCGAGTTCATCAGCGCGGAGTTCCGTTACGCGAAGTATGTGTATATGGATGAAGTCTACGAAAACAAGATGCGCGTACGCTTCCACAAGGAATTTGCGGATGGACTCGTGGAAATCGTACTTCCTGTTCCGGTTACGGTCGTAAACTACTTCGACTCCCCGAAGCCGTGGAATGGCAAGGTCATCGCGCCCGTGAAGTTCAGGGAATACCTGATCGCCACGCTCGCCTACAGAATTGCGGACGAGTACGGTCTTGCAAGCGCTCCGAGTTGCGAAAAGGCTGCGAACCGCGCATACAACAACTTGCTAAAGAACTACCCGAAACGCCAGCACTCCATGAACGTGAACCGCAGGATTGCGGACTCCCTCAGACGACCCGCCGGATGTATCACAAGCGCCGATGGGTTCTATGGAGGCTACAATGGCTAACTTTGACGGCATCACTACATACCACGACGGACTCGCGGTAAGCGACTATGTGAACATGATTCCTCTCGGCGAGACATGCATCGACCGAATCGGCGAGCTGCTCATCAGCGAGGCTATCGGGAGCGGACACGAAATCCGTGGCTGGTTCGTGGACTCCTCGAAACGGCTGTACGTGGCGTCCGGCGACCTCATCCATACTTTCGACTTCGTGAACGGAAGTTACATCTACGAAGGAGTCCTGAAAGGGTATATCGGAAACCAGCTCCAGCAGGAGTTCAAGCTTGCGAACCATGTCGGAAAAGTCACATTTGCAGAGTCATCCATCAAGCCTTCAATGATTTACTGCTGCGACGGCAAGTACATCTACAGGTGGGCTTCCGGAAACTATGCGGACATGTCGGTGCGCATGATGTTCTCCCCAAAGGTCGTCCCGATGTCGGGCACCGAGTCGAACGCCAGATTCGCAGACCAGTACGAGGCTGTAGTAAATGGTAGCTCCTCCTCCCTCGACTTGCGGGACATTGCAACTATCGAGTCTATCGACTGGTTCGACAACAAGCTCGTGGCTGTAGAGAAGTCCAAGAATACGGTATGGCTCACGTGTACAGACCCGGAACAGTTCTCGCGCAATCCATCGCTCGACCCGTGGGGAGGCAACGGCGAAAGCTATGAACTCTGGAACAACTGGTACTCCTCCACGAACTCTGCGGACAAGCTCAATATCGCCAAGGCGTTCAACGGTCAGCTCTACCTCCTGAACACCAACTCGATAGAGATTTGGTCCCGCACCGGAAACGAGAGCGCTCCGCTGCAATCCAACACTATGCAGGTCATCCACCATGGAGCTAGGGCGCCTCTCGTGATGGGAGATTTTATGTATGTAATCGCTAACGATACCGTGGGTCAGGAGTACATCGGTCTCATTCAGGGCGGATCGTTCAAGCGCATATCTACTCTCGAAATCGACAACCGTTTGAAGAACCCGAAGGACATCATGCCTCTTTCCATCAGAGGCGAAACGCACATAATGGTGCGCACGAACTCTGGTCTTGACGGCTTCGTATTCTCCGAGGGCAGATGGTGGCGATGGGTACATCCGGAAGAAGACTCCGACGGGGTAATCGCAAGTATCATCGGTGACTTCGCAATCACCCAAGAGGGGCGAATCGTGGAGTTCATCGACAATACTCGCAAGACGTTCCTCGGAACCGAAATCCAGCGCTATATCAGGGACTCCTTCGATACTTGGCACGAGCGCAAGCTGTTCCGGAAGGTAGCCATTTCGCTAGACTCCGGACGAGTAACGGACCCTTCTACCGATGAAGCGCTCCGCCGTCAAATCTACATCAGGCTCTCGACAAACCGAGGACTCTCGTTCGGGAAGTACTACTATCGTACACTCGGCAAGTCTGGAGTAAACAACAAGGTAGTCGAATGGCTTGGACTCGGTTCAGGTAACTCGATGCTCTTGGAAATCGGCACGAGTTCAGCCTATAAGCTGCAAATATATGATATTAAAATAGTGGTCCAATAAAACCACAAAGCCCATATTTAAACATAAGCGCCCGTTTTAGGCGCTTTTATTGTTTATGCGTATATCTACACTAGGAAACAAAATAAAGCTCTAAAAGCCCGCTAAATGTAAAATAAAGCTATCCATAAACATGGGTGAATTTTGGCGAAAAATCCGATATATGAACGGGGACAAAACCCAAAACCAAACATTTAAAACGGAGAAATATGAAAGTACTCTCATTTGATATTGAAACCTATCGCGAGCACTTCGTGTGTTGCGGTATTCTCGCAGACAACGACACCCACGAAGAACTCGGTCGATTCAAGACCCGTAGCGGTCCGAAGTTCATCATCGACTCGAACAATGTTCAGGACATCGAGGATATGTTTGCGAAGGCTGACTACATCATCAGCTACAACGGCTCAAAGTTCGACTTGCCTGTACTCGCGAAGATGAAGCGCGATGTGAAGAAGATGGGCTACACCACCTCGAAGTTCGTCAGCGCTGACGCAAACGACATCATCCACGCAAACGACTTCGTAGGTAACAGACCGTTCCTCTGCCAAGACAAGGATTGGAACGCAAAGCACTTCGATATGCTCAACAACTGCTTCCTGGGCAAGTCATTGAAGCAGTGGGAAATGTACAGAAACCTCCCGATTCGTGAACTCCCCTATGATCCGGACTCTACGCTTACGGAGTCGATGAAGGACGAAATCGACGATTACTGCTTCCACGACTGCTGGGCGCTTTTGCAACTGTACTTCTGGGCAGGTAGCGGTCAGAACAAGACCAAGTACCATACGCTCCGCGCCCGCAAGGCTATTATGGACTCGCTGT
>Ga0247611_10007866_pt1 | contig 13256 bp, 22 predicted proteins | sample 177DNAGHGhighgp2_FD_192422 | JGI IMG/M metagenome (GOLD analysis project Ga0247611, IMG submission 192422) | Sheep rumen microbial communities from Palmerston North, Manawatu-Wanganui, New Zealand - 1770 DNA GHGhigh gp2 | ecosystem: Host-associated > Mammals > Digestive system > Stomach > Rumen... | reverse complement strand
AACGAATGGACTGACTTAAAGAATACTCTTAAAAGACGCTGTATGACAACGGAAGACTTGGCAAAGAAAAACGACTCCATTTTAGAAATTGGCAAATCTTTTAGAGAAGCAGTATTTAAGTATAGTTAGTTATGCAGCAATTACATCATAGTCTACAAGATTAAGTGGAGCAAATTTCACATATTCACTTCTCATAAGTGCATTACCAAAATCATAGAAGAATTTTTGTAAGTCATTTTGTGCTGCACGCCCGTGTTCAAGTAAAAGTTCTTCATACACTTTTTCAATCAAAAAAGAGTTATATTCAGGTGAGGCGTTAAAGTGCGCTGAATTTTTAACTATATTGCCATTATAGGTATAACGTTCTTCTTTAAGTGACCCAACAAGTTGTATTGGTACAGACTGACCAGTCGGATCATACGCTAGAAACTGCTTGGCATAAGATTCTCCAGTCTTGTTTGCGTCAATCTTAGACCAAAAATTATCTTTACTTATTTCAGTAAATCTTATGCTTTCGTTAAGTACATATTCATAATTTAATGTGTTTTTCTCACTCAAGTGCTTGCTTAAGATATAATCATAGTTAAAGCTCTCTTGTATGCTTTGGTTTTGTTGAATAGACTTTACAATTTCACGCCAGTCTGAACTTATCTGCTCTGATATTTGCGCAATATGTTTGGTTACATATATGTTGCCCGATAAGCCGCCCGACCCTTGATGTCTTGCTTCCCACTGTCCGTCACCAGGCGTGCCTCTAAATGGGTAAAGCGCTACTCCATGCTTATCTAACACTTCGTGAACGCCTTGCCAATAAAAGCTTGGGTCATCTGAATAAAGTTTGACATCACAACTGTTTATTACAGTCTGAATCATCTGCTGTTTCTTTTGGTCTGGCGCGCTTAAAAATTGTGTCCATTTTAAGCCGCTTGCTTGTTCAGCAACTTGTATGTTTTGGAATTGAATTACAACATGATACTTATTGGGTTCCGATGGGTAAATGTTGTTGGGTACGGACTTGCCATCACCAAAAGTTGCATTGACAGTATATAGAACAGTCAAAGTGTTTGGGGTATTTTGCGCGCCTCTTAAAAATCGTGAGAATCTACTTACAAGATTGCCTTTAAGCTGAACAAACGCAAAAGTTACTGTATAATAATAGTCATTGTCATAACGAGCGTTTAAGTGCTTTGCTGTTAAGTTTGATGTTGCTTTAGTACGCAACTCCGGTAATTTTATCTCTTTAAGAAGCATAACAATTTAGCAATTTTCTTAAAGGGATTTGGGAATTTCTTAAAGGGATTTGAGAATTTCTTAAAGGGACTTGAGAATTTCTTAAAGGGACTAAAATTCATAAATCGTTATAATATAAACAATTATGAAAATCTTAAATAATTTCTTAAAGGGTCTTAAAGGGCACTCAATTCGTTATAGCATAACGATTTAGACATGTTTTTACATTGTATCGTTTAAGAAATTCAAAAAACTTTTTTAATTTGAAAAGATTTTTGCAAAAATAAAAAAGTTTTTGGAATTTTCTTAAAATCTTAAAGGGATAAGTGTAATTGCATATAATATATGCAATTAAACTATTTAAGAAATATTTAAGACTATTTAAGCGTTTTCTAATCACGTACAAAACTTGCGTTTATATAATTTTAGTAATTCGAAATTGTTCAGATCAATGACGCTAGTCTAAAAGGAGAAATATTATGGAAAAGTTATCATTGGAAGAAGTTGCGAAAAAGATATCTGAACTGTTAAAAAACAATGGGTATGATTTGGAAGGACGAGCGGAAGGTGGATGGGTTGATGCGGAAGAAATATGGGTTACAGACGGAGAGAACAACATATTGTTATGGGATGATGTAGACGGGGTTAATTAAGCTGTGGAAGAGACCGCTTTAACAGTAGAAGAAGCCATGCTTCTAAAAATATTTCATGAATATAGTTTAATCAAACGCGACTCAGAACTTACTGATGATGAAATTTCATTAGGCCGCAAAATTAATGAAAAAGCATGTAAACATTTTTGGTATATAAGTTCCCGTATTCGAGAAGAAGTAAGTAAAATGAATAAGTTTAAGGGAATAGTAAACTCTTGGGATTTTTCACATGCATCATTTAGTATGTTTGTAGATAGACAATTTTATACGTCTGCTCATATTAATTCTCTGCCGCAATTTGATATGATATATTTTTTCTTCACTGAAGAGCTATTTACTATTCCGTCGGCGAAACTTATTGACAAGCGAGTTCCTATATTTGAGAGTATACAGGATAAAGACAATCATTTTAATACTCAATTTTTGAACTTGAAGAAAAGATGGAGATCGATTTACTGAGGCGGCTTAATGGAAGAAGACGAATTCAAAATGAGTGAAGAAGATGTTCTTTTGTATGAGACATTTCAAGAAAAGATTTACGAAGACAATGTTTTTAGTGAAGACGAAACAAATATTTTTATTAAGTTGAGAAAAAAGATTCAACTTCATTATAAGCCGCTTTGTAAGATGCTTAAGAAGCAATATAGACTTCCATTTTTCAAACTTTATGGCGACCATAGTACAGGTACATTTCAATTTTATACATGGGACCCAGTACAGGAGAGCCCATACGAAAAAGGCTTCTTGCTGCTAAACTCAATCAGCTCTCAAAGTGACTTAATGGTTCCTATTGATGTGTTGTTTATGACAGAAAGAGAATTGTCAAAAATAAAGTTTAAGCATATACATTCTTTTCCGGGGGTAGAAGTATATGACATCTAGTTCACTAACAGATGACGAGGTTGAAATATGCCGTCTATTGCATGAAAAAGACAATGACCCATTGGAAGCGCTTTCTCTCCCAGAGATTAAGTTGCTTAGAAAGTTGAATGATATAATTACTTTACGCTGTAACTATTTGCTAAAAATCATATGCGAGCACACGTGCCTCAAATTTGCATTTATGAGATTCGACTTTGGAGATAAAGACACTTTTAAGGTTTCAGTTACGGAAAAGGAGTTCCCCGCTGGATTTTGGATATTTCCCAACTATTTTTTGACTTTGAATGAAAATAAGTTGGAGTCGCAACTTATTGAAGAAGGATACTTAAGTAATTGAGAGGAAAAATATATGTGTGAATTCAGCAGATATCATGAGTACGAGTATATGCCAAGCGACACAAAAAAGGAACGTCCTTTTGTTGCAGCGCCTTATAAGGTTAATTTCATTGATGTGATGGTTTGTTCACATGGCGTTACTTTATGTTCGCTCACTATGGAACAAACTGTATGCACTTTAGGGTGTAAAGAAACTTGCTCAAGATATCAAAAGTATTTAGAACACAAAAGTCGGTCAAAGCCGTCTACGATTTGGAATCACGAAAAGCAACAAAGAGAATATGGCATAGCGGTAGACTATAACAACTGGAATATGTAAGTAAACTAATCATCATTGTGAAATTGATTTATATAATTTACGTAAATGGAGGTCAATGAAATGGAATTTGATAGAAGCAGAGTATATACGGCGTTTGAAGCAGATGAATTGAAAGTTGGGAGCACAGTTATTCTTGCTGATAGTTCAGACGCTTTGAAAAGATACGTTAATGAAATTGAGTATGTAACGCCTCTTGAACCTCATGTATACAGGCTTGAAATTATTCAGCCTGAATGTTTTCCAGCGAGATTTTCTGCTTGCAACCGCAGCTATAATTTTGCTTATCTTATTTCTGAGCCTGAAGAGAAGAAGTTGAAATGGACTGACTTGAAAAGAGGTGATGGCATCAGAAATAAGACCTCTGGAATAGAGTGCACGATTGTAGGTTTTGATAAGCGTGAAACAGATGACATTTCATGTCATGTTAGAATCGCCGAATTTTGGATTACTGACAATGAATTGGCTAAAGATTGGGAGAAAGTGGAGGACTGAAAAATGTTGAATGCAATTGCTATAATTGTTATTGGCGTTAAGATAAAGAGTACGGCTGTACTTACATTAGGAATAATTAGTACGGTCGGTACTGGTCTTTTCAAACTATATGAAATTCTTAGGGACAACTAAATTAAACTTGTTAGTGAGGCTTAAAAATGATGCAGCAGAAATGCGTCAGAACTTATGACAGGGCCGCAGGCACCTGTTCAACAAGTTACTGTTGTACAGAACTAAGCGAATATCTTAAGTATGGTTGGAAAGTTGTATTTGTAACGCCAAGAACAGAATACACAGAGTACATCATCGAAAGAGAAGTGGATAATAGTCGACTTGATTAAATAAGGGCTGATAGAATATGAGTAAAGAAACTGATGATTTTATTAAAAGTTTTCAAGAAATGGCTGAAGCCTACAAAGAGAATCCTAAATATAAGTCTGAAATTGAAAAACTCAAAGAAAAGGTAGATTTTTTGAACGGTGGGCTTGAATTATTAGCTTGCTACATATTCGCTACTCAGATTAAAGACAAGTCGAAGAATGGGCCAGTAGAGCTTTTAGTGAATGGCACTGACGCTCCAAAGTGGATAAAAGAAATAAGTGAAAAGGTTCTTCCTACTAAGGAAGAAGAGAGGGGCGTTGGCTTTCTTGAAAAGATATCTCAACTTGACCCTTATGAAATGGAAATTCCTAATCATGGGTGGACTGATACAATGATATTCATCATGGAATTAAAGGAACAAGCTTGCTTAACGTTTAAGAGATATAGAAATAGGCACAATATCGAAAGTTAGTAAAGATAAAATGTATTGTTGTGGAGGTAAAAGAATGACAGATAAAGAGATGGCAAAAGCATATGAAGAAAAAGCCGAATGCATTGAGACTGATGATTACGGACATAAAGTATATGGTTGTCTGGAAATTGAGCAAGCCTTTCTTGATGGACTTAAAGCAGGCAGACCACAATGGCATATTGTTGCTGACGGAGACTTGCCGAAAGACAAGTCCCATATTTTTGCTTATTTCAAGGGAGATAGATCGCTTGTTGAATGTCTCTACATTCCAAATGAAGGATTCAAGCACCCTATTTTTAGCGAATGGTATAAGCCTACGGCTTGGATTGAAAAAGAGAGAATACTTCCGAAGGATCTTATGTAATGAGAGATTATACACCTGAAGAAGTAAAGTACAGACTTGCAGTTACAAATACGGCAGTGGGGGAAATGGCTCTTACCTACATTCATGAACTTGAGCAAAGTAACAACTTGTTGCAGAGAGAAAATAAGCAACTTAAAACAGACTTTAAAGTTTTAAGTTGCTCTGTTGACGATTTTGACGAATTGCAGAATAAACTTGAAGAAGAACAAAGAAAGAATAACGGGCTTTCTGATGATCTTGCGAAAGCAAAAGAAATTATGAAAGAGCTTCTTGATACTCTCAAAAATGAATACTCTGACTATACGTTTGCTTTGAAAAGCACGCATCCTGTACTTGTAGAAGCAGAAGAATTCTTAAAAGATAATGGAGTGAAAAATGATTAAGACTATAGTAGCTTTTGTGCTTGTACTTATAGGTACTTTGGCTTATAGATTATGTGTTCCTGTTATGTTTCTTTTAGTTGCTTGTAAGTTGTGGTATGAACCATATACTTGGAATTGGCTTAATACAATCATTGTGCCTCTTACTTGCGGCGCTTGCGGGTTTCTCGCAGTTTTGATTGCTCACGATATGGCGGATTAGATCATGTTTAAGAAAGAAAAGGAAGAATAAACGCACGAGCCATTTTAAGTAAAAGACAGTATGACAGCCGCTATGGAAGCAACTGAATCGTTTATCAGACTCCCTGTTGTAGCGCATTTTAATTAAGACTAAAATTCTTACTTAAGCAAAGTAACTAATCAAGAACAAAAGCTGCCTTTATATAATTTGCGTAATGACAGGAGATAGAGAATGACAGTAACGGAGCAGTGGAAACCGATTCTTGATTCACATATAAACATTTCAAACATTGGCGAGCATGATGCCGACAATCGTTTTATCGTTGGAGATGTAGAAAAGTGGATGTCAAAATGGCAAGAAGATCATGAAGGCTGCGTAATTATCGGTATTTGCTATGACGAGTCAATTAAGAAGTACGAGACTTACTACCCGATGGTTTACGAAGACGAAAATGGTAACCGCTTCTATACGCATATTGACGTTGAATTTCTTAAGGAGTACATCGAGTTGGAAGAAAATAAATGGGTCTTTACAAAAAATATAAGGCCTGCCAAAGGAGTGAATTGACTTGGAGGAAAAGAAAATGCTTGACTTGGACTGGTCTATATATTTTGTAAAACTTGAGTTTTCTTCTGGTGAAGTAAAATATATACAAAACTCTGCTGGAGTCTTTACAGATAATTTGAAGTACGCCAAAGTTTATAAGACTCGCCCAAATGCGCAAAAAATTGTAAATGCCTATAATAGAAATTTTTCTGATAGAAAAGCATCTGTTGTTGAAGTGAAACTTTTTGAAGTAAATGGCTAAGGGGTAAAGAATGAATAAGTTTGTGATAAAAAATGAGAGCGGAGAATATTACTGTTCTGATGGCGACTTCCCTTTTAGAAGAGACACATCAAATAGTCACATTGCACTTTTTGACGATGAAAATCAAGCAAAAGATTACATGAAAGACCATTCCAACTTCTTTAAAGATAAAGAATGCGAAATTGTAGAAGTTTACGTTAGCAGAAACTTTCATGAAAAACCAAAAGACTTTGAAGTTTTTCAAGCAAAGTTCAATATGCAAAATCGTCTATTGAAAGTCCGCGGCCATTATGACGCCGTAACAACTCTTCTAAATGACTCAAGTCTTAATCATGATGTTAACGCAGTCTCTGGGAGAATTTTTCGAGAGTTAGAAATGACCGGAATGAACTTTACTAATGCTGAAGTTTATGAATATTCTGATGCTATCGGAAAAAGAGCATATCGTGATAAAGACGGTAATTGGCTTCCAGATAAAATGCTTAACACTAATAACTTAGCGTTTAAGGCTCGTAGAGTTGCTGGATTTTTCGCTACGATGGCTGACACTTTAGCTTTGTTAGATAAGTATGAAGAATGGGCTACTGAAAGGGGCAATAATGAGCAAGCAGATACCTAACAACACAGTTCATATTTCAGCATACTTAAAAGGTCCTTGTTATGAAGGGGAGGAATATTGCAATAGTTTTTCTCCAGATAACAAAGAATTTGTGGATCATTTTTGGAATACGCCAGAGACTTATTTTTGCATAGCGTTTGATGAGGACGGTAACGATATTGGAGATAATCAAGAAGAAAGCGCTTAAATCGTTAATTTAAATTGGAGGTGTTCAATATATGAGAGATATGGCAAAAGTCGTAACTTTGGAAAAAGTTATTCCAATGCATCAGAAGGAGCGCATCGTCTGCGCGCAGTTTGTTGAAACCGCGTACGAAGTAATAATCCCAAAAGAAGGTGCAAATCCTGGTGCTTTGTATGCGTTCATTGAAGCAGACTCTATTTTGCCGGCTGCTCCAGCATGGGAGTTTTTGCGTAAGCGCTGCTTCAGAGAAGACTTGAACGGTTTTCTTATTAAGCCAATGAAAATGGGCGCAAAAGACCTTAATGGTGAAAAAGGCGAGCCAGTACGTTCTTGGGGATTGGCTATCCCTATCGGAGAACTCCCGCTTGCTAAGAATGTTATTAGCAAGCTTAAACCCAACGATGATTTGACTGAAGCACTTGGCATTTTGAAATATGAGCCGGTTAATGACGCTTCGCCTACAAGAGGCCAAAGTAAAAGCGCTTATCCTAAATGGGTAAAATTCTGTCTTCACAATCCTCTTCTACGTTGGGCTGGACGTATTTGGATGGCAGGTCATCAAAACACTTGCGGCGGATTTCCGACAGAGATCATATCACGTTCAGATGAAACAACTATTCAGAACATGAAGTGGGCGCTTGAAAAGTTTGCAGAAAGTGATGTAATTATCACGCCTAAGTTTGAAGGTCAAAGTTCTTCAATTATTCCTGTTCTGTCTAAAAACAAAAAGAAAATTACTGGCGTTTATCCTTGTTCTCGCAATAACGCTTACAAGTTGAAATGCAAAAACGATTTCTGGGATACTTTCAATTGTTATGACGTTGGGAGAAAGATTAAGGACTTCTTCAAAAAGACTGGCATTGCGCTTGTAATACAAGCGGAGCAAATTGGTCCTGGCATTCAGAACAACATATACTGTTTGCCGCAAACTGAATGGCGAATCTACACAATCAAAAATGCTATTACAGGCACGCAAATGCAGTATGATCAAGCGGAAAGTGCCGCTCGTGAGTTAGGAATACCAATGGTTGGCGTTTTGGCAAGAGGAAAAATGAAAGACTTTTTCCCAGATGTTGAGACGGCTGTCAAGTGGGCAGAAAACAAATATTGGACTTACAAAGACGGAAAGTTTATTGCAGACTATGTGCCAAAAGACGGAGAAGTTCTTTGGAAAGACTACTTTCAGTGGGAAGGAGTGGTTGTTCGCACTGTCGACTATGACAAAGACAAAGGTATCGGTTGTTCGTTTAAGATCAAGAACCTAGAATATGCTTCAGTCGGTCTTCCAAAAATCGCCGCAGCTTGCAAAAACCTGCTTGCTATAAAAGAGTAAAAATTGCGGGCATAACGCCCGCTTTTTGGAGGAAAAATGTCAAAAATTACAGAACTTGCCAGTTTTCTCGAACATTGCAAAAAAAGTATTTCAGACTGTCAATATTTTTGCGATATGTTGGAAGCACACAAAATAGATGACTGGAAATGGTTTCATGTTTGGCGAGATAAAGACACTAAAAAAGGCGTAGTAAATATAGGTAATAACGGGGTCTATGCTGACAGAAGTTTTCCCGTTCAAGAACTTATAAAAATAAATCCGCCCTTAGAAGCTGCTTGGACAGCTTTTTGGGACGAAATGATTAACGCATACAGTCTACTGCGCGATAAGACTCTGCAAGATTTACAGAATGCAGTTCAAGAAGAATAGCCAAACTTAAATTCTTTTTTCTGTTTGGTGTTATCCAACTTGATTACTTGCTCATCACTTGTACTTAATTTCCCTTCAAGAAATTCTTTAATTTGTAAGTGCCAGTCATACGCTGTCATTACAGGCACGTTCTGTCCTATCCAATTTATTTTCTTTTCGGCGTCTGGCCATTCAAAGTCATTTGGCATTCCCATAAAAGTAAGGAGCTCTCTCATGTTGTAGCCGCGTTCTTCGTAAGCGTGTAGAAGACGTGTATAAGTCCGTCCAAAAATAGTGCATACTTTATGGTCATTGAAGTAACAAGGCGAATTATCAAAATGGTTAAGTCCCATATCATACTTTTTTCTTGCATGACGTGTCTGTTTCTGTTGACTTTCAGTCATGAACCGACAAGCAAAATCTTCATCATTATTGTTTATAATTATGCCACTTACTGATGGGAGTTTTGTTTTCTCCCATTCTTTTCGATAGTCGATTCCGTACTTTGCAACCATATACTTTATCCAGCCGTTATGTTCGAAGTCTTTAATCCCAAGAACGTCTTGATAAGCTGCATCAGGCGTTATGCTACTAAGATAGTCTTTGATTGTGCCTTTATATGAATGGTCAACTTTATAAAAAGTGGCGTTTTTCCCTTTAGTAAAAATGGCAAAAGTGCGAGTTCTCCATTGAACGTTATGATGATAGCAAGTGTTCGTTTTTACATATGTTACACTGTAGCCATAACGTTTAGCCATTGCATCAAGTTTATCTCTTACGCCTTTTCCAGCGTTAGTAAATAGTCCAGGCGCGTTTTCAAAGATATAGCATTTTGGTTTGATAACACCTAATGTGAACTCCGTACAATTCAGCATATTATTATTCTGTTTGGCGTTAGCGCCTCTTGCGTTCTCTTTTGTCTTATCATTTACGGCGTTTGCAGTTGACAAGCCAGAACAAATTGGCACAGCAGATACAACATCAATGTCGTTAAAGTCAGGGTTTGCATTGTTTTTGAATGTTTTTGAGTTTGAGTAGATGTCGCCTTCAAACTCGTAATAAGGAATGTTTAATTTGCGTACATTATTCATATAATGCACATAAGCTGACGTGTTGGCAACTCCGTCATAGTTTAAGATCATTGCAGGCGGCGTTCCAAACGCTTTTTCAGCGCCTATGCTCATTCCGCCAAGAAGTGGCTGTAGAGCTATCCATCTTATTTTCTTTTCCATAACAATTTAGGGTTAAATCATTAAAATGAATGTCTGAACTCATCAGTTTTCATTTTACATATCACTAACTAAATTATTATCGACGGCACGCTGTTGCCCGAGATTTTATTATAAATCGTGATAAGCAATATATGCTTGTGGGAAATCATTTGCCCAACTTTTGACTGTCTTTTATATGACATTAGGGAAGGTAATAATTAAGCACGATTAAACAACTACTTAATAGGTGATTAATTATGGCACTTAAAGAACAGATGCAGAAAGCAAAGCAGAACGCTGCTATGCGTGAAGCTACTGCAAAAAAGCTTTATGCTAGCGACAGAAAGTTCCGTATGGCAAAAGCTCTTGAGGCTTGGAAAACAGTTCCGGAAATTGGTGAAGGCCTCGACAAATACGATGAGTCTACACAGGAAAATACAGCAATGTATCTTTCACAGCAGATGCATCACATGAAGAGAATGACTGAGACTGTTTTCTCACAGAACTTCCAGTCTTTTTCTCCAGAAAACATGTTGAGATTGGTAAGATTGTCTATGCCTAACTGTATCAGAAGCAAAGCTTTCACAGAGTTTGCTCTTGAGACAATGCGTGACAGCATGAAACTTGCTCGCCCTGTTTACAAGAAACCGGCTTCTAAGACTGGTTCAAACATGGCTAACCGCAACACAAAGTTTACGGGCGATGCCGATGAAGATCCGTGGCAGTTCAATGACACTGACCCGACAAACGACATCAACACAGACGGTTTCCGCCGTGCTCTTTATCAGACAACTGAAGACCGTTTCGTTCAGTCTTTGGCTAACGTAAAGAATGAAGGTGGCGTTTTCACATTCAAAGGCGAGAACTTCGGCGACAATGGCCAGTACTTCGTAGACGGTTACACAACTTTCTACTATGGCGATGAAACACATCCTGTTGCTATCCAGAACAAGAGAACACTCAAGTTCATGTATAACACAGAAGAATTCGGCGACAACGTAAAAGTTGAAGAAGAGAAAGATGCTGATGGCGTTACAAAGTTCACTGTAACAGGCGTAACTGTTGACGGCGCTGATGTTTCTGACAAAGTTTCTGCTTTCGCTCGTTACGAAGATGAACAGGACATTGATGGCGATTACCTCGGTGAAGTTGACATCCGTTTCAGCGACTACTTCTTCTCACCAAAGAGAACAAGTATCGGTGTAACATGGTCTCAGCTTTCTGAAATCACATTGGACGTTGGTTTCGGCGTTTCTGCTGAAGAGTACCTTATTGACTATGCATCACAGGAAATCCGTGTAGCACTTGACTACCGTGCATTCAAGTTGGCCTATGCTAACGCTCGCACAAATCCTGCTGCATATCATGTTGAGTTTGACGCTGCTTACAACACAACAAACGCTGTTCCTGGAAGCACTGGTACAAAAGAAGGCTACATTGAGAACGCTTTGACATTCAATACAGCAATTGAAAAATTGTCTGATACAATGTTGAACGACATCAACATCGGTGGTGTAAACACATTGATTTGTGGTCCTTCTGCTGGTACATACTTGACATTGAACCCTGCATACTCTGCAAAGGGCAAGATGGTAACAAAAGGCTGCCACGTTTATGGCTCATTCGATAACTCTTTGGTTATCAAAGTTCCATCAAGCATTATTCCTACAAACGAGATCTTGACAACATTCAAGAACCCTGAGCAGGAAAATGACGTTGGCGTTATCTTCGGTACTTTGGTTCCATTTTACAGTACGGGCGTAATTCAAAGACGCAACTTCTATAAGGAAGCAGGTCTTTCCACATACGGCGACTGGAATGTCTTGAACAAGAAGTATCTTGGTATCATCAGGATTTTGAATCTCAAAGACCAAACAGTCAACTGACCTTGAATAAGGACTAAGAAAACGGAGCCATTGTGCTCCGTTTTTTTTTGGTTAATCTTGTTATAGGAGGACTAACTTGTGAATAGTAGCTTCAAACAAAATAAAGTTCCAAAAGAAGTCATTGAAAAAGTTGACTGGTATATAGATAACTTTAACTCATTAGAACTTACAGATCCTATATTTATCACATCAAAAGGCAATAGAGAAAAAACATTATGCAGACAGCTTGATAAGTTTTCATCGCCTGTATTTTTATTTATTGATGAAAATGAGTTTGAGCCTTTTGATTATGATAAACTCGAAAAATCAGAATCAGTTGAAATAATAAAATTGAAGTCAGAGCAATGCGCTTCTCTGCAGCAGAAACGAAAAGCAATGCAAGACTTTTCACGTTCAAAAGGCTTTAAGCGTTATTTTATGCTTGATGACGATATTTCATATACAGGATATATAGCAAATATTGACAGAGAGGGCCAGACAAAAAATAAAATTCCTATAGATAGGTTATGTGCTATAATGCAACATTATTTGAAAGATAAGGAGTTCTCTGTTGCAGGTCCAACTATCATGTCTATTGTATGCGCGACTTGCTCTTCTCTTGAAGGGCATCAGACAAATAGATGTTTCTTTTATGTAAATGATGAGTTTCTTCAAAAATGCAATATTGGTTGGAATCCACGATCTGACTTAATAGAAGACCTTGTTCTCGCGTATGACTGTCATCAAGCGGGTCTTATGCAAAACTCTTTAAGTTTCTTATTGAAAGCCGCAACATATCCAAAATATGATGAGTTGTCCGACAGAAAAAAGCAGCTTATTATGAACACTTGGGTCTATCTTAAAGGATATTACAAGCCGCGTCTTATGAAAACTTCTAATGACATTATTCAATTTTCGCGCTGCAGAGGAGAAAACACCTTTGAGCAGACATACAAAGTGGTAGGCAATAGTTATGAGAAGTTGTTGAATTACTTAAAAAATCAGAACAAACCTTTCTGGCAGCGTTAATTTTCTAATATGAAGATTCTTAGTGTTAGTGACGTTCATGGCAGTTCAGTTCCATTGACTATTGCAAAAAAGCATATAGATGAAGTAGACAAAGCAGTTTTCTAAGGCGACTATGTCGATTCATTTGAGTCAAAATGGCCGACTCAAAAAGAAGAACTTGAAAAGATTTTTGAGTTTAAGGAAAAGTACTCAAATAAAGTGGACTTAGTTTGGGGCAATCATGACCATT
>Ga0247611_10007865_pt1 | contig 13258 bp, 16 predicted proteins | sample 177DNAGHGhighgp2_FD_192422 | JGI IMG/M metagenome (GOLD analysis project Ga0247611, IMG submission 192422) | Sheep rumen microbial communities from Palmerston North, Manawatu-Wanganui, New Zealand - 1770 DNA GHGhigh gp2 | ecosystem: Host-associated > Mammals > Digestive system > Stomach > Rumen... | reverse complement strand
ATGGTCACGCATTTCCACCTCTTTTTTAACCTTGGCACCGTCGGGATATTTTTGTGTCACAAATGAATCCGGCAAGCCAATTTTTTCGACATTGCCACTGACCAATGCTTCCTTGGTATCGGCGTCAAAAACCTGGTATTTTAATGAAGATGAACCACAGTTCAATGCAAGTATGTACATATTTTATCCTTTTTTTATCTTTTTCCAGATAGTCGCAGTTTAGCACCCGGAATTCAAAAAATCAATGTTGTTATATTGTGAATTTTTATTAGACTTGGGGCGATTTTTTGCTATTCTGGGAAATGAATATGTTAAACGGTATAAAAATTTTTTCATCAGATGATTTGTGGCGACATATCTTGCGCGATATGGGGGCGGATGTTGTTGATGCGCCCGCCGCGGATTGCGTGAATTTCGACGATATCGCGCCAAATAAAGTTTTATCGCCATATGAATTAAAGGGACTGATTTTTGGGCGGATGGATAATGCAAAAATTTTGCATTCTGTGTTCGGTGAAAATGTGCCACAAATGTCGGATATCCAAGAAAATGTCGTGGTGCAATTGGCGCGCAGTGGTGGGTTAAGTGGCGCGGAATTAAAAAAGGCACTGGATTATATGCCGGTGGCAACGCACGCAATCGATACCGCAATTTATAATTTACGAAAATTATGCGGACGTGATTTTATTGTTCTGGAAAACGGAGTGTATAAAATTGGCACTGTATAAAGTTTTTTCTTTTGATAAAATTCCCAGTACGCAAACCACCGCAATTGATTTGATTGCACAACGACGCGCCGCAGATCACTGTGTCATTGTCGCCGCAGCACAAAGCGATGGACGCGGACGGTTTCACAGAAAATGGGTGTCGCATCACGGAAATTTATATGCCAGTTTTATTTATGCGTGCCCTGAACGGGATGCGCGTTTATCGTATGCCGTCGCCGTCGCCGTGGCGGATACTCTGTTAAGTTTTGGTATTGCGCCGATGATAAAGTGGCCTAATGATATTTTGGTTGATGGGAAAAAAATTTCTGGGATTTTAATTGAATACTATGGGCGTTTCGTCGTTGTCGGTATCGGAATAAACATCGCAACAAATCCAACCGTCGCAGAATACAAAACAACAAAGACTGACGATTTTGTAAAAGTTAGTGTTAATGATGTGCTGGGGAAATTGATGAAATATTTAGACAAATGGATTCGGGCCGATTTTCAAAATGTGCGCGAACGATGGATGGCAATGGCGGTGGGGCTGGATACAAGTGTCAAATACCGCGGAAACGTCGCACAATTAAAGGGTATAAACGAAAATGGCGCATTGGTTTTATTGTGCGGAACACGCTATGTTTTGGCGTATGGAGATGAAATCACAATATAAAAGACTTGACTTGCAATTCAATTTGTGATATAATGGTTGCATCAAGAGCAGAAATTATACACGTCGCGATGACGTGATTTTTTTTACTTTTTTTAACGGTGCACTTTTCGTGCGCCGTTTTTTTATTCACACAAACAGCAAAGGGACGAGAGAACAATGCAATCGAATCTGATAAAAAATCAAAATGATTTTACCGCGGATGTCTATAAAATCGCGCGCGTAGTTTATGCAGAAACATCCGCACAATCACTGCGTGTGGTTGAAGCGTTGGCGTCGATGATTGCCAATGGTGCACGACGCAATAATCAATCTGAATTAGATTTTGTTATGAAATCTGGGTTGTTTGAAAGTCTGGACAAGAAATCAAAAAATCATTATTTGTTGAAAGTAAATGCAGATGCACGAACTTTTCAAATGTGTGTGCGCGTGGTGGACAAAATGTTAAAGCATCATTTGGATGATTGCTGTTTTGGCGCAACAAAATTTCATCGCGTGGAATTAAATCCTGAATGGACGTGGGGACGCGGTTATATTTTGGAATTGGACGGATTGCTATTCTATTTGTGACAAGGACATAAAAAATGAAAATACAAAAAATTATTAGTGGTGGATTCTTGGCCGGACACCGAACATACATTTTGTCGGGGATGGGAATTTTATCCGCCATTGCATCATATGTGGTTGGTGATACAGATTTGTTTTTAACAATGCAATCTGTGTTTATGTTGGGCGGAATTTATTTTTTAAGAAAATCAAGCGAAACAAAAGGAAAAAATTATGCAAAAAATACCAGAAAAATTTCTGAATCAAGACGGCAGCGTTAATGTCGAAGCGTTGGTGAAATCTTATTCTGAATTGGAAAAGAAAATTGGAAATATGGTTTCGATACCGAATGAAAAATCTGATGATGCGGTTCGTGAAAAATTTAATCGCGCAATTGGTGTGCCAGATAATGCGAATGATTATCCATCTAATAATTTGTTCGACGACGAATCGATTAAACAAAAATTTCACGATATGGGATTAACAACACATCAAGTTGAACAAATTTATTCCGTGGCAGAAGAATTTTTATCACCAATTATTTCGGATTTGTTTTCTGCAAAAAATGAAATTAGCGAAACATTAAAATTAGAAAATTTTTTTGGATCACGAGAAAAAATGAATGATGCTTTAAATGCGATAAATACGTTTGGTGAAAAATTTTTACCCAACGATGCATTTGAATCTTTATGTTCCAGCGCCAGCGGAATTCAAGGGGTTTATCAAATGATGCAATCTATGGAACCACATATAAACACCGATGGTGACGCAACAGATAATTTAACAGATGAAGATTTACGACGTATGATGCGCGATCCAAAATATTGGCGTGATAACGATCCAGAGTATGTTAAAAAAATCGAAAACGGTTTTAAAAAATTATATTCTGAATAAAAAAACACAACAATTTTTTCACTTTCTGCTTTACTATTTTTTTCTTTTCGTATAAAATGTGAGTAAGAACAAAAAAAATTTGTTCTATCCAAAACATTTAATAAGGAGAGAAGAATGTTCTGTTTGAAAAGAGCAGTCGCAAAAAAACCTGCGGCAAAACCAGCTGCTAAACCTGCTGCAAAAAAAGTTGCAGTTAAAAAAGTAGCTGCTAAACCTGCTGCGAAAAAAGTCGCTGCAAAAAAACCAGCTGCTAAGAAAGCCGCTGTGAAAAAACCAGTTGCAAAGAAAGTTGCTGCGAAAAAACCAGTTGCTAAAAAAGCACCTGCGAAAAAAGTCGCTGCAAAAAAACCAGCTGTGAAGAAAGTTGCTGCGAAAAAACCAGTTGCTAAAAAAGCACCTGCGAAAAAAGTTGCTGCAAAAAAACCAGCTGCTAAAAGAAAATAATTATTTCTTTTAAAGATTTTTAACCCGCAAGAAATTGCGGGTTTTTTTATAACAATTTTAGTCAGATGTGTTTATCCGTCTGACTAAAACTGTTACAGGAAAATCTTGGAGAGTCTTAGACCCTGTGTTTTGTTATATGACGCAATTTATTTGCATAATCAAAAAACAAAATAAATTTTAGGTCGGTGCAATTTATTGCACTTTATTTTTTATTTTAACAAAAAAGGAAAAAATTATGTCTGTTTCCATAGATCAAGTTTTTGTGAAACAATTTGAGGCAGATGTTCATTTGGCATATCAACAAATGGGCACAAAATTGCGTTCCACTGTTCGCAGTAAATCAGGCGTTGTTGGTCAATCCACAACATTTCAAAGCATTGGTCGCGGCACCGCCAGCACTAAATCCAGACACGGTATTGTGCCGGTTATGAATCTGAATCATCAACCGGTTGAATGTATCTTGCAAGATTATTATGCGGGTGATTGGGTTGATGCCTTGGATGAATTAAAAACAAATGTCGATGAACGTCGTGTTGTTGCATCCGCCGGTGCATACGCATTGGGCCGTAAAACGGATGAATTGATTATTAATGCAATGAATGATGCAAGCGAATTTGTCGGCGATTACACAACAGGTTTAACCAAAGATTTAATTTTGGAAGCCGTTGAAAAAATCAACAGCAAAGATGTTCCAGATGACGGACGCAGATTCGCCGTTGTTGGTGTTCATCAATGGAACGAATTGTTGGGTATAAATGAATTTGTTTCTGCGGAATATGTTGGGGATTCTAATCCATTGGTAAATGGTTTCGAGGCCAGAAAATGGTTGGGCATTACATGGGTTTTGCACAATGATTTGCCTTTAACCAACACCACTGAACGCAGTTGCTTTATATACCACGCATCCAGCCTGGGGCACGCGTGCGGTCAAGAAGTTAAAACCGATATTACGTGGCACGGCGAACGTGCAGCGCACTTTATCAGCAACAGTATGTCCCAAGGTGCAGTGTTAATTGACCAGGACGGTATTGTTCGCATCAAATGTAAAGATAACGCATAAAAAATAAAAACAACTAAACCAAAAGGACAAAACAGATGGCATTTCAAAATAAAAAATTATCTGTAATCGCATATGCGAATGGTTTTACTTTGTGGCACTATGTTGCAAATGAAACATTGGCAACAATTTCGGCAAGTGGTTATTTCAACAATGTTTTAACATTGATGAATTCCGGCGATATCATTATCATTAACGCTTCGGACAAGACTTCCATCAAGTCAATCAATGTAACAAGTGACACCGTATCAGTTGCGGCATTGGGATAATATATTTTATGTTTAATATTTTTCGGTGGGGATTTTTCCCCACCGATTTTTTATCACAAAGGATTTTCTATGCTTACAAAACAAGATTTGTGTTCTATGGCGCTGTTAAAATTGGGCGAACAACCATTGACATCTTTGGCGGCAGATACCGCCGCGGCAAAATTAGCCCGAACATTATGTGATATCACATTAGATTCGTTGTTGTCTTGGCATCCGTGGCGTTTTGCAATGGACACTTTATTTATCGAACGAAACAGCGATGGCGATTTAATCATCCCTGAAAATGTATTAAGAATTATTAAATGCCCTGGGCATATTTGCGGAAACAAAATAATCACAAATATGAATACCGCAAAAATATTAGCAATCACACGCGTTGCGCCCGAACAATTCCCCAGTTATTTTACATCGGTTGCCGCGACAAAATTAGCAATGGAATTTTGCATACCGCTGACTGGAAATCAACAAATGTTCAGAACGTTGGTCAGTTTATATGAATCAGAATTACAATCTGCGAAATTTATTGATTCAACAATGGATAACAACAACAAAATGAACGATTTTTCTTTAATAAACGTCAGATTCTAAACAACCCAAGGAGTTTGTGTTATGACAGAATTTATACACACTCAAAATTCTTTTGCAAATGGAGAAATTGCACCAGAATTTTATTTAACAAAAAACATTTATGGATTGTCGCGTTTGGAAAATATGGATGTTTTGTCAGGCGGCGGTTTGACACGACGCCCTGGATTAATCGATGTGGCTAATTTATCTGGACGGGCCAGAATTTTCTCGTTTGATATGTCCGAACAAGAAAACTATGTACTGGTGTTTACAAATTATCTAATAACTATTTTTTCTGATGATGCGGTTGTGGACACTTTGACATCACCTTGGTCGGTGGATACGTTACCAAACATTCAATTTGCCGGACGTGGTAATTCAGTTATATTCACACACCCAGATGTCGCGCCATATATTTTAACCAAAGATGAAAATGGTTTTAATCTAACAAAATTTAGTTTTTATGATCTGACGGGAATATATCCAAAAATTCCGCTGATGAAATATGATGAAATGCGTGGTATTTATATCACGGTGTCAAATGGACCAAATGGGGCGTTATCTGCAATATTGACAACATCGCAAAACTATTGGACCGAAAACAATGTTGGTTCGTTTGTTTGCTTTAACAACCAAATATGGCAAATTACACAATATATCAACCCAACCACCGTTTATGCACAAAGCCCAGTCGAATATACTTTGCCATCTGGGCAAATCTTGGATTGGTCAGAAAGCGCATTTGATAATCGGCACGGTTGGCCACACGCAATTACTTTTCATCAAGACAGATTAGTATTTGGCGGAACATATGCAATTCCCGGTGGAATTTGGATGTCACGTGTTGGACAGCATTACAATTTTGACACGGGGACCGGATTGGATGACGAAGCAATCACAATAACATTATTGTCCAAAGAAAGACAACAAATTTGTTATCTTATCAGCAGCGATACATTGCAAGTTCTGACATCTTCCGGCGAATGGGCGATATCAAACCACCCCGTTACACCATCTGATATAAACATTAAACAGCATACGTCCGTTGGCAGTGTTTCATCAAGGTGCCTGATTCCGCAAAAAATCAATAATGAAACCGTTTTCGTTTCTGGGAATATGCGCGACATCAGAAAATTGTCGTTGGATGCATTAGGTGAAAAATATAATGCCGATGATTTGTGTTCTTATTCAAAACATTTAATTAATCAACCAATTGATGTTGCATATAACAATGTATTAAAACATTTATATGTCGTCAATTCTGATGGGACAATGGCTGTATTAAACCAAGATGTGGGATTAAATATTTCTGCGTGGGCACGATACAGCGCATACGGAAAATTCGTATCCGTCACAATCAGTGGCGACGAAACATTTGTCGTATTAGAAAATGAGGGCACTTATAAATTGGCAAAATTTTCCGATACAGCACTTTTGGATTCCGGAACATACGATGTCGAAGTAACCGTTGCGGGGGTGCCAATGAATTTTTCTGGGCACAGACCACGGCATTTGCGATTACATAAAATAAATTTACGTTTATGGAATACCAAAGGCGTTTTTATAAACGATATGCCAATGGTGTTACCAAACGAGGTTTATTCAATCGATAACAATGGTTTTTCGGGCGATATGTCAATGAATTGTCTGGGGTCGCAAATTGATACATCAATTGCGCCGTGGACGATATACGGGGCGAAATCTATGCCGATTACTATTCTGTCGGTGTCAGTATATGGACAATATGAAATTTAATTACAGGAGAAAATAAAATGGGACAATTAGTATCTGATGTTCAACAAGTGTTGGATTATCAAAAATCAAAAAAATCAACAAACAATAAACGATTGGAAATTTTGCAACAAATGGCAAAAGACGAACAAACAAAAACCAATCTGGTCAAAAAAGCATTGGCCGAACAACGTGCAAAATACGGTGCCGCCGGCGTTAATGCATCCAGCACCAGCGCAGGTCGCGTTCTGCAAAGATTGCGCAAAGAAACCGAACAACCATATATGGATAAAAAATTAGCAAATTTGGAAAAATTGAAAAATACTAAAACAACAAAAAAACCAAACCTGTTAAAAACCTTATTATCGCGGTTTGATGACATAGTCGGATAAAATATGATTGCGCAATTATATCAATTTGCAGATGAGTGGAACAATGTTTTGGGCTATAAAACACCACAACATCACAAAGATATGTTGAGATTTTTATATGATGTATGGCAAACACCAGAACACAAAGGCTTGTTAATGGCGTTTCGACATTCGGGAAAATCTACGTTGGTTGGTATTTTTGCCGCATATGTTTTGTTCATCGAACCCAAGACGCGCATATTGGTTTTATCGGCACATTCGGTGTTGGCCGGACGGATGGTGACACATATTAAAAATATCATTGAAAATCATCCTTGGTGTCAAAATATGGTACCCAAAAACAAAAAAGAGTGGGCGTCTGATAAAATCACAATCAATCGCCCGGTTGGCATTCGTGAACCATCGGTTGTATGCCAAGGTATTCACGGAAATATCACCGGGATGCGTGCTGATTTAATTATATGCGACGATATCGAGGTACCAAACACCGCAAACACACCACAAAAACGCGAAGGTCTGCGCGAAAGATTACGAGAACTGGATTTTATTTTATCGCCAAATGGGACAATGATATATATTGGAACACCACACACGATGGACACAATATACAGAACAAATGACGATGATTAATCTTGGGATTTTGTATCCTTCATAAATGTGCGCAATTTTTCCAACAATTTTTTACCAGCATCGGCAAACATCGGTAAAAATGTTTCATATTCGGGCATATCGGCCTGGATTTGGGCACGTGTGCGTTCCGTCATTGGTTGAGACACAATCTGGCTGGCCATATCCCACAAATGGTATGCGCGCCAAGTTTGCATAACCACACGCCATTTTTCGGATAAATTTGCGTCATCTGATAAAATTGTTTTTATGCCATTTAACCATTCGTCGCCAAATTTTTTAACGACATCCAATTTTTGTAAATCTTGCAGACCTTGTTGTGTTGGGCTGAATTTATCCAACGCAGTTCGCAATTGATTCCATTGCGCATCCGTTAAAGGTTTTGTTATTGCGGATTCTGCCATCAAACCACCGTATGGTAATAAATTTCTGTCGATAGAATTCATTGGGGTTTTGCCACTGCGCAAATTTTGAATATGAGAAACCAACATTTTCCCGGTCGGCAATTCCGACATTGCGTTTAAGACTTCGTCGGTGGCCTCGTCCAAAAATATTGGATTCAATGCCGCCCAACCGCCCAGAATAACGTGTTCTTGACGATACAGGTTGACCAATTTTTGTGCAACAATATTTGCTTTTGGTTTCATATTCTCTCTCCGTTAAGAAAATTATTATTCGGTCAGGATTAATACAACACGATGCATTGTTTTTGCATAAATTTTTTCCTGGGGTTCGACAAGTGTGCCATACATTTTTCCCTTGGAATCTGTATGCACCACCGCGATGTTTGCCGAAACCGCATCATCCGGTGATAACGACGAAAAATCCGCATCCATACACAACGCCAAATCACCAGATTTTGCCGGTTGCATCGCATCGACAAATACATACGATTTTTCAGGGATAAATCCGCCACTGCGCTTGGAATTAGGAATCACAGCATAGATTGATTTGCGACCTTCGAGTGATGCAGGCGCAACAATCATAACCTTGTCATTTTTTTTGAAAGAAATTGTTTTACCGGCCGGATTTCCAAAAACCGGGACCAATTTCCGACGCGCACTGTCATACAATTTGGCACCATATAATCCGTCGTGCATATCAATACCAGACACCGGATTGTCAGGAACCAATACGGATTTTACACGTTCTTTGACCTTGTTAATTTGTTTGGTTAATTCACCAGATTTATATAAATTTGCGATTTTATCAAACATCCCATCGGCCGACATAGCAAAAGATTTTGCCAAAGGCTCAACCTCGTTTTTATAAATTTCGCGTTGGCCGATTTCAATTTTATGATACACCGACAATGTCATACCCGCGTCACGTGCCGCCTGGGCAATGGTTTTACCCTGTAATTGACGGATTTTACGCAATCCAGAACCAAAAACTTTTAACCCGCCGTGTTCATTATCAGACAGACGACGTTTGATTTCATTTTGCCATTTATCCGCAACCGCATCGGATTCCTTGATAAAAATATCCGACAATTTGCAACCTAAAATATTGCAGATATTCAGCAATTGTTTTTGGTTCAAACGACGAACACCCTTTTCAATTTTGGATACCGCAGATAAACTCAAGCCCGTTTTACGAGCCAATTCGGTCATCTTCATACCGGCATTCAAACGAATTGTGCGAATATTATTTGGAAAAATGATTTCTTCTTGTGCCATTATTGGTGCTCCTTGGAATACTTGACAAAAGTGTAGTCAATTTTTAAATGTTTCGCAAGTAATTTTTTGTCAAAAAAACTATAACGGCATATCATCCGGAATTGCCGACACGTCAATTCCCGTATTATCTGGCACAACATCCGCCGTGGCACTTGGCGCGACAGGTGTCGCGGCACCGGCAAAATCACCCGGCAACGGCGCAGCATTGCGAGATTCCATTTCATCCAGATTATCAAACAAGCAATAATCACCCAAGAACGCCATATGGACGGTTTCCGGGCGGCCGTGACGGTTTTTACCGATAATAACATCGGCCTTGCCACGGGCGCGTTCAAGACGCTTTTGCCAGGTTTCGACACTGCTTTGTGATGTGGTGTTTGAAATACGTTGTGATGGGTCGCGATTGTCCAAATAGTATTCTTCGCGGTATGTAAACATTACAATATCGGCGTCCTGTTCAATAGAACCCGATTCACGCAAATCCGCCAATTGTGGGCGTTTATCATCACGCATTTCGACACTGCGCGATAACTGGGACAATGCAATGACCGGGACATCTAATTCTTTGGCCAACATTTTTAATCCACGAGTTATTTCAGATAATTCTTGGACACGATTGTCACTGCGTCGGCCACCGGGCGACATCATCAATTGCAGGTAATCAATCACAATCAATGCAATGCCACCATATTTACGCGCCAAACGACGCGCACGCGTGCGAATCATTGGCACCGACATACCCGCCGTATCATCAATCACCAATGGCGTTTGCGCAATAGCCTTGGAATATTGGGACATTTTCAAGAATTCTTCATCGGTTAACGAACCCTCGCGCATTGATGTTGCCGGGATTTTTGTTTGCGACGATAAAACACGCGTTGCCAATTGTGGCGCAGACATTTCCAATGAAAAGAACGCAACGACACCCTTGTACTGGGTATTGGCACGTCCGGTTAAAATTGCATTTGCGGCATTAAACGCGATATTCATTGCCAATGTGGTTTTACCCATTGCCGGACGACCCGCGATAATAATCAAATCCGAATGATGCAGACCACTGATAGATTTATCCAACTCAACCAATCCCGTGGTCAAACCCGATAATTTTCCGTCGGCCTGGTATGCGATTTGCGCCTCTTCCAGTGCGCTTTGCAGGGCGGTGCCGATTGGGGTTGGTTCGTGTTCAGATACCCCGATAGATGCCATATCAAATAATTTTTGTTCGGCAACCTCTAACTGGCGCGATACAGGATTGTCCAAATCTTCGACATATGCGTTATCCATTATGGATTGGCCGACATTTATCAATTCGCGACGCATCGCATTTTCATAAACAATGCGACCATACTGTTCAACATTTACAACCGTCGCACCGGCCGAAGATAATTGGGTTAAATAATCAACACCACCCACCGATTCCAGTGTACCCTGTTGTTGTAAATAATCTTTGGCGGTGATGATATCAAATGGCACACCGGACGCAAAACGATGCATTGCCAATTTATAAATTTCCGCGTGGGCCGGATGTGCAAAATGTTCCGGCTTTAAAAAATCCGCAACCCGTTCCAGCGCACGGTTATTCATCAACACGGCCGCCAGTACAGCCTGTTCAGCTTCGAGATTTGTGGGTAAAGTTTTGGGAGTGAAGTCCATGTCAGATATAGTAAATAAAAAATTTCATTTTTCAACGCCTTTTTTATCAGGATATAAAAAATTTGTTCTGCCGATAATAAATCCGGACGGTTCATCCGCCTGGCCAGATGTGTTCAGCACTGATAAAATTGAAAAATTACGAAAAACCGTTGGCGAACATCATTTTATGGCGCAAATGATGCTGGAATTTACACCATTGGAAAATGTCCGTTTGGATCCCGGAAAAATCCAATTTTACAATTGCGATTTTAATGCGTTAACAGGCCGCCTGGGCGATTGGGGTATTACCGGTGCGGCAATGTATTGGGACCCATCGTTAGGACATAAAAATACCGATGCCAGTGTGTGCGCATTTATATTTCGCGATGACAAATCACATAATATATTCTTGCACGATATATTGTATATGGTTGTTCCACGCAATCATCCACAACCACTGACATATCAATGTAATTTGGTTCTGGATTTTTTAAACAAATATCAAATACGCAGATTATCGGTCGAAGTTAATGGTTTGGGAAATGCCCTGCCCGAAATTTTAAACGATAAAATTTCAAAAACAGGCGGTGGTATCGTCGTGCAACGCGTCAATAATCACGAAAAAAAAGAAACACGAATTATGAATGCTTTGGAACCATTACTGGGGGCGGGACGATTGTTTGCACATACAAAAATACAAAAAACACCTTTTTTGTCAGAAATGTTGGGATGGTCGCCAATTGGCGGCACCGGACACGATGACGGTTTGGATGCGGTCAGTGGCGCAATAAACATTTTGCCCATACCCATCCGACCACAGGGTCGTATTAATCAACAATATACGGCCAATACAAATTTCAAAATATAAAACCTAGGGAGAAAATTATGGATATACAAAACCTGAAAAAAATGTACACGCGTGCATTAAACATACGCGAACCGTGGTTAAAACGGTGGGACGATGCGCGTCGATACACAATGCCGACATCGGATGCGGACGCCGCAACTTTATTTGACGGCACGGCCGCAGATGCGGTGGATAACCTGGCGGCATCGATATACACGTTATTAACACCACCAGAATCGTTGTGGATAAACCTGGTACGGGAAAGTGAATTGTCGCCCGACCCAGATATTGCAACACGCGCATTACGGGCAAATTTGAATGATTCTAATTTTTACACATCTGTACATCAATGCTATATAGATTTATGCATTTATGGAACGGCGTGTTTATTTATGTCGGAAAATCCGATTGGTGCGGATTCTGCATTTTCATTTACATCGATACCAATGCAAGATATCGCAATTTTACCAAACGCGGTTTTTCATACGACATCTATGACGCCATCAGAAATTGCGGCGACGTATCCAAACTGGACACCGTCGGACGCGTTGCGTAAAAAATTTAAATCAAATATGGACACAAAGTTCAATATTGTTCAATCGTTAATAGATTTGGATTTCATCGCGTGGATTGATATTGATGACGGCGCAGAAGTTCTGACATCGGGACATTTTGATACGAACCCTTATTTAATTTTCCGTTGGAATTTATGCAGTGGCGAATTATATGGACGCAGTCCGGTATTGCGTGCATTACCAGATATTAAAACCGCGAACAAAGTTGTTGAATTGATTTTGAAAAACGCAACCATCGCCGTCAGCGGTATTTGGCAGGCCGATGATGACGGTGTTATAAATTTGCAAAATATCAACCTGACCCCGGGGACAATCATTCCCAAAGCTGTCGGCAGTTCGGGCCTGACCCCGCTGGAATGTGGTGCAAATTTTGATGTATCGCAATTGGTGTTATCTGATTTGCGCGACAGAATTCGCCATACTTTATTAGCAGACAGATTAGGATTGATTTCCGAACGCGATATGACCGCGACCGAGGTATTGGCACGCAACGCCGATATGATGCGCGTATTGGGTGCAACATACGGCCGGTTGCTGCACGAATTTATTCGACCATTATGTGAACGCGGATTGCAAATACTGGCACGCCGTGGCGTTATTGAACCAATATCACTGCACAGTGATGCAGAATTAAAATATCTG
>Ga0247611_10007864_pt1 | contig 13258 bp, 9 predicted proteins | sample 177DNAGHGhighgp2_FD_192422 | JGI IMG/M metagenome (GOLD analysis project Ga0247611, IMG submission 192422) | Sheep rumen microbial communities from Palmerston North, Manawatu-Wanganui, New Zealand - 1770 DNA GHGhigh gp2 | ecosystem: Host-associated > Mammals > Digestive system > Stomach > Rumen ... | reverse complement strand
ATTTTAGAAAATTATTTTTTTATTATTAAGCCGTTTAATAAAATAATACTGTATTATTCACATTAACGGCTGATTGATTAAAATTATTATTTTAGAAAATTATTTTTTTATTGTTAAGCCGTTCAAGATAATAATACTGTATTATTAACAATAACGGCTGATTATATAAAAATATTTTTTTCTAAAAATATTTTTTATTGTTAAGCCGTTCAAGATAATAATACTGTATTATTAACAATAACGGCTGATTATATAAAAATATTTTTTTCTAAAAATATTTTTTATTGTTAAGCCGTTCAAGATAATAATACTGTATTATTAACATTAACGGCTAAATAATTAAAATTATTATTTTAGAAAAATATTTTTTTATTATTAAGCCGTTCAAGATAATAATACTGTATTATTCACATTAACGGCTGATTGATTAAAATTATTATTTTAGAAAATTATTTTTTTATTGTTAAGCCGTTCAAGATAATAATACTGTATTATTAACATTAACGGCTGATTGTATAAAATTATTTTTTTCTAAAAATATTTTTTATTGTTAAGCCGTTCAAGATAATAATACTGTATTATTAACATTAACGGCTAAATAATTAAAATTATTATTTTAGAAAATTTATTTTTTTATTGTTAAGCCGTTCAAGATAATAATACTGTATTATTAACATTAACGGCTGATTGTATAAAATTATTTTTTTCTAAAAATATTTTTTTATTGTTAAGCCGTTCAAGATAATAATACTGTATTATTAATATTAACAGCTAAATAATTAAAATTATTATTTTAGAAAATTTATTTTTTTATTATTAAGCCGTTTAATAAAATAATTATGTATTATTAATAATAACGGCTGATTGTATAAAATTATTTTTTTCTAAAAATATATTTTATTGTTAAGCCGTTCAATATAATAATTATGTATTATTAATAATAACGGCTGATTGTATAAAATTATTATTTTAGAAAATTATTTTTTATTGTTAAGCCGTTCAAGATAATAATACTGTATTATTAACAATAACGGCTAATTATATAAAATTATTTTTTTCTAAAAATATTTTTTATTGTTAAGCCGTTCAAGATAATAATACTGTATTATTAACAATAACGGCTAATTATATAAAATTATTTTTTCTAAAAATATTTTTTATTATTAAGCCGTTCAATATAATAATTATGTATTATTAACAATAACGGCTGATTGTATAAAATTATTTTTTCTAAAAATATTTTTTATTGTTAAGCCGTTCAATATAATAATTATGTGTTATTAACATTAACGGTATAAAAAATTAATTCTATTATCTAAAATTATTTTTATTATATTAATCAAAAAAATATATTGTTATTTATAATAATTTCATTTTATAAAATATTGTTTATTATTTTAATAATAAATAAAAATTAAAACTTATAACAAATAAATTGATTTTTATAATACTTATTATTTATTATAAATCCTTTATTAAATAAATTTATACAAGATTTATTTATTATAAATATTTTATTTGTATTAATTTTACGAACAATTAATATTTTTTTTTATTATTTTGTTTAAACTTTAATTGTGAAAATAAAAAATTATTATTATGTTTAAAATATTTAATGTAATCTTCAAAATTAATAAAATCCTCTTGTTCAAATATATTTATATATGTTTCAACTAACAAATTAATATTAATTATTCCATTAATATTATTGTTATACATTTCATCACCATTATAAAGTAAATATAATTCATTATTTGAAATAAAATATCCATAATTTTTTGTAATTGATCTAAATAATTCTACGTTATTTTTATTTAAAATTTCTTCTGAATAAACATTTAAACCTAAAAATGTTTTATCATTAAAATTTTTATTTGGAATAAAAAATTAATTCACAAATCTTAGACATTTTTATTATTAAATTATCATTAATTTTTTAATAAATATTAATAAAATAATACTTATTTTAAAAATATTTTTTCATTTTTAAGACATTTAAATAAAAGTTAATACAATAAACAGTTAAATTATTTATAAAATAAATATAATTCGATTTTTAACATTAATTATATATTTTTAATAAAAATGATTTTTAATATATAGATTAAACTTATTTTAAAAATAAGATTTTGTCAAAAATAATCAATAAAATTATTTATCAAAATTTAAAAGTATAGTTTTAATATTATTAATTTAGATTAATTAAAATTTAATAAAATATTTTTAATATTTGACTGAAAAAATTTAATAAAATTGTTTATCAAATATTTTAAAACAAAATTTTAATAAAAATACTATTAATCTAAATCAGTTAAAAATTTTAAAAAAAAATAAATTAATAAAATAGTTTATTATAAATAAAATATTTTAAAAAATTAATGAAAATTTACTTTCTAGGTTGTTGAATAAAATTTTTCTTATTTTTTGGAATAAAAGGCTTTGCCTTTACATTAAACTTATTCTTTTTAGGAATAAATGGTTTAGCATTTACATTATATTTTATATTTTTATCATTATATGAAGTATATGGAACCATTTTATGATGTTTACCATAATTTACATTAACATTATGATTATATGAAAAATTAGTTATTGTAAAGAATTGATCATATAAAATTGTGCTTATATTTATTGGTTGTAAATTGTTAATAAATATTTCTATAAGCATTTTATTTTTCATACTATAAGGGAAAATGTTAATTAAATGATTATTATATCTATTAATATCAAATCCAATAACCATATAATTATTTTGTGTAGCATTATAAGTTTTACTTATAATATAATTATAATTTTTAGAAATTTCTGCTTCATTAGCAAAGCTTGTATAAATATAAGGAATATATTGTTTATCAGTTTTAAAAATGACAAATTGATTAGAAGGCAATGAACTTTTTAAATTATAAGTTGTATGATATTTATTATAATAATATCTTTTAGTTTCTGGAGATTCTAATTTCATAAGAATCTTAATTATTTCAGTATTATAATAAATATAATAATTTTCATCATTATAATTAATATTTTCATAAATATAATCATTTAAAAATAAGTATAGTGAAAGTTTATTTTTAAATAATTCATTTATAAAAATATTAGTTTGTTTATTAATTTGATATCTATTTATAATATACTTTTTAACATCAAATGACGTTTTAAATATAGATGATGGATCATAAATTAATAAAGCTAAAGTTTCATTGTTCATCATACTAGTCATTATAAATATATTATTACATTTAAAATATTATTATGTTTAAAATTTTATTTTTCATTTTTTTAATGATATTAAAAGTATCATTAAAAAAACTATTAAAAATATTTCATTTTTATTTTTTAGTCTTAAATAAAAAATGACAAAATTTAAAATGAATAATAAATTATATATTATTAAGATTATAGATGAATAATATTTATTTAAAACAAATACAATTAATTTTTTGTTGAATTATTAAAGATTTAATAAAATCACATACCTCATCAGATGATTTATAAAAATTTTCAATATGTATTGTAATTACATACTCATTCTTATCAGATGATGGAAAATATATTCTAAAAATAGAATTTCCCCATTCTTTTTGTATCCAGTTATATAACTTTTCAATATCACATTTATGTAAATCAATTGTTATACCTGGTTTAAAACAATCGTTTGTTTCCATTATATTTAATATAATTTATATAATTTTTATTATTATAAATTTATTTTTTAATTTTTCATTTTTTTTTAATTCTAATAAAATTATTATATTTTTTATTAAAAATTGTTTTATTATTTTTTTTTATTATTTTTATTTTTATTAAACTGTTTTTTGAAAAGTTTTTTGAAAACTTTTTTGAAAAGTTTTTTGAAAAGTTTTTTGAAAAGTTTTTTGAAAATTTTTTTGAAAAGTTTTTTGAAAATTTTTTTGAAAAGTTTTTTGAAAAGTTTTTTGAAAAGTTTTTTGAAAAGTTTTTTGAAAAGTTTTTTGAAGAATTTTTTGAAAACTTTTTTGAAAAGTTTTTTTGAAGAATATTTTGAAAACTTTTTTGAAAGAATTTTTTGAAAGAATATTTTGAAAACTTTTTTGAAGAATATTTTGAAAACTTTTATGAAAAGTTTTATGAAAAGATTTTTTGAAAAGTTTTTTGAAAAGTTTTATGAAAAGATTTTTTGAAAAGTTTTTTGAAAAGTTTTTTGAAAAGTTTTTTGAAAAGTTTTTTGAAGAATATTTTGAAAAGTTTTTTGAAAAGTTTTTTGAAAAGTTTTTTGAAGAATATTTTAAAAACTTTTTTGAAAGAATATTTTGAAAAGTTTTTTGAAGAATATTTTAAAAACTTTTTTGAAAGAATATTTTGAAAAGTTTTTTAAATAATATTTTGAAAATTTTTTTGAAAAGTTTTTTAAAGAATATTTTGAAAATTTTTTTGAAAAATTTTTTAAAGAATATTTTGAAAAGTTTTTTGAAAAGTTTTTGAAGAATATTTTGAAAAGTTTTTTGAAAACTTTTTTGAAAACTTTTTTGAAAACTTTTTTGAAAACTTTTTTGAAAACTTTTTAATAAAACTTTTTAATAAAACTTTTTTTGAAAAGTTTTTAATAAAACTTTTTAATAAAACTTTTTTTGAAAAGTTTTTTATTAAAGTTTTTTATTAAAACTTTTTAATAAAACTTTTTTTGAAAAGTTTTTTAAAAACTTTTTTATTAAAACTTTTTTATTAAAACTTTTTAATAAAACTTTTTTAATAAAACTTTTTTAATAAAACCTTTTTAATAAAATTTTTTTAATAAAAATATTTATTTTATTATTAATATGTTTTAAATATCATTATTAATTAACATCTTTTTTAATAAAATTGTTTATTTTTATTATTTCACTATTTTATTATTATATAAACATTTTTTTTTAATAAAATTATTTATTTTTATTATTAAATTACTTATATAATAATCACTTATATAATAAAATTTAAACGCTTTTTTATTAAAAAACTTTTAAATACATATTAAAAATTGAAAATTATTGTTTTTATATGAATAAAATTTAAATAAAAAAATATATATTCATTTATAAATAATATCTAATTTTGCATATTAAAAATGGGAGTTCCAGGATTTTATAGATGGTTAATTAAAAATATTAATCCAAAAATTAGAGATTATAACATTGAATCCTGTCCAACTGAACAGCTTTTTATTGATTCAAATACATTCATTTATAAAGCAGTTGAAAAAATAGATCCTAATACAACTGAAAATATTGATGAATTAATAGTTAGTCAAATAATTTCTGATATTCAGGATTTAACTAGTAAATTTAATCCATCAAAATTATTATATGTTTCTTTTGATGGAATTGCCCCATTTGCAAAAATCATTGAACAAAGAAAATATATTTATGAACATTCAATAGATAATAATTTAATAAATACTTATAATAGTTCTCCTTTTGGTAAATTAAATTGGGACTTAAATAATATTACTTTAGGAAGTGTATTTCGTAAAAAATTAAATGATACTTTTAATATTTTTATTACAAGTTCTGAATTTATTAAAACTTTAAAAGAAAAGAATCCTGATTTAAAAGTTATTTTTTCAGGTATTAATGAACCTGGTGAAGGTGAACATAAAATTATTGATTATATTAAGGAACATCGAACTAAGGATAAAAAGTATATTTATTCGCCTGATGCTGATATGATACTTTTAACCTTAATTGAACCAGATTCAGATATTTTTATTATTCATGATTCATTAGATGTTGAAAATACTTATAATTTAATAGAGATTTCTGACATTAAAAGACGATTTATAGGTTTTATGTTTAAGAATAAGTTAATTGATCCAGAAAATATGTCTTATTGTAAAGAACATAATTTATATAATCATATTCAAAATATTAATAACGATTTAGTTTTTATTATGATGTTTTTTGGTAATGATTTCTTAAGTAATCCTCAATTACTTAATATTAAAGATGATTTAGAAGGTGTTATAAGACTGTATATTAACGAGTTAATATACTTTAATAAGAAAAATGATAAAATGAAATTCTTAATTAATAATAGTCAACCAACTAATATACAGTTTAATAACAAGTTATTTAAATTTATTTTAAATGAATTAGCATTATATGAAAAAGATACATATAATAATCAAGATTTTGTTAATTCTTTAAATCAAATTGTTGAAAATAATAATACAAAAATAACTAAAATGAAAGCAGCATTAGATAATATTATTAGCACGTTTAAAGTATCTTTATCAAAAGAACAATTAAGCAATTTAGAAAAATTTTTAACTATACCAGATAATTTACCAACTCTTAAAACGTTAGATAAATTACCTGAATATAAGCAAGAAATAAATTTTGACTTAATAAAAGAATTAACTGAAGATCAACAATTAATATTAAAAAATATTTCTGAAAAGAAATTTGAATATATTGATTATTTATATTCTCATTCAATTAAAATAGATGAAAGAAAATATACTGATACTTTTGGCAATTATAAGAATAAAGTTAATCTTGAATTAACAAATGAATGTTTTAAAAAGCAAATAAAAATTAATGATATTTGTCAGAATTATCTTGAAACTATGATGTGGGTATTTTATTATTATTTCAGCCCTAAATCATTTGGATTAACAAAATTTTGGGCTTATAAATATGAATTTACACCTTTTATTAATGATCTTAATAAATTTATGCAAAATAATAATTTTGATATGAATACATTTAAAACAGTTAATAATAATATGTTTAAATCAATTGATAAAAGTAACGTATTGTCAATTGATCAAGTTATGCTTTTCAGAGTTCCACCAGAAATAATGAAAAATATAAATTATTCTTTATATGAAAAGAATAAGGATAATGCAGAATATTTAAGAATTCATGATATTAAAGAATTTAAACATATTTATTATGGATATGCTACAGTTCAAACGTTTAATAAAAAAATTGTATTAAATCATGTTGATTATACTGATTTACTTAAATTAAAACAAGAATAAAATTTTTGTTTAAAATATGATTTATTTTTTTATTAATAAAGTTAATAAAAAAATAATGATGAAAAAAATTTATTAAAATATTTTAATAAAAAATAAAAATAATTAATAGTTAATTTTAAATAATAAATTAAAATTTTTTTATTTTTTACTCTTTAGAGAGTAAAGTTAAAAATTTGAAACTTTAACCCAATTGTCTATAGTTTAAAAACTAAAAATAATTTCAAAGGGTCTAACAACCCTTGAAAGTTTCAAAGTTTTTTAAACAATTTTAACAAAATTTAAATTGTTTAAAATTTAAAACTATTTAAACCATAAAATTTAATATATTTTTAATATTTTTTAAATATTTTATTTAAAAATGAAAATTTTAAAAAATATTAAAATTGTTGTATATTAATAAAAATTTTATTAAAAAATAATTGTAAAAATTAAATAATTTTATACTTAAAATTAAAACTTTTCTGTATTGTTATATTAAATAATTATTTATATTATATGATTTATAAACATATAATAAATAAAAATATAAAACCATTTTATATTATATGTGATATTTATTATATAAATAATAACTTAAACTTACAAAAAATGTTAATAACTGAGAATGATCACAAAATTATAAATACTAATAATATTAACAATTATATTAAATATTTAATAAATAAATGGTTAATATTTATTCAAGATATAGATTTAACATTTATAAATGAACATAATATTACAAGTATAATTGATATTTTTATACAAATAAATGAATATATACCACTTTATAAAATTATTGATATTATTAATTTACAAATATATGATGACAATGAAACTATAATTTTAAATAAAAAATATATTGAATATAAATATAAATATTGTAATAAGTTTAATTTTAAAATAAATTTTCCAAAAGATACTATTCAATTAAACCAACAATTATTATCAAATAAAATAGATTTACAAAAATTAAATAAAATTAAAAATATGAATAAGTATAATATTAATAATAGTTTATATTATAAAATTAATCAACTTATTAATAAATTTATTTTAGATTATAATGATACACATTATAATTGTAATATGATTAAATATAAACAATATTATATTATTAGATATTATTTGATATTTTTAATAATTATTATATTTAGTTTTTTAATATTTATTTTTAAATAAAAATTTTTATTTATTAATTTGAAAAGAAAATTTTGAAAAAACTTTTTGAAGAAAATTTTGAAAAAAACTTTTTGAAGAAAATTTTGAAAAAACTTTTTGAAGAAAACTTTTTGAAGAAACTTTTGAAGAAACTTTTGAAGAAACTTTTGAAGAAACTTTTGAAGAAACTTTTGAAGAAGAATTTTGAAAAAACTTTTTGAAGAAGAATTTTGAAAAAACTTTTTGAAGAAGAATTTTGAAAAAACTTTTTGAAGAAGAATTTTGAAAAAACTTTTTGAAGAAGAATTTTGAAAAAACTTTTTGAAGAAGAATTTTGAAGAAAACTTTTTGAAGAAAAATTTTGAAGAAAACTTTTTGAAGAAAAATTTTGAAAAAACTTTTTGAAGAAGAATTTTGAAGAAAACTTTTTGAAGAAAAATTTTGAAGAAAATTATTTGAAGAAAATTATTTGAAGAAAATTATTTGAAGAAAATTATTTGAAGAAAATTATTTGAAGAAAATTATTTGAAGAAGAATTTTGAAGAAGATTTTGAATAAACTTTTTGAAGAAGATTTTGAATAAACTTTTTGAAGAAGAATTTTGAAGAAGAATTTTGAAGAAGAATTTTGAAGAAGATTTTGAATAAACTTTTTGAAGAAGAATTTTGAAGAAAAATTTTGAAGAAGAATTTTGAAGAAGAATTTTTAAGAAAACTTTTTGAAGAAGAATTTTGAAGAAAACTTTTTGAAGAAGAATTTTGAAGAAGAATTTTGAAGAAAACTTTTTGAAGAAGAATTTTGAAAAAACTTTTTGAAGAAGAATTTTGAAGAAGAATTTTGAAGAAGATTTTGAAGAAACTTTTGAATAAACTTTTGAATAAACTTTTAAATAAACTTTTGAATAAACTTTTGAATAAACTTTTAAATAAACTTTTGAATAAACTTTTGAATAAACTTTTGAATAAACTTTTGAATAAACTTTTGAATAAACTTTTGAATAAACTTTTGAATAAACTTTTGAATAAACTTTTAAATAAACTTTTGAATAAACTTTTGAATAAACTTTTGAATAAACTTTTGAATAAACTTTTGAATAAACTTTTGAATAAACTTTTGAATAAACTTTTGAATAAACTTTTAAAAAAATTAAAAAAGTTTTTTCAAAATTCTTCTTCAAATAATTTTCTTCAAATAATTTTCTTCAAAAAATTTTCTTCAAAAAATTTTCTTCAAAAAATTTTCTTCAAAAAATTTTCTTCAAAAAATTTTCTTCAAAAAATTTTCTTCAAAAAATTTTCTTCAAATAATTCTCTTCAAAAAATTTTCTTCAAATAATTCTCTTCAAAAAATTTTCTTCAAATAATTTTCTTCAAATAATTTTCTTCAAATAATTCTCTTCAAATAATTTTCTTCAAATAATTTTCTTCAAATAATTCTCTTCAAATAATTCTCTTCAAAAAATCTTCTTCAAATAATCTTCTTCAACTAATTTTCTTCAAAATTTTCTTCAAATATTTTTCTTCAAATATTTTTCTTCAAATAATAATTTTTATTTTTTAAAAGCTTTTTTAACAAATATTGAAAAAAATTGAAAAATAAAGTATTTAAAATTTAACTTAAAAAATATAATTTGTGTGCGTGCCCGAGTGGTCCAAGGGGGTAGATTCAAGCTCTACTGCGTATGCGATCGTGGGTTCGAATCCCACCGTACACATTATTTTTTTTAATAAAATAAAAAAGAATAATTTTTTTAAATATTAATTATAAATAATTTGTTATCAAAAATTTAAAAATTTTTTCATTACAATTTTTAAAAGTTTTATTTAAAAAATGAAATTTAATTAATTTAAATCAATATCATTCAATAATTTATAAAAAATAATTATTTATAAATAATATGAGTTCATCTATTAAAATTCCAAAAAATCTTGATAAAGAAGGTCAAGTTATTATAAAGTATATTATTGAGAATATTCTTGATAATCCTGAATTAATTATTAATAATGATTTAAATACTGAAACATCTAATTTAAATATATCTATTAATAAAGCTTATCAATATCCTGTTCCATTATTAAAATTAACTCCAGAAGAATCAATAAATTATTTATCTGATAATTATTGCTTAGAAGGTTCAACAAATACAATATGTGAAATTTTAAGTGAAAATGTTAGAGTATTTTTTGATTTTGAAAAAATTCCTGTAAATAATCGTTCTATAATTTATAAAATCATCAATGATTTTATAAATTATTGTAAAATTAATGAATTAGATTTTAATAATGATGATAAAATTATTATTACAGAAAATAAGAATTCAAAACATCAAGGTTTATCATTTCATGCATATATTCCAGTAATGATGAACATTAATGAGTTAAGAAAACTACAATTATTATTTATTCTTAAGTATCAAGATTATGCAAAATATATAGATAATGTAGTTTATCATCAAAATAGATTTTTCAGATGCCCTGGACAATTTGAACCAAAATTAAATAATACTTATTATGAATATATTTTAAAAAATACTGATATAATTAATAAAAATTCTTTTCATAAATTTTTAAAAATTGGAACTATAACAGAAGATGAAATTATATATAAAAATTATACTAAAAAAGATTTAAAATTATGTGTAAGAAACAGTTTAATACAAAATACATATAACTTAAATCATATTAGCTTAAATAAAAGTTTATTTGATAATCCAACAATAAATAGCATATATTCAAATTCTTATGAATATTATTTAAGAGCATTTTCTAAAAATGTTAATGATACTTATAGAAATTATCATGATTTTATTAAAACACATTTATTAAAAAATGGCAGATATTTCAAAGAATATTTTTTAAATATAGATGATGTAGATTTAATTATTAATAAAGATGATTATGGAAATTATATTGCAGATATTAAATATAAAACAAGATATCCACCAGATTTTTATCGTGAAGTTAAACGTAAATATGAATATGAATATCCTCAAGATTACCCACCAAAAACACCTAATGAATTACAACAACAATATTTTGAAATTAATAAACTAATTAATAAAAATTTAATTGGTGTTGTATTAGATGAAGATAAATTAAATGTTCCTTATACAGATGATCCTGATTATAAATTAATAAAAAATAAAATAGAACAAAATACAATAACTAATAAAAATTTAACTTATGAATCTTATGAGTCTGAATTAGATTCTGAAGAAGAAATTGAAGAAGAAATTGAAGAAGAAATTGAAGAAGAAATTGAAGATAACTTATAAAAAATAAAAATTTATAATACAAAATAAATTATAAATCTAAAGAAAAATTTTGAAAAAGAATTTTTGAAAAAAATTTTTGAAGAAGATTTTTGAAAAAAATTTTTGAAAAAAAAATTTTTGAAAAAAATTTTGTTTAAAATTTTAAAAAATAATTTTAAAGATAAATTTTAAAAAAAGAATTAATTGTTATATTTTTATTTATTTTTTAAATTGTTATAATAAAATATATTATTGTAAAAACTTTTAATAATAAGTTGTTTTTATAAGTTTAGTTAAAATATTAACTTTATTTAACTTATTTAAACAATAAAACATTAATAAATAATAATATTAAACTTATCTTGTATTAAATTATTTTTTTAAATTATTATATTTTTAGACAATAATTTTTAATTATTATTTTTTAAATAAAAATAATATTATTATTAAAAAATTATTATTATTATATAATAAAAATACAATTTCATTATAAAAATGCTTGATGATAAACATTTAAGTGATTTATTTGAAACCCCAAATAAACAAAATGATGAAATTGATGAACCAATTGATGATACATCTTCTTCAGATTCTGACGATGAAATTAATAATAAATTAACACAATCAATGATAATACAATCAAATAAAAAAGAAAATAAAATGTTTCAATCAATGGTTTTAAATCCTTCTAATAAAATAAACTCTTCTAATAAAGATGATTTTAAAAATGCTGGAACATTAACATTATTTGATAATTCTAATAAAATTGAGCATTCTTTAAGTGTTAAATGGGACATAACTAATCCTGATATTAATGATAATATTGCTCTTTATCAGCATCATAGGTATCATGATAAAAATTACATACAAATTTTTAATATTCAAGGAGTAAAACAAGGAATTTATACTTTTACTAGTTTGGTTGATGGTTATTATGACGTTAGACTTCTAAGAGGAACTAAACAAAAACACGATAAATATGTTAAAAGTAACGTTTGTTGTTTAGGACCAGAAGTAGAATTAAACTATGAAATTATTGAAGATAACAAACAACAATATTTAAAAGTTATTGTTAACAGTAAATTTGTAAAAAGTAAAAATGACTGTATAGCTTTATTTTATAATACAGAACATAGCAATAAATTAATGAAAAGTGTTATGTATGATTATTTAAATACAGCAACTGATAATGGTGATAATAAAGAAATGATTTTTAAAATTAAACATATTCATGGATTATTTGATATTAGATACTTTTATTATAATTCTTTATCAATGATTTATGGTAACGTTTATTCAGGTAGTAAAACTATTAAATTAAAGAATTTTAATGAATTAGGAGTTGTATTAGATGATAGATTTAAACAAATTAAAGTATATTGGAGATTATACACAATTGACCCGAATGATTCACAATGGATTGGAATATATGAGAATGATAAACTTTTAACTTATGAATATATTTGTAAACATCATTATTTAAACGATTTACATACAGAAGGAGTTGTAATTATTGGTCATAATAAAACTTATAATAAAATTAAAGAAATTTTAAGTAAAAATCAACCTGATAATAAGTATTCTATTAAATTCTTTACTAAATCTTATTTAATGAGCAGTTTAATAATGTCTTGTTCATTATATGATTCTTATATTAAAGAACAAAAGAAAAATAGAAACGAATAAAAAAAGAATAATAATGAAATTATTATTAAAAAATGTATTTTAAATAATTTTAATAAAATTATTTTAAAATATTAATGATTTTTTTAATTTTAAAAATATTTTTAAAAAATATTTTTTTTTAAAAATATTTTTTTTTAAAAATATTTTTTTTTAAAAATATTTTTTTTTAAAATATTTTT
>Ga0247611_10007863_pt1 | contig 13259 bp, 9 predicted proteins | sample 177DNAGHGhighgp2_FD_192422 | JGI IMG/M metagenome (GOLD analysis project Ga0247611, IMG submission 192422) | Sheep rumen microbial communities from Palmerston North, Manawatu-Wanganui, New Zealand - 1770 DNA GHGhigh gp2 | ecosystem: Host-associated > Mammals > Digestive system > Stomach > Rumen ... | reverse complement strand
GGTTTCTCTCCCAATTATCAGGTACAGGAACCTCTATCTTTTTATAATAAGGTGAGTCAGGGAAGCATGTAAGCCCGAGGTATTCGTCAGGTGCACAGACGGAGTGGGCAAACTCCCAAGGCGTATATCTGGCACCCAACATAAATACCCATTTGGGTGTGGGTAGTTCATCAGTAGCATCGTCGGGTAGCACGTCGTAAGGTACGATGCCATATTTCTGTATCATGTTCAGCAATGTCTGGCCCATTGCCCGCTCTGCATTCTTGCCTTCCCTCTCTCCTCTTAACATTCGTCCGATGTAGACGGCTGAAAGGTTGACAGAATCACCTCGTAACAAATGTTCTGTCTCTATTGTAGCTAGCATGGCGTAGGCCCAACACAATTGCGACTTGCCCTGATCCTTCACTGGCGTCATGGGCAACAGCAGTTCGTCGGTAAACGTGTGTTGCTCTTTTTGACGGCACCCTGTCAGCAACAATAATCCCACTATCAATATTATCCATTTTTCTTTCACGAGGACAAAGGTACGAATAAGCGAAGAAAAATCCAAATTTATTTGGTACTTTGTCCGATTAACACTAATTTTGCAGCCGTAACCATATAGTGAACGATATGAATAGACTTATTTTGTTCCTGATAATAGTCATAACTACGTTGAACATAAAGGCAGCACCACCCTTGCGTAGTCTTGTAGCCATGAGACAGGCCGACGGTTCTGTGGTGGTGCCGACCGTCAGTAAGGTGATGGCTCCCTTAGAAGGAGAGGACTTCTGTGCATCGCAGGCAGTGATAGGCGCGGGTAATTATCTGCAGCATTCTGGAACACCACGTGTGCTGACCATCCTGGCTGCCTTCCAGGATGTTGGCTTTACGGTCAACGAGCCTGTTCAGGCTTTCGAACAATACTTGAATGGCGATACACAGACAGACCTTGGCAATAAGAATAATATGAATATAGCCAGTGTGCGTCAGTATTTCGAGACCAGCAGTGGCAAGCAGTTCTCGCCACAGTTCGATATCGTGGGACCCATCGTTCTTCCCAAGGAGATGGCGTACTACGGTGGTAGCAATGCCACAGGTTCGGACGATAATTTTTCAGACTTATGCAAGGATGCAATGGAACAGGCCAGAGGACTGGTCGACGACTGGAGTATTTATGACAACGACAAGGACGGTCGCATTGAACTGGTATGCGTCATCTTTGCCGGCTATGGACAGAACCAAGGTGGTGACAACAACACGATATGGGCCAAGGCCAGCTACCAGAACGTGAAATTTAACGATGCGCTGAGCATATCGCGCTTCAATTGCTGTGCGGAGTTGTTTTATCCTCAATATCCTGACTACATCAATGGCACAGGTGTTTTTATCCATGAATTCTCGCACTGTCTGGGACTGCCCGACCTCTATGCTACTCGTTCGAGCGGCAGAGTCATCAACCAGGGCATGGAGACGTATAGCATTATGGACTACGGCCTCTACAATCGTAACGGCTTTGCCCCTTGTCCCTATAATGCATGGGAACAGGAGGTGATGGGCTGGACGGAGATAGAGGAATTAAAGCCTACAGATGATAGTCCAAAGCAAATAAACGACCTCCTTCCGCTGATAGAGGGTGGTAAAGCCTATAAGCTGGCGAATGCTGACAACGACCGCGACTTTATTGTGATGGAGAATGTACAGAAGCGTGGGCTCAACAAATATGGTGAAGGTCATGGGCTGTTGGTCTATCATGTTGACTATCCATACGCTAGTGTGAATATGACCGATTCGCCCAACAACAATCCGGGGCATCCGTCGGTAGCCGTCGTGCCAGCTGGTGGCATTTTGATCAACGCTTATCTGCGCGGTACGGGCAAAACTTATACTTATGATGAATGGAGGACGTCTATGGCGGCAGCCCCGTTCCCAGGCACTGATCAGGTAACGTCACTTGCTGACGAGCAGCAGTTGCCCAACTACTGCTTCTGGAATGGTAGCACAGCCAAGGAAACTGGTTTTATGCTCGATAGCATTGTGGAAGATGCCGAGATGGGTGTCGTCAGTTTCCTTGTGGCAAAAGATGACCCGACGGGCATAGCCACGTTGAATATTGAACATGGAACGTACAACGACGGTACCATTTACGATTTGCAAGGACGCCGCATGGGGGCAGCGTTAAAGCCTGGCATATATATTGTCAATGGCCGTAAGGTCGTGATAAAATAAAGTAAGAACCGGAGCTCTCTTCATCGAGTAGCTCCGGTTCTCGTTTTATAGTAGTTAGTTTCTGTAGCTACTCTATGGGTTCCAAAATGATGAGCATCAGAATAGACTCATCATCTCCTTTCTTAATAACATACTGGGTGCCCTTGGTGATGTTCTGACTGGTAATAACGTAATACTTACCCTCAGTATTCTCCGTACCACCTGCGGTCTCAACATCGTTGACTTTCACCGTGCGACCGCCCTTAGCAGTAGACAATACCATCGTCATCTTATAATCGTTGGTCGGAGTGAAGGTGATAGAGCCCTTACTATTCAACTTGACACCCTTCTTGTAATAATCTCCATTATAGGTAATCTTGCCATCACCATAGTCACCTGCTACCGTAAACATGCTATTAGATGGTGAGCCATCGAACGATGCTGTTATTGTTCCTGTCTGAGCGGGTTCGTCACCAGGCTCGTCGCCAGGCTGATCGCCACCGGGCTGATCACCGCTAGGTGTTGTACTGCTCTCGTCGCCAAAGATGCCGACCAGAGAGGACGTGTAGTTCATCAGGGCATCTGAAAGTGCTGTGATGACCTCGTAGTTGGTGTCTTCTGTAGCATTGTTGAAGGTCCACTGGAAGTCGCCATGCTCGCAACGGCCTGCGCCATAAGCACCAGTTACGACACTGGGTACGTCCTCTTTGTTGTCAGGATTGTACTGATAGAAATCACTGGCGGTATCGAAGTTGTTATAGGTAGCACCTCCCTGGAGCGCCGTAACAGTGGCGGGAACCTGTTCGTCCCGAGTCTGAACTAGATAGGCGTCGAAGTGAATGCTGTTGGTAGCATCGCTGGCATTGTAGGGCTGGAATCTCTTCTGTCCCTCCATGTAGTTGTCGAAGGCCTTGATGATGCCGCCGTCTTCTTTGGAGAAGGTACCCTTGGTGTCATCCGCAGAACCTACACCGTTGTTGATGTCTGAACCCTGCTTGGAGATGAGCATGGGGTACTTGCAGTTACGATAGTAGTTCTTTTCAACGAAGATGTTAGAACCTGTGGTGGAACCTACGCCATATTTCGAGTTACCGTCGAAGTAGTTGTTGAAGACGTGCAGGTGCTTAGATTTGCGAACGCGTGGATGGCGAGAGTCAGAGTGGTCGTACCAGTTGTGGTGATAGGTAACGTAATCCACCTCGTCACCATTGGAGTTCAGGTTGCACTTACCGCTATCCCAGAAGTGGTTGTCGCTGACAGTGCAGTAGAACGTACCCTTTACGTCGAACGATCCGTCGCCCTTGGCTTTGTCGCCGCCCCCGTTCTTTCCGTAGAAGATGTCGAGGTGATGGCCCCATACGTGTTCGTTGTCAGTATCGAAACTGATACCGTCCTCGGGGTGCATCATGACGGCAAAGTTGCGCAGTTCTACATAGCGGCAGTTGCGTACCAGCACGCCAAATCCATGTAGCGTGGCATCGTTGCCGATACCCTCGATGGTCAGGTTCATATCCTGTCCTTTACCCTTCACCTGAAGACCGATGGCCGAGCTACCCAATTCGGGCATGTCAGCCTTCTTCAGCAGACCAATGATGCGGATAGCCAGAGGACGTGTCTCAATGCCCTTCTCATAAGCCTGGATAATATCCTGAATACCCGTACGAGTCTCCATCTTGCCCTTGTTGTCAACCTGCATCTCCAATGTGATAGTCTTAGCATTAGCCTTGCTGACATACAGCACACGAGCATTTGCCTTCAACGTGCCATCGTTGTTATAGGCACCCACACCTTTCGTTACGTTGTAATGGGCATAACCGTCGCGATTGATGGCGCGTACGCTGAGGTCTTTGACCTCTGCAGCACAGGCTGTGATTTCCTGACCGTCATCGGCTACAGGCACCACCTTCATAGTGTATGTTCCTGCCTTTAGGCCGACGGCATCAGCACGACCGTATGAGCCGTAGTCGCGAACAAGCTGCGCGTCAATGCGGTTGTCGTTGACATACACATGATATTTGCTGATACCTGCCAGCTTTGTAAACTTCACGTAGGCAGACTCCAGCCAACCTTTAGCCTCGGTAATCACCACTTTCGAGTCGGCATTGCCTTTGTTGAAGGCCACTGCCTTCACGTTGTCTTGAAAGGTATAGCTACCAGCCTGTTGGTTCACGGTGATGTTGGCACCGCTAAAGTCCATGCTGGTTACCGACCCCGTGTCGTAATACTTCTTCGAACCGTCCTTCAGCGTCAGTACTGCCTGATTCTTTTGTGGGTTCTGGCTGACGGAGTAGTCATTATCATTTTGGGCAAATCCTGTCAGGCAACAAGTAGTGGCTAACAGCCAAAAACATATATATCTTTTCATCATTTCCCTCTTTGTTATTTTATTGTTACCTTTTTGCCGTCAATAATATAGATACCCTTTTTCAGTTGACCTTTAACCATTAGGTTGGAACCATTAACCACTACTTGCCCCTTCAGGTCGTACACTTCCTTGCCTCTCAGACCAGCCTTCTTTATAATCGCAGTACGTTCCTCAACGCTCGTTGCCGTGCTGAAGTCGATAGTCACCTCTGCCATGTCGGCTGTCGTTGCCTGCTTACCGTTATTATACTCTATAACAACCTGATCGCCATTGAACGTTATCTTCTTGATGGTCGAACCATCAATCTTTTCGCCGTCAGCCATTGCTGCCAGCGTCAGACAGAGCATGCAGCTCATCATGATTAGCTTTTTCATCATATGTAATATTCTATTTTTCGCTGCAAATGTACCACTATTATTCTATATCAACAAGTTTCATGCCCTTTTTCATACCGCAAACGTTTACAGAATTATATCGATAAATGAAAAAAATAGTCGATTGTCAGTGAAAGATGGATTATTTTGTGTACTTTTGCAAAAAGTTCACAAAATAAGAATGAGAAAACAACTATTTCTACTTGCATTTGTTCTCATCCTTCAGTCCTCATTGAAGGCACAAACAACTATAGTTGTTGAGAACAAGACGAACCAACAACGTTCAGAACTCATCAGTATCAGTGCTGAACAGTTGGGGGTCAAACCTCGCACAAAACTCATCGTGCGCGATGTCTTTGATATTGAACAGCCTACACAATGGACTTACGATGGTCGTTTGCTGATGAGCGTGTACGTTAAGCCCAATGACAAGGCAACATTCAAGGCCCAAGCAGGTATACCCGAAGCCTTTGAACGTTCGTGGGTCAGTGGCCGTATGTATCCTGAACGTCTCGAAGACATCGCTTTTGAGAACGACCGTATTGGTTTCCGCCTCTATGGCCCAGCACTACAGAAGAGAGGCGAAAAGGGTTTTGGTCACGATGTATGGGTAAAGCGCACAACCGAACTAGTGCTCGACAAACTGTATCGTGACGACCCGCGTCTGAATTTTCACCTCGACCATGGGCTGGCACTTGACTGCTATGGCGTTGGTCCCTCTTTGGGTTGTGGCACACCATGTATGATTAAGGAAGGAAAGATAGTTTATCCATGGTGTTACGAGACTTACAAGATTTTAGACAAAGGACCGCTGCGCTTTACCGTCCAAGTCAACTTCCCCACCGTCGACGGCGTCACGGAGCACCGTATCCTGTCACTCGACAAGGGTTCGAATTTCTGCGAAGCAACTGTCTGGTTTGATGGTATTAGCAAGCCCATTGACATTGCTGCTGGCCTTGCCATCCGACCTGCAGACCCAACAACAGTTGTTATAGGTAAGGATTACGTACACTATGCCGACCCCACCGTCGATCCAGAACGTCATCAATTCCAAATTTATTCTGCATTGTTGTTCCCTGACACCAAGGTCACAATCAAGCAACAGGAGAATCATGTCCTTGGAATCCTGAAGAACTATCAGAGCGGTCAACGTTTCCATTATTTCTTTGGTGCCGCATGGAGCGAGTTTGACGTCCGTTCTCAGGCCGAATGGCAGTTACGAATTGGCGGCTTTATAAAAGCTCGTCAGCAACCACTAAAGGTGACCGTTCAATAGCGTCTTTTGTCAATAATACAGGAGTATTTTCTAATACTTCCGGAGTATTGTTAGATACTCCAAGAGTATTAATATGCAATCAGGATGTGCCAACATTATAGCACATCCTGATTTATTGTTACCTGAAAAACATATCGTTATGCGAATGAAATGGTACCCTGTATGGGTTCGGAGGTTGGTGCCTCGGTCTCCTGTTGGGGAATTTCACCGCTAGCCTGGCTGTAGATGCTGTCCAGAATCTCGCGCGTACGCTTGTAGGTGGGTGTCTGCTCAACGGCTGAGATAACATCGTCGTTGTCTAAGTCCTCAGGACGGAACAGGTAGATATGCGGGCGACGCTTGTAACGCTTCGACTGGCCATCACCACCATAGTAGCGGTTACGACGGTCCTGACGCTGGGCCTCGGCCTCTTGCTCGGCAGCAATGCGAGTAGCTTCTTCCTGTGTGTTGTGACGCTGACGATGGCTGTTCATGCCGTCAACGCGGTCGATGCCGAAACCAGTGGCCAGAATGGTCACCTTAACCTTCTTCCCAAGTTCAGGATCAACGGCCAGTCCCCACTTAATCTCGAAATCGCCGAACTTAGCCATGAAGTCGTTGACATCGTTCATTTCCTCCATCATGAGCGACTCCTTGCCGTCCTTACCTCCAGAGAACGAGATAGAGAGCAGGATTTTCTTCGAATTGAAGACGTCGTTCTCGTTGAGCAGAGGTGAGTTGAGGGCATCGTCGATAGCCTTTTTGACACGACCTTCGCCTTCACCATAGCCAGTAGACATGATGGCCACGCCACCATCCTTCAGAACGGTCTTCACGTCGTTGAAGTCGAGGTTGATGAGTCCGTGAACAGTGATGATTTCGGCTATTGACTTGGCGGCAACACTGAGTGTGTCGTCAGCCTTGCCGAAGGCATCGAGCACGGTCAATTCAGGATATATCTCGCGCAGGCGTTCGTTGTTGATGACAAGGAGCGCGTCGACATGCTTCGACATCTCTTCGACACCATCAAGGGCCTGGTCAATCTTGCGGTCGCCTTCGAAGCGGAAGGGAATGGTGACAATACCTACAGTCAGAATACCCATCTCCTTAGAAATGCGTGCAATGACAGGTGCTGCACCAGTACCCGTACCACCACCCATACCAGCAGTGATGAAAGCCATACGGGTGCCGTCGCTCAGCACACTCTTGATATCGTCAAGACTCTCTTCGGCAGCAGCGCGTGCTTTCTCAGGACGGTTGCCTGCACCCAATCCTTCCTTGCCCAATTGCAAATGGACGGGAACGGGTGAATCGTTGAGAGCTTGATTATCGGTGTTACACAATACGAAACTGACGTCGTGGATGCCTTCGCGATACATATGGTTGACGGCATTGCCGCCTCCACCACCAACACCAATCACCTTGATGATGCTTTTCTCTTTTTCGGGCTCGCCAAAGTCGAGCAATATGTTATTATCCATATTATTATTCTTTTTACGTTATTTAATTTTCTTCATTGACCATATCATTTGCGGTCTTCTTGAGCCAGCGACCAATCTTGGTCCACGTACTATTTTCCTTGCGGATACGTTCTGCCTCACGGGCTTCGGCCTCAGCCTTCTCACGTTCGGCACGTTCTTCTTCTTCCTTCTTGCGCTGAGCCTCCTCTTCGGCACGACGAATCTCGTCGGCAGTACGTACAACACCAGCAGGTGTCTCAGTGGCCTGACGGGCGCGACGCTGCTCATAGCTCTCCATGGGTTGAGGCTTCTGGGTTGCAAAGAGGTCGCCGTTGGGGTCAATCTCGTTACCTGCACAGTTGATATCGCCTTTGGCCAACAGACCAAGTACCGTGTTCATCATGCCATCGTGGACATTGATGTCATTGATGTTGCTGGTAATGCTCTGTGTAACGAACTTGGCAATACGAATCTTGTCAATATGGGTGTAGTTTTGGAAAGCTTTCTCGATATTCTTCATGTTCGAGCCGCCACCAGTCAGGATGATACCGCCTAAGAGCTTATCGCAGTATTCCTCGGGTACTTGACACCAGACGTTGGCAATGATTTCCTCAACACGACCTTCCACAATCTCGACAAACTTGCGAACTTCTACCTGACGATCTTGGTCGATAGAATATTTCATATTGTTGTCGATTTCGTTGTTCTCTGTATAAGCCGATGCGTATTTCTTCATCATCTTCTCGGCATCTTGCTCCTCCATCTGGAGTGAGGCAATGTCTTTGATGATGTTGTTAAAGCCAAGAGGGATGACAGCCAAATGACGCAGGATATTCTTTGAGTAGACATTGACGGTCGTAGTGTCAGCGCCCATGTCTACCAGTGCACAGCCTGAACGACGCTCTGTCTCCGTCAGGACGCTGTCAGCCAGAGCCAGCGGAGCAAGATACATCTCGGCCACCTGAATACCGGCAGTCTCAAAGCACTTGTTCAGATTCTTGTAGAACGTCTTACGTTGCAGGATGTTGAGGAAATTGCCCTCGATGCGGTTGCACTGCACACCGACGGGGTCGAGCTGCAATTGCGAGTCGACCTTGTATTCCTGTACGGCAGCATCAAGAATCTCCTGATCAGGGTACTTCATGTTGCGGTTGGCATCCATCAGTTCGATGACCATGTTTTGAGTCACTTGTGTATCATTGGGCAGGTCCTTAGTGATAACGTTGCGGATAGAGCGAATAGACTGTCCGCCAACTCCTACATAGACCTGCATGATGCTGGTCTTTAGCTGGTTTTCCAGCTTGTTAATGATGGTGGTGATGCACTGAGCAGTCTTGTCGATGTTGTAGACATACCCCTTACGGATGCATGCCGTTGCGTTCTCCTTGATACAAGCTAGCACCTGAATGCTGCCGTCAAGATTCTTACGTCCTGCAATACCGGTCATCTTGGATGAACCCAGTTCGATTGCTACAATAAAATCCTTTGCCATATATTCTTAACTTCTCTAATTTCTCTAACTTTTTAATTTCTTCTAACTTCCTCTTCTCTTTTTACAGATGATTTGATTGCTAAACTCAATATTGATATATGAGTACTTGTTCCAGCCTGCTTTTGAGAGTCCATAGCGATAGAACTTCTCCAGTCGGACCAGTTTTTCGTTCAGATGGGTGGGTTGACCCAGATAGACAATATGGTCGCCCACGCGAGGAATCATTTCAATGGAACCATCTGGCAGTACGTTGAGTTGCTCAATCTGGCTGCGCCAGAATGGATCGTCGAATAATAACAAGCCGAACTGTTTGAGCGTGGTCTGTGCATATTTATGTTTGATGTCACCTGTAGCCACGACCAAATCGGTCGAGTTGTTTTTGCTAGGAATGAAAGCACCCTGATTGTCAATATAATAGCTCTCACCGTTATTGGCCATGATACGCATGACGGCAATACGCTGTTTGAGATTGATGTAGACCCTTCCCGTTTGTGTCTTGTAGCACTCTACTTCTTCAACCAATGGACTTTTCAGAAGTGTTTCTTCTATTTGTCGCGTACACACATCGCTCATGCGGTCGCCCAAGGGATAGACCTTCGCATGCTGGAGTTGCCTCTTTACCTCATTGGTATTGAGGAAACCGTTGCCGGCACCATCAGTGATGTTGATCTTCACTTCACGGCATACGGCATCCTGCTCGTCAGGACGATTAAACGCCGTGATGGCTAATACCAAATAGACACCTAAAACGATGTCAGCAATCAGGATACCGATTTTCTTCCAGTTCATGCTTTATCTTCTTTAACTTCTCTAACTTCTTTCCTTGAGAATCGATGCCATTTGCGGCACTTGATTATCGAGGTCGCCAGCCCCCAGCACGATGAGTACATCGAACGAGCGACTCTTAATCAATTGTAATACATCATCTTTCTGAATCATCTGCTTTTCGATACCAGGACGCAGACGGTCGTAGATGAGCTTAGAGGTAACACCCTCAATGGGCAATTCGCGTGCAGGGTAAATCTCTGTGAGGATAACTTCATCGAGCAGACTCAGCGCATCAGCGAAATCTTGATAGAAGTCGCGAGTGCGAGTGTAGAGGTGTGGCTGGAAGATGGCCGTAATCTTGCGGTCCTTATACAGCTCACGGATGCTGCGTGCACTCTGCAGAATCTCCTTCGGATGGTGGGCATAGTCAGAGAGAAATACCAGTTTAGGCGTCTTGATCTTAAAGTCAAAACGACGGTCGACACCACCATAGGTCTTCATGCCTATGCGCAGTTCGTTGGCATTACAACCAGCCAACTGTGCCATAGCCATTGCGGCGATACCGTTCTCGATATTGATGGGAACGGGCTGGCCCAGTTCGATACCTGTCACCGTTTCGATAGGCGATACAAAGTCGAAGGTTATCTCACCATTCTCGATACGGATGTTCTCCGCATGGAAGTCACCTTCATTCAGGGCATAATCATAACGGCGTACACCCTCTGGCAGATTTTCCTTCATCTCCAAGTCACGATGGATGATGAGTGCGCCTTCTGGTTGAATGAGTTCTGTATAGTGGCGGAAGCTCTCAAGATAGGCCTCCTTGGTGCCGTAAATGTCCAAGTGGTCGGGATCGGTAGAAGTGATAACACTCATATATGGTGACAGCCAGTGGAACGAACGATCGAATTCGTCGGCTTCAATCACGACAAAGTCTGAATTACTAAGGATATAGTTAGTTCCGTAGTTCTTTGAGATACCACCGAGGAAGGCATTGCAGTCGAGATGGCTCTGGTGCAAGATGTGGGCACACATGGTGCTGGTAGTGGTCTTGCCATGCGTACCTGCTACGCAGAGTCCCTTGTGCTGGCGGGTTAGCGTGCCCAATACCTGAGCGCGCTTTTGTATCTCGAAACCGTTCTCACGGAAATAGCGTAACTCTTTATGATCCTCGGGAATAGCTGGCGTATAGACAACCAGACACGATTCCTTCTCCTTGCAGACGAAGGGAATCTCGTTGACATTCTCCTCATAATAGATAAGCATACCCTCTTTTTCCAACTGACGTGTTAGGGTGCTGGGCGTTTTGTCGTAACCAGCTACGACAAGGCCTTTCTTGATAAAGAAGCGGGCAATGGCACTCATGCCGATGCCACCTGCTCCTACGAAATAGACGGATTTGATATCTTTCAGTTCCATTGATTATTTATCATTTATCAATTATCATTTATCATTTAGCGAATGCGCCAATTTTATGACTTCCTTTGCGATGATTTCTGCAGAGTCGGGCAGGGCCATCTTGAGGATATTGGTGCTCAGGCTTTGGAGTTTGGTATCGTCCTTGGCGGTGTCGATGGCCAGTGGCAACAGCAGCTTGGCAGCTTCGCTATCCTTGACGTAGAGTGCAGCCTGCTTATTGACCAATGCCAGGGCATTCTTGGTCTGATGGTCCTCAGCAACATTGGGGCTGGGTACAAGGATAACGGCCTTGCCCAATAGGCAGAACTCAGAGATGCTGCCTGCTCCGGCACGACTGACTACTAGGTCGGCAGCTTTATAGGCTGTGGCCATGTCGCTTACAAAATCAGTAATTACTAGGTTGGACAACTCATGCCCCTTCATACGCTCGCTGATTTCTGCACTATAGTATTTGCCAGTCTGCCATACAAACTGTATGCCGCTCTCCTTGATGTCCTCAAGATGAGCTAGCACACTCTCGTTAAGGGTGCGGGCTCCTAAGCTACCGCCGACAATGAGAATGGTCTTCTTCTGTGGATCGAAACCGAATGAACGAACGGCATCGTCGTGACTGATATTACTGTCTAGCAATTGTTGGCGGACAGGATTGCCAGTCAGCATAATTTTCTGACCAGGGAAGAAACGCTCCATACCCTCATAGGCTACACAAATCTTCTTAGCTTTGCTGGCCAGTGTCTTGTTGGCTAGGCCGGCATAGCTGTTCTGTTCCTGCAATAGGGTGGGGATGCCTAGACTATTGGCTGCACCTAAGGCCGCACTACTGGCATAACCACCGACACCGACGGCTACCTGAGGTTTGAAATCGCGCAAAATCTTCTTGGCAAGCCACTTGCTTTTCAGATAGTCAATGGCTACACCGATATTGGCGGGTTTCCACAACGGACGGAAGAAACCGCGGATGGGTAATCCCTTGATATCATAACCAGCGGCGGGAACGCGCTGCATCTCCATGCGTCCCTTGGCTCCAATGAACAAAATCTTAGCGTCAGGGCGCAAGGCCTTGACGGCATTGGCTATCGAAACGGCAGGGAAGATGTGACCTCCAGTACCACCGCCACTGATAATGACTCTTAACTCCTTTTCTTCCATATGCGTATAATCTTAGCTTCTTCTAACTTCTTTATCTTCTCTTCCTTCTTCCTTTTTCATCTTTGCCGAACGGCTCACACTCAGAATGGCACCGATATAGGCACAGTTGATGATGGTCGACGTGCCACCCTTTGAAATGAGAGGCAACGGCTGTCCTGTAACTGGGGCCAGACCTACTGCCACCATCATGTTGAAGGTGGCCTGAATGACCAAGAGCAATCCTAGGCCCATGGCCAGGAAGGCAGGGAAATTATTCTCGCATCGGCTGGCAATTCGAGCACAGCGATATAATAGAATAATGTATAGAAATACGACAGCAACAGCTCCGATGATGCCCAACTCCTCAATGACGATAGCGAAGATGAAGTCGCTGAATGCTTGTGCCAAGAAGTCGCGTTCGGTACTCTTACCAGGTCCTTTGCCAGTGATACCGCTCGACACAATAGCGATGTTGGCATGGGCTACCTGTGCATCCTTGTCGAGGTCGTACTCCTTAGGTGTGGGATCTTCTTTTCCGAAGTTCAGGATGCGAGCCTTCCACGTGTCAGCACGGTGAAGCATCTTTTCTATCTTGCTCTTTTTCTGGGGCTTCTCAACCTGTTCGGTCTTTGTCAGTTGTTGGCTTTCTTCTTCTCCTGTACGGTCGTGACCAACAATCATAACCATTGAGATGGCAAAAATGCCCATGAAAGCAATGATGGCAAATAGTTTCCCTAACTGACGCATAGGTACTAGTCCGATGAACATCATTAGGAAAACAACAGCAAAGAGCAATGCTGCTGTAGAGAGG
>Ga0247611_10007861_pt1 | contig 13262 bp, 14 predicted proteins | sample 177DNAGHGhighgp2_FD_192422 | JGI IMG/M metagenome (GOLD analysis project Ga0247611, IMG submission 192422) | Sheep rumen microbial communities from Palmerston North, Manawatu-Wanganui, New Zealand - 1770 DNA GHGhigh gp2 | ecosystem: Host-associated > Mammals > Digestive system > Stomach > Rumen... | reverse complement strand
CAGCGGCGTGTTCAGTTTGTCAAAGCCCATGCGGCTCGAACTGCCCGCACAGAGCAGAATGCCCGTCGCGCTCATGGTTCGTCCGTGAGCACGGTATAGAGCGAGTCCGCGTCCTCCTTGCGAACGACCTCCGGCGTCTTCTCGACGCGGCAGAACATATGCTTGCCGCCGAGCAGGATGTCGATGACGTCGCCAGGCTTCACCTCCGAAGCGGGCTTCGCCGTCTTGCCGTTGATCGCGACGCGTCCCGCGCCCGCAGCCTCGTTCGCCACGGTGCGCCGTTTGATGATGCGCGAAACCTTTAACCATTTATCCAGTCGCATATTAACCTCCGAACGGCGTAAAGCCGAATCCAAGTGTTTTCGTGATCTGCAGGATCAGCACCAGAACGCCGAGCGCCGCCGTGTAGATTGCAAAGCCGAACAGTCCCTTCTTCGTAACGAGTCGGATCATGTACCGAACCGCAAAATATCCCGAGATCGCAGCAGCCAGCATGCCGAGAATCATCACCGCACCGAATGAGAAATCGATCTCGACCGCCGCGGGATTCTTCACGGCCTTATAAATCTCCAGAACGAGCGCGCCGAGGATCGCCGGCACCGAAAGCAGGAACGAAAAATCCGCCGCGCTCTTGCGGTCGATCCGCATGCCGAGCGCGCCCGCGATCGTCGAACCGGACCGCGAAACGCCGGGCAGCACGCCGATCGCCTGCATCCCGCCGATCGCGAGCGCGTCGGTCCAGCGCATCGTATCCATCGATTTCTTTGCCTTTCTGCTGCGGCAGAGAAGCTCACTTGCCGTCAGCAGCAGCGCCGTCAGAAGAAAGCTCACGCCCAGCAGATTGCCGTTTTCCAGCCACGCGTTGAGCGCGTCCCACTTCTTCAGCACGAGCGCGACCGCAACCGTCGGCAGCGTCGCGACGATCAAATGCAGCGTCAGTTTCTGCAGCGGATGCCTGAGGATCGAGACGATCTGCTCGCGGTAAACGAACAGGACCGCGATCAGCGTCGCCACATGCAGCATCACGGTAAAGAAGCTGCCAAAGCAGCCCTCGCCGACCGCGCCGCTGGTCAGCTTTTCCACGAGATATAAATGCCCCGAACTGGAAACGGGCAGAAACTCGCACAGTCCCTGTACCAGTCCCAGCAGCAAAGCGATCAGAAACTTCATGTGATGACCTCCGATAATACTCTGATTGTATCATACTATGAAACTGCCGAAAATACAATAGATGCGAGGTGATTTCATGCTGCATTACTGGATCTTGAAGCGGCCGGACGGCACGCCCGCGGGACTCGTTCGCGCAGACGACGACCGCATCCTTTTCACGCTGAACGCGCCCATCGAAGGGCGCTTCACACTGTTTTCCGAGTCCGACGCCGTGCCCGTTACCCCCGGAAGCGAAACGCGTCTTTTGCACCCGCTTGCCCTGCTCGGCATGCTGGACGATCGGATGACCTGCTTCGCCGCCGCACCGGACGCCGGATCAATCGATCGATATCTGGATCGCATGTCCCACATTTGCACCATAAAAGAAGATTTGCCGTCTGGTCCCGTCAATCTATCCCAAAATAGCACCATAGAAGTGGAGAAGCCATCGGAGTCAAGCGCGGACGTCGCGGAATCCGACGATAATATGTCCCAAAATAACACCATAGAAGAACTGCCGGCAGACAGCATTTCCGATACCGCGCACGATACCGCGGAATTTGCCCTGCTTCTCGCGCAGGCAGATACGTTTTTTGCGCGGTTTGAAGCACCGCCTCTCGCCGATATGGTGCAAAAAGAGGATATCTCATCGCAGGGCGGAATCGATCTGTTCCCGCAGCAATTTCCGGGAGCGCGCTGGAAATACGTGGACGGTGCGGACGTTTTGCCGCATTATGAGGGAACGTGGCGATCGAAAAGCGGCGACACGTGCAGGATTCTCGCGGTTCGCGGGCGGGCTGCGCCGCGTCCGCCGCGCGCGCTTGCGGGGTTCACGCGATATCTGCGCGACCGCGACGGCTACGGCTACTGGGTCAAAATCACGTGTGAAACGGACGGGCGCTGACCGTCCGTTTTCGTTGTTATCATAAAAACGGTCGTCGCAAGCCAAGTGAGACTTGCACGCCGCAGCCATGCGTGACCGCAAGCGATTGGCAGCGATGCGGAGACGTCGCGAGCGCGCTTGCAAGCGAGCAGCCGGAGCAAGCGGGATCGCTTGCGGAGAGGAGGAGCAAGTTGAACATATGCGATGCGACGGCTTGTTTGTATCATAAAAAAGTCGTCGCAAGCCAAGTGAGACTTGCGCGCCGCAGCCATGCGTGACCGCAAGCGATTGGTAGCGATGCGGAGGCGTCGCGAACGCGCTTGCAAGCGAGCAGCCGGAGCAAGCGGGATCGCTTGCGGAGAGGAAGAGCAAGTTGAACATATGCGATGCGACGGCTTGTTTGTATCATAAAAAAGTCGTCGCAAGCCAAGTGAGACTTGCGACGACGAAGGCGCGGTGCGTATCTGGAGAATGAGGGGATACACGCACCGTCTCGGTCATATGCGACCGGCCTATTTGCCGTACGGTCAGAGAATCATCAAGCAGAACCGCCGGCAAACCGGAAAATGTAAATTTATTCAACACTGTGTTGATTTATTTTGCTGTGTGTTTTATTATATAATAAACGAACAGGGGATACAAGCGACAATGTTTCCTTATTTTGTCTGATATGCAACGCTTTTTCCCTATTTCGTTCGATTACGGAAAAGGAGTCGACCCATGAAAAAAACGGATCATCGCGTCCGCGTGACGAAGCAGCTGCTTCGCGATGCATTGACCGCTCTGCTGACCGAAAAGCCGATCGGCAGCATCACGGTGAAGGAGCTGTGCCTGAAAGCCGGCATCAATCGCGGCACGTTCTACGCGCATTATACCGACGTTTTCGATCTTCTTCGGAGCATCCAGCAGGAGATGGAAACCGATTTCTTCGCGGCGCTGAAACCCGTTCTGTCCTCGGTCGGGCAGCTCACGCCGCCGAAGGTCACGAAAAAAATCTTCGAGTGCATCGAGGCGAACGCCGATCTGTGCCGGGCAACGATCGGTCCGCACGGCGACAAGGAATTCGCGCAAAACCTGCTGAACAAGACCAAGGAACTCTGCCTGCAGAGCTACGGCACGTATTTTCCGAACGCGGACGAGCGTCAGATCGAGCGGTACTACACGTTCATCACGGGCGGCTGCTTCGCCATGATGGAGCGGTGGATCCGGGGAGATCTGAACGCAAGCTCGGCGGAGCTTGCCGAAGCCTGCGAGCAGATCATGGAAAAAGGCGTCGGGTTTTTGAGATGAGAACAGCGTTTTCGGATTACGTGTTCGATCTTTACGGCACGCTTGCGGACGTGTGTACCGACGAATCGCCGCGCGCTTTCTGGAACGCCGCGGCGAGGGACGCCGAAGCGTTCGGCGCAGAATACGACGGCGAAACGCTGCAAAAAGCGTATCTGTCGCTTTGCGAGGACGAGGTCATCCTTCGTGCAAAGGTCCTCCCCGCCGTGCCGAAGGCGCTGATCGAGCCGGAGCTTCTCAACGTGTTTTGCCGTTTGCTCGATCGGGATGCGGCCCGCGCAAAAGCGTATGCGATGCAGTTTCGCCGCCGGTCGACGAAGTGGCTGCGTCCGATGCCGCACGCGCTCGAAACGCTCGATGCGCTGAAACGGCGCGGGGCGCGCACGTTTCTTTTGTCCAATGCGCAGGCGTGCTTTACGGAGGACGAGCTCGTTTCGCTCGGACTTGCCGACCGGTTCGACGGCATTCTGCTTTCCTCGGATGCGGGCATGAAAAAACCGTATCGCGGGCTATACGAATTGCTGCTTTCGCGATACGGGATCGACCGGTCCCGCGCAGTCATGGTCGGCAACGACAAGATCGCCGATATCGGCGGCGCAAGCGGCGCGGGGCTCAAAAGCGTTTACATCCACACGTGGCAGTCGGGCGAACGGCCGGACGCGCTGCCCGATACCTGCCGCGAGATCAACGATCTTTCCGATCTTCTGAACTGAACGCAAACAAAAAAACGGAGAGGAACGTCCTCTCCGCTTTTTGTTTCGGTGTGATTATTTTCTCGTGAAGACCATCTTGGTGCCTTCCATGTCGATGGTCAGCGTGTCGCCGTCGAGCGTATAGGGCTCGCCCTCACCCTGGATCACGATCTCGCCGTTTTCAAGCGTGTACTCAAAATCCTGCGACTGATCTTCGCCGCCGAACACCATCTTCATGCTGCCGGTGCCGTCCGCATTGAACGTGAACGTCATGGTCATGCCCATCGCAAGCATCATCTTCACCTGCTGTTCGGCTTCCTCGCCTTCGCCGCCGGTCAGTTCCCACGTGCCGACGATGCCTTCGCCCTTGCTGCCCTTGCTGCCCTTGCTGCCGCAGGCAACCAGAGTCAGTGCCATCAGCGCTGCCAAAAGAATTGCAATCCACTTTTTCATTATTTCATTTTCCTCCCTGAATTATGCTGTTACGCATTATAGAAATTATATCAAAGCATTTGCCCGATTGTCAATCATTGTACGAAAAGCGGAGGGGATATCCCCTCCGCTTTTGCTCCGATTCGATTACTTTCTCTTAAAGAGCATATTAACGCCGTTCATGTCGAGGATCAGATTATCGCCGTCGAGTTTGAAGGTCTGCTCTTCGCCGTCCATTGTGAGTTTACCGTCTTCGAGCGTATACGCAAAGTCATGCGACTCATCTTCGCCGTTGAATGCCACCTTCATGCTGCCGGTGCCGTCCGCGTTGAACGTGACCGACATGCTCATGCCCATCGCAAGCATCATCTTCACTTGCTGCTCGGATTCCTCGTCTTCGCTTCCGCTCAGTTCCCACGTGCCGACGATGCCTTCACCCTTGCTGCCGCAGGCAACCAGAGTCAGTGCCATCAGCGCTGCCAAAAGAATTGCGATCCACTTTTTCATTCCTTCAATACCCTCCCTGAATTATGCTGTTATGCATAAAAATATCTTATCAATATCTTACCGGCTTGTCAATCTTCGTACAAAAAACCGGAGAAGGTTTCCCTTCTCCGCCGAATTCGGCTCGGTTACTGCCGTTCAAGGATCATGACGATCCCTTCCAGTTCGATGGTCAACCGATCGCCGTCGAGCGTATAATCTGCGCCGTCGCCTTCGATCACGATCTGACCGTCTTCCAGCGTATACGTAAAATCTTTCGACTGCGTTTCACCGTTGAACGTCATCGTCATGTTGCCGGTGCCGTCCGCATTGAACGTGAACGTCATCGTCATGCCCATCGCAAGCATCATCTGAACGGTCTCGTGACCTTCATCACCTTCGCCGTCGACCAGCGCCCACGTGCCGACGATGCCTTCGCCGTGCGCCTTCCCGGGATTTTTCACTTCCTCGGGGATCTCGAAATCGACCGCATTGAACTCGGACAGAACCGCGTCGACCGTGCAGGTCATGATGTCGATCTCGATCTCGATGTCGGAAATGCTGCTCTGCTCCATCGCCTTCTGCATCAGGTTTTTGAAGAGGTTCTTCATAATGCCGGACAGATCCATCGTGTAATGCACCGGATAACCGGTCTTGTCGTCGATGGACATTGTCATCGGGATGCTGCCGAGATCCTTGAGCAGATCGTCGGTGAGCTCGCCGAACGGCTCGCCCATCGTCTGCGTCATGCCGGTCGCTTCCAGCGCTTCTTTGACGTATTTTCCGTCGAGCTCGCAGCGGTACACGGTCGCGGTGCTGCCGTTGACTGTTTCTGTTCCGGTCTTTTCGAACCGATCAATGTTTTCTGTAAAGACGGAGAAGAGTTTATACTGGTCGACGTTCGCGGCGTCTCCGCTTTGCGTCGTCCAGTGCGCGCCGCCGTCCACAGACGAATACGTCACGGTCACGCCGTCCACGGTCTCCGAATAGGTGATCAGGTTCATCTGCACCTGCTGGCCCATCGTGGACGCCGTCGCTTCGACGTGGGTGCGCGCCGGTTCCTTCATGGTGTTGACCGCATAGTCCGCGCGCATCTCAAAGTTCTGGGACTGTCCAAGCACGTCGAGCGACATGTTCATGTTGACTTTCATGTCCATATGGACGCTGTTCACGTTTTCCAACAGAGTCCCCGCATCGACGACCGCATCCTTCGCGTTGTTCTTTTTGAGCATCGGTACGAGCCAGAAGATCGCGGCTGCCGCGAGTCCGAGCGCCACGACGGCGGCGACGATGCCGATAATCAGCCCCTTCTTGGACTTTTTCTGTTTCACGACGGGCGCCGAAACGGGCGCGTCAACCGGTGTTTCATAAACCGCGGCGGGCGTTTCGGGGATCGCGGGTTCGGGTTCCGGGATCACGACGGGTTCCCGTTCGATCGCCGGCGTTTCGGGCTGAACCGCTGCTTGCGGGTGCTCGATCCGTTCGCCGCATTCCGGGCAGAACACGTCGTTTTCGCTGACTTTGGTTCCGCAGTTGCTGCAAAACATCTTGTTTGTTCCTCCTTATTGGTTTTATTGGATCATCGCACCGTTCAATCGGCGATGTATTTCCACTCATACAGGCGCGAAATGCGCGGCTCGTTCGATTCGACCGTGTCCATTGCGCCGTCGGCCGTCTTGTCCTTCTTTGCGATGACGACGTATTGGAGCTTCGGGCATTTTTCAAGCTTGCGGTATTCGGACGCATCGAGACCGCATTCGGAAACGTCGATCTCGACAAGCGCAGGCTGCGACGCGACGCCGTCGAGGCTCTTGAGCGCGCTGCCGTTGCACTTGAGCATCTTCAGCTGCGGCTGCTGCTTCATGCCGTCGAGCGACGTCAGGCCCAGACAGTAGCTTGCGTCGATGAAGCGCAGGTTTTCGAGCACCGGCAGGTTCGAAAGCGTTTTAATCCCGTCGTTGGCATTGATCGAGAGATACAGAAGCTTCGGCAGATCGGTCAGTCCCGCAAGGCTCTGCCCGGTAAGCTGATTCCGCCCGACGCGCAGATCCTCGAGTTTTTTCAGCCCGGCGATCGGAGACAGATCGGAAATATCGTTGTGCGTCAGGTACAGCGTTTCGAGGTTTTTGAGTCCGCTTATCCATTCAATCGAGCGAATGCGATTGCCCTTCGTTTTCGTTCCGCACCGGGTCAGCACGAGTTTCTTGAGTTTCGTGAGCTTGCCCAGCGGCGCGTAGTCGTCCAGATAGCAGCAGTCGAGATCGAGCAGCTGCAGGTCGGGACACAGTTTCACGAGCAAAGCGACCTCCTCCGCGGTGATATGGGTCGGATGTTCCGCGTCGGGTCCGTTGATCCCGCGCTTGCTGCCGGTGATGCCCGTTTCTCCGCGTTTGATCACGGCGCCGCCGAACGTGAACGTGTCGGGCAGTTCCTCGGGCGATGCGGGCGGCGGGGTCGTCGGTGATGTTTCTGCGGAAGGCGGCGGGGTTACCGGCTGCGTCTGCGGCGCGTCCGGCTCCTGCGATTCGCTTTCGATCCGTTGCGGTGTCGTATGATCGTGCTTTGCGACCGTCCATGTTCCGGTTTCCGGATCATATAAGAAGCTCATGATATGCTGCGAACGGTAAACGCCGTCCGAACGCTGTTCGTTCAGAACGAACGTCACGGTATCCGTTTTTGCCGCGCGGTCCATACCGTGCTGCAGCGATTCGACCGTATAGTCCGTCGCGCCGTACGCCCGTACGTAGTTTTCCAGCGCCTCATCGATCGCCTGCTCCGGCACGCCGTTTCCGAACGGTTCGATTGAGCCGGATCCCTGCGGCCGCGCGCCGGATTCGGGCTCTTCGGAACAGAAATTCACGCGCAGAAACAGCGCAAGGATCACAATGCCGATCACAAGCGCGATTGTCAGCACCAGCATCGGGATCGTGAACGTGCCTTTGTCCGTTCGTGCGGTCCGTTGATTTTCATACCCGTTCTTCCGCATGGGTTTCTCCTCATTCCAATATAATAATGCAGTATATCATATTCCGCGCAAAAAGGAAAGAAAAAGACAAAAAAAGGCGGGCTTTCAAAAGCCCGCCCGGTTCAAATCGAAACGATTCGCTTCGGCACGAAATCGAGGTAGTCCGCGGACACCAGATGATAGCGCACGCCGTCTTCTTCGCCGTTGAACGCGAACCGGTGCGACGCGCCGTGCAGATGTCCGTACACGACGTCTTTTACACCCGCAGCCGCGAACCGCTCCGCGAACGCACTCTTTTCGCCGCTTTCGGAAAACGGCGGATAATGCAGCATGCCGATGGCCCGAACGCCCTGCGGCAGCGCCGAAAGCGACAGATCGAGCCGGATCCGCTCGCGCTCGAAAAGCTTCCGGTCGACGCTCTCCTTGAAGTGTGCAGATTCGGGCACCGTCCAGCCGCGCGTACCGCATACGAACAGATCGCCGAAGCGGAACGTATCGTTCTGCAGGGCGAACATCCGGTCCGGAAGCGCCGCGCGCACCTGCGTGACGCTCTGCCACCAATAGTCGTGGTTGCCGCGCAGGATCAGCTTGGTTCCCTTGAGCGCGCCGAGAAAGTCAAGATCAGCCTTCGCGTCCTTCAGGTACATCGCCCAGCTGATGTCGCCCGGCACAAGCACCAGATCGCCGTCGTCCACCGTATCCTGCCACGCCTCGCGGATGCGTTCCGCGTGGTCCTTCCAGCGCGCGCCGAAGACGTCCATCGCCTTGTTCGGAACGGACAGACTCAGATGCGGATCGCCGATGGCATAAACGTGGGGCATGCGCGCCTCGCTTTCAAAATAGATTCCGACGCGGGATCAGTCCTCGTCCGCCGGTTCGGTGATGTCTTCCTCCAATGGATCCTCGGCCTCGTCGGCGCGGATCTTATCCGCCAGCACTTCGAGGTTTGCCTGGCGTTTCTGTTCCTTCAGGCAGTCCTCGCAAAGATCGCGGCCGGGCAGGGCGGGTTTTTCGCCGCACTCGCTGCACATGACGACCTCGTCTGCGGCGGGCGCCGTATGCCTTGCGGAACGCTCGGCGGCACACACGCGGCACATGGTTTCATTGCCGTGGATATAATTCAATTCACAAATCGGGCATTTTCTGAGCATGGATGTTTACAATACCTCGCCTGTAGATTTTCAAAGCATAGTATGCAAAGGAACACGGCTCCTGTCAAGCCCTTTTTTCATTCCTCGGAAGATTCTTTTTCGCGCGGGGAACAATCCTTTACGATCTGTCCGATCCGTTCGAGCAATTCCGCCTTTCCGTCGCCGGTTTCCGACGAAAACGGAATCGCAAACGGCGGAGCGCCGAGCTCCTTTGCCCGTAAGTTTGCCTCCTGACGGCGTTTTGATACGGCGATCTTGTCCGACTTCGTCGCGACGAGCGTGTACGGAATCCCGTAATACAGCAGGTAACGGAACATCTGCACGTCGTCGCGCGTCGGCGCGTGCCGAATGTCCAAAAGCAGCAACAGATGCTTTACGCGTCCGCTCGACAAATACTTTTCCAAAAGCTCGCCCCAGCTTTTCTGTTCCGTTTTCGACGCCTTCGCAAAGCCGTAGCCCGGCAGATCGACGAGGTACGCCGTGCGGTTCAGCAGAAAGAAATTGATGAGCCGCGTCTTGCCCGGCTGTGATGAAGTCTTCGCAAGCTTATGATTGTTCGCAAGCCGGTTGATGAGGCTTGACTTGCCGACATTCGATTTTCCGACGATCGCGATCTCGCACGGAAGCGGCGCGGGGTAGTTTCCCTCCGTGCCCGCGCTCGTCACGAATTCCGCCTGTTTGATGATAAAATTTGCTTCCATAGCCCCAGTATATCGTGAAAATTCACATTTCGCAATATGTTCGTTTACAGTTTCTTCATCGGTTTTCCGGCCTTTGCATGGTACAATTATGGTACAAGTATACGTGGCCGGACGTTCCGGCGAAAGGATCGACATGGGACTGTTTCATTCATCTGACATCGGACTGGATCTCGGTACGAGCAACGTTTTGGCATACGTGCGCGGAAAAGGCATCGTTTTGCGCGAGCCGAACGTCGCCGCGGTGGAGCGCGGCACAGGCAAGCTCGTGGCGATCGGGCAGGAGGCGAAGGATCTCGTCGGACGCGCACCGGACAATCTGATGATCGTCCGTCCCATGCAGGACGGCGTGGTTGCGAACTTTGACGCAACGGAGCGCATGCTGACGCTGTTCTTCAACCGCATCGTCGGCAGCCGTATCTTCTTCAAGCCGCGTGCGGTCGTAGCGGTCCCGTCGATGGCGACCGAAGTGGAAAAACGCGCAGTCATCGAAACGACCGAGGGCGCGGGGGCGCGCTATACATTTTTACTGGAGGAGCCCGTCGCGGCGGCGATCGGCGCGGGGCTCGACATCACCGAGCCGAAGGCGAACGTCGTTCTGGACATCGGCGCGGGCACTTGCGACATCGTCGTGACTTCGATGGGCAAGGCGGTGCGGCACGATTCGCTGCGCGTCGGCGGCGACAAGTTCGACGCCGCAATCGTGCGGTACTTAAAGCGGCAGCACGGCGTCGTGATCGGCATGCGCGCCGCGGAAGAGCTCAAGATCGCGTACGCTTCCGCGTTCCCGCGGAAGGACGAACTCAAAATGGACGTGCGCGGGCGCTCTTTGGGCGGCGGGCTTCCGATCTCGCTGGAGCTCGGCAGCAACGAACTGACGTACGCCTTGAAAGAGCCGCTTTTGTCCGTATCGGAAGCGCTGCGCGACACACTCGAGCAGACGCCGCCCGAGCTTTCCGGCGACATCGCCACCCGCGGGATCTGTCTGACCGGCGGCGGGGCGCAGCTGTTCGGGCTCGATCAGTACATTTCCGAGCAGACGGGCGTTCCGTGCTACGTCGCGGAGGATCCGGTCGCGTGCGTTGCGATCGGCTGCGGAAAGGTTCTGGAAGAACCCAAAAAATACGAAGGGGTACTGTACGACTATCGCCGCGGCGATTATTATGAGGACTGAGGGGAGTTCACCATGACGGAAACGAAGGGCAAAAAAGCGTTGTCGCTGTGCATTCTGCGCGTACTGGAAAGCCGTGCCGCAAAAGATCGCCCGCTCTCGACGCGCCATATCATCGAGTACCTTGCGTCGGACTACGGCATGATCGCTGAGCGCAAGGCGGTCGGCCGCAACCTGCTGCTTTTGCAGGAAATGGGGTTCCCTCTTTCGACGTATCAGGAAAACGGCAAGGGATACTACCTGAAACCGATCGCCGCGGATCACGCGCACCTGCACGATCCGGCGGCGCTGGACGCATTTTTGCGTGCGCCGCGTTCGCCGATGGCCGACCGTGCGCTTGTCAGACTGCAGGACGACGTGCCGATCTACGTATCCGATACGGAACGCAGAACGCAGCCCGAATCGGTGTTTGAAACGCTCGATCTCCTGAAAAGCGCGATCGCAAGCGGCACGCAGGTCCGGTTTTTATACGCGGTCGTGCAAAGCGACGGCTCAAAGAAGCCGCAGCGCGAAACGCCGTTTTCCGTTTCGCCGTACGCGCTGTTCCTGGCAGACGGCTTCTATTACGTCATCGCGTCCATCTCCGGCTACGGCAGGCTGCTGCATTACCGGGTAGATCTCATGGAACAGGTCGAAGCAACGGACGTGCCCGTTCGCGAACAGGAATCGCTGATCGAATGCAAAGACGGTCTCGACGTGGCGGCGTATGTGAATCGCACGATCTACCGCACCGACGTCAAAGAAACGCACGTCGTGCTGTGCGCCGAGCATCTTGCCGGGGATCTTCTGGACGCCTTCGGCGACGCGGTTTCCATGCGCGCGGAGGGGGAAACGATCCGCGCCGAGATCGACGCGCCGTGGGAAGCGGTGCGGCGGTTCGTCGTTTCCAACCTCCGACATACGACGCTGCTTTCGCCCGCCTGGCGGCGCGCGCAGATCCGCGAAGAGCTTCTGAGCGCACTCTCTACCTACCCGCAGGGTTGAAAGTTTTGGTTTCGTACGCATTTTGGACGCATTTCCGTGTTATCGTTTGATTTGAGGAAACAGCCATGGAACAACACGAAAACACATCCGGCAAGGCTTTGATCGAAAGCCTGAAAGCCAAATTCCGCCGCTCCGTCCCGAACCGCGCGCTGCGCGTTCTGGCGGTGTTCGGATCGATTCTGCTGCTTTTGGGTCTGATCGTCGGCATCGTTTGCGGCTGCATCGCGATCGGCAATGCCACACGGCGCCCGCGGGCGTGCAGGGCGACATGCCCGTCGTTTCGCTGCCCACGCTTCCGAACGAAGCGGTCGTCGCGGCGGAGCAAACGCCCGAACCCGCGACCGAACCGCCCGTTCCCGAAACGACGGCGCCCGTCGATACGACCCCGGCCGAAACGCCCGATCCCGATCCGCAAACCGATTATCTCGGCGGCAGGACCCTGCATAAGGGCGATTACGACGAATTGATTCTGACGGTACAGTCCGCGCTGATGGATCTCGGCTATATGGACTCCGACGAACCGACCGACTTTTTCGGCAACCAGACACACGACGCGCTGGTCTGCTTCCAGCGGCACAACGACATCCTTCCCGACGGCATTCTCGGCGAGCAAACGTACGCGCTGCTCGTCAGCGGCAAAGCAAAGGAATACGTCATGCAGGAAGGCGACGAGGGCGACGACGTTAAGGAGGTGCAGGAGCGTCTGTTCGAGCTCGGCTATCTCGACAAGGGCAGCCGCACCGGAACCTTCGGCGAAAAGACCGCCGCCGCGATCCGCGAATTCCAGAGCGCGAACAAGCTCAAGGTCGACGGCAAGGTCGGCGCAAAGACGCTGAACGCGCTGTATTCGAGCGACGTCGTCGGCAACTACTATAAATACGGCGATTCCGACGCGAGCATCGTCGCGTTCCAGAAGCAGCTCGTAAAGCTCGGCTATCTCGACAAGAACTACGAATGCGCCGGCAGCATGGACAAGGCGACCGTCTCGGCGATCAAGGCCTTCCAGGAGGCGAACGGCCTCGTGCGCGACGGCTGTCTCGGCCCCGCGACGATGGAGCTTCTGAACTCCAAAAACGCTGTGAAATACGCCATCCGCCTCGGCATGAGCGGCTCCGCGATCAAAAAGGCGCAGCAGCGGCTTTACGATCTCGGCTACCTCCGCTCGCACAGCGTGACCGGCTATTTCGGCGAATCGACCGAGGACGCCGTCAAGGCGTTCCAGAAGCGCAACGGTCTGACGCAGACCGGCGAGCTGAATGAAAAAACGCTGGACAAGCTCAGCAGCAGCAAGGCGAAAGCCGCGCCGAAGCAGAATTCCGGCAGCGGTTCGGGCAGCGGTTCCGGCAGCGGCTCCGGCAGCGGCTCCG
>Ga0247611_10007860_pt1 | contig 13264 bp, 14 predicted proteins | sample 177DNAGHGhighgp2_FD_192422 | JGI IMG/M metagenome (GOLD analysis project Ga0247611, IMG submission 192422) | Sheep rumen microbial communities from Palmerston North, Manawatu-Wanganui, New Zealand - 1770 DNA GHGhigh gp2 | ecosystem: Host-associated > Mammals > Digestive system > Stomach > Rumen... | reverse complement strand
CGCCCAACTGCCCCTCAAGCAGTATCTGCTTCATCGGCCGTTCAATGGCATTATACCCCCGCTTCTCAGGCAACAGATTAATCTTCTCAGGAATCAGCGGCATGAATTCCCCAGTATGCTGATTGATGAACAAATCCACCTCTACCCTACTGGTATCCAACGCATTCAGCAATCCGAGCAAAGCCCTCTCCGCCCCACCCAGCTCCATATAATGCATATTGATAAACACCCTCCCCTTCTTCATCTGGCAAGTTCAATCTGTTCCTTCAAGAAGGATTGTGATGCAAAAATATCTTTGCTCAGTTTTTGATAGACAGGTCCATAATCAATTTCTTCTCTCAGCCGATCTTCAGGAACATCCAGCGCAACAAGTCTATCATCCAAACCATAACGTGACAGCAAGTCATGCATCCTCAAGTTGAGGCCATCGATACGATCTACCACAAAAAACTTCTTAGCAAACATCATCGCGAAAACGGTTCCATGAAAGGAGTTGCTGATCACACATTTTGCGTTTTTGACTAAAGAAACAAAACGATTGGGTGCCGAGAGATACACAGAACAATCACTATAATCGCTTTTATAGGGCATGAGTGAATATATCTTGCAATTATATATTCTTGATAGTCTTTTTGCTAGTTTACTAATGGTTTTATCCTTTGGGTTGAAGTCGTATGTGAGGATATAATCATCGCCTGTCTCAGATTTATCAAATTCCTCCCAGTGTTTTCTATCAAGAAGAAAAACTGGATCAACAACCACTTTACCCTTATAACCCAGAGACTCTAATATTCTTGCGCCGGATTCCTCTCTCACACTGATTGCGTCAAAATTCTGCAATTGTGTCTTAACAAAGTCTTCATAACCTTGTTCTATCTCAGGAGTAGCAAAACTGGCAGCATAACTGATCTTCCTTTTCGGACATCCGAAGTCCAGATAGAAAGCCCGGTCTCTACCATTTTTAAGTGTAGTATTCCATATCTGGTCACTGCCAGCGATAAATAAATCACAAATAGGAGGATTAGCAACTAACTCTTCAATTGTTGTATAGCATTGACCTGTAACAGAAATGTGTTCAACAAAGAAATCCTCCATCAAATAGCGACGATCCTGATCATATTGTCGTTCAGTCTTCTTTAATAGTCGATACAACAGCCTTATCCCGAAATAATCAAACCGTGGCGACACCTCGTCAAAATCCAATTGTAATCCTGGCATATATTGAGGTCTGTAATCGATCACACTCACCTCATGTCCTAAAGACTTGAGATACTGCTGAAGAGCGTATGCTTGCAGCATTGCCCCGTGATTGTAGGCATGATGACATGTAATAGTACAGATTTTCATAGCTATATCATTAAATGAACATTATTCTCAAGAATAATAAAAATAGCTTGGCATGGAGATTCTTTTGAACAGGTTTTGACTTAGCTTTGACGAGGCATAGAGAGCAATAAAACAAGGACGATGATGCCATGAAGCAGCAGAAAGCAACCGACACTAACCAAACCACACAATACGCATTTTGCTAATTTTGCTTTCTGTCCATAAGCGATAAGCCAAGAAGCGAATGGAACTTTTCAACCTCAGTAATATAGGTTTGATTGGACTCAGATTCAAGATTATGAACAAGATAGTCTCTTAAAGACCTGTCATTTATTAATTTCTCGATAGATTCAGCAACGCTCTCCGGTGTCATCTCTGCGATCAAGCCATTCTCTCCATCAATGATCTGATCATACACCACATCAAAGTTGGTACTCACTATCGGTTTATGCAGAATCTTCGCTTCAGCAATAGTCAAGCCAAAGCCCTCGAAACTTGATGTTTGAACATAAATATCAGCCCTTGCCATATAAGGATATGGATTTTCTTTTAGACCCAGTAAAATCACATGCTCCTTCATGTCACATTCAGCAATACGTTTCTCAACAGCGTCTCTGGTTCCTCCATCACCAACAAAAAACCACTTGAATCTTACACCACAATCTCTCAAAATGCGTGCAGCCTCAACAGCCAACAAGTGGTTCTTAGCAACAGCCAAGCGGCCGACAGTGACGATTAAAATCTCACCATCCTTGGATATCATATCGTTTATTGATTCCTTTGCCAGTTTCTGAATCAGATCTTGATTGACTATATCATAAATACAGGTCAATTTGTTCTTAATCCAAGGAGATAACTTAGCCAGTTTCTCTCTTAAAGCCTCAGAAACAGGTACAATATGATTCATCTTTTCATAGAACTGACGGCAATAGTCCATATCGTAGCCAGCCTCATATACATCAGCATTAATCCAGGCTATTTTCTTGGAAGCCTCAACCATCGTGGCTACAAAATAAGTAGGTAAACCTTGTTGATATGCTATAGCAATATCATAAGATCTGTCTAAAGGCTTGATCACTTTGTGCATTGCACGCCAATGCCTCTCAGCCCCATGGCAAAATTTTCCAAATCTCACTTGAAATGAAAAGTTCACTTGATGAATTATTCTCCGAACCTCATCAAACACACCGTTTCCATACAGAGCATGTTCAATGACATTTACTTGAGTAGGAATGAATCTCTCAAACTCCCCTCCCCTTGAGAACATCAACAAATCCACATCATAGCGACTATAATCAATCAACGGCAACAATGACACCAAGCTCTTCTCAGCGCCACCACACACTAATGAATCAATCACAAACAAAAGCCTCAACTTCATTGATATTTCTCGATAAATTCAGGGATTGACAAGTGAAAATCATCAACACGTTGCTTTATGGTATCTTCATTCCAATTCCACCACGCAATCTGATTCATTGCTTGAACTTGCTCAAGAGAGCATTTTGTTTTTATGATTTTAGCCGGGACACCAGCTACTATAGAATAATCAGGAACGTCCTTAGTTACGACGGCTCCAGCAGCAATTGTCACTCCATTACCGATTGTCACTCCACTCAAGATCGTTGCTCCCATCCCTATCCAGACGTCATTGCCTATCGTTATTCCACGTTTCTTGCCAATCTCATTTGTTGGGAATGGATAATTCGTCACTTTGTTAAAACCATGTCTTCCATCATCAAGGATAAATTTAACATGATAAGATATCGAACAATAGCGACCGATTTGCAGTGGTGCATCCGACCATCTATAAACCAAGGCATTATTATTATAAGACTTATGCCCTAATGAAGTGTAACGGTCTTCTTTCAAATACACGCCATCTTCAATCCTGAGAACATGATCATAATCAATACCCAAGATTTTCCATAATATCGAACGAATGTTCTTCTTTATTTCATTTCAATCATCAAGTATCCTCTTTTTCTTAACATGCGCCTGAAAAAGGCCTCAACACGCCATTTGATTTTATACCCTAATGTTATCTTTTCTTGCTTGCTTCTCTTCTCACGCCATGCACCCAGTGCCAGATGGCGGCAATAGCTTTCATCTCTCTGTTCGGTGCAATCAAAGTAACAGGAAGGATATATAGTCAAGTCACCATCGCAACGCTGTAGCGTATTCATGAGGGCAGAACTGTTGTAACCCAGCTGCGAGGCTATTTCGCTCTGAATGAAAGGTAATATTTTAGTGTCATACCTCAATGGCATCGGAAGGCTGGCATCCTTTGATGTTACAAAATGCCTGTCTTCATAATAATTTAGACATCGTTCAATGAACTGATTACCTTTTTGTGCACCAAAACAATGAGAAGAAAGATAAACATCGGTTGATCCGCCTTCTACATGAATTGAGTTTTCACGTCCAATAAAAGCCCTCTCATTCAGTAAACGATCATATGATTTAAATACCATCACATCAGTATCAAGATAAATGCCACCGTGATGGTACACCGCATATAATCTGACAAAATCTGACGCAAAAGCCCACTTTCGTTCACGCAAAGCCTCTTGCAGAAAAGGTGAGTCAATATTTTGTACTGAAGCCATCTCCCACAACCTAAACTCATAGTCAGGCATATAGTGATGCCATGAATCAATACAATTCTGTACCTCGGCTGGGAACGGGTCATTACTGAACCATGTATAATGAATTATCTTTGGTATCATTTGAGTTCTTATAGATATATTAATCTTATTGGATAAAAGATGTCAAATCTGAAAACAATCAAGTTATAATTCACATTTTTCTGAATAGTTGTGATGAGTAATGCTGTAAAAAGTAAAGTAAGCAGCTCACAACTATAATTATTGCAATACACAATGGAAATTTAATAACTGGATTGTCAATGCCTCCTTTTCCCATAAAATGGTCAAAAGCAAGATTCTGCGCTAAATACACCTCCAACGAGTGTTCCCCAATGAAACAGAAAAACCCATTAAATGGTAAACTAAGACTACTTTTGCTATAAACCAACAGTAAGAGCGGCAGAATCAAAGAACACAACAGTCCAACATTACGTATCATTATGAAAGCTATTATAGCTGCAATTAGGTAATATGCCAACAAGCGCTGGTGATTATGATCTTGGAGCAATATAAAATAAGTTACACAACCGATAATTATAATAGGCAGGCGCAGAGCAAAGTTTGAAATAAAAATTTTATCTGTAACAAAAACAAAAAGACTAGACAACAAGACCACAACGAAAAAGCAAATCATCCTTGTGTGAAGCACTCTGGCAAGTTTATATATTAGCGGGAAAAATCCGTAGACCAGCACTAATGCAGGCATATACCATTCTATCCATAAGCCACTGAATGTAAATGTCGAAAGGCCACTGACTTGCTTTATAAACAGCAACCACCACGGCTGATGATAATAATCAGATACCAGAAGAGCTAAGACTAAGGTATATATCGGGAAGATAGGGAAAATACGGAAAAATCGATTCTTATAGAACCGTTTCAACGTATTCCTACTATAGGAACAGGCGCAACCATACACAGAAAGGAAGAAAAATATATCAACGCCAAGATAACCTTTTTCAAAAAAAAAATCGAAAAAATCTATGTTAATATAACTTTTCAGACCTCCTTCTAAGTGCCAAAAATGGAATGAAACAATCCACAATATGGCGAAGCCCATCCACCACTTCCGACTGCTTTTTGACAACACTCGATCCTTCATAGACTCAAATGCTATAGGAAGATTTTATTTCTGGCTATTTGCCATATTATTTTCACGGGTTCAACAATCGTAATTATGCACGCTCTCCTCATACCCAAATAATTAAAATAATTCTTTACCGTCTTCCACTGCCGATTGAGAATAACAGATAGGGCGAAGGGCTTTAGGTAATTATAGACGAACTCGCGTGACTGCTCCGTTTGTTCCACTTGACAGAGGTTAAACATCGCTTCGTTTGTATTCCGTCGAAACTCACTAATGTTCTTTGACGAGGTGACGCTGTTAGGCTGAATTCTATAGCAGCCCATAACCCTATTGAACAAGCGGCATTTCCCTTGAGTCATCAAAGCATAAAAGAGCGTCATGTCAAATTGTACTCTATACTGGCTTAGTCTTGAATCCAACAGAGAACGCTTCGGATAAACAGCTGCCAATGTCTTGGTAAAAAACTTTCCTGTTGCAAAATCATCAAGGGTCAAAGTGAGATCTTCGGTTGTATTTTCCAAAAACTTGATGCGGTGTGGGCGAAATGATTTCTTTTCTTCGTCCCATTCAGTATATTCGTGAACCGTTAATGAATAATCGGGATGAGATTCCAGAAAATCCACCTGGATTTGGAGTTTGTTGGGGTCGGTCCAGTAGTCGTCGCCTTCGCAAGTAGCTAAGTATTTTGAATTGGGATGCATGACCTTTCTAATTTTTAAGCCGATCGTTCCTTTACGGTACTGGTTCTCGGTCTCGTAGATGGGTTTGATGATGTCGGGGTATTTTTCGGCATACTCGCGGATGATGGCGGCAGAACCGTCGGTCGAGGCATCGTCATGGACGATAGCCTCGAAGGGGAAGGTCGTCTGCTGCATCACGAAGCCGTCAAGGCACTGCCTCAAGTACGGCTCATGGTTATAGACCATGCAACGGATAGAAACTAGGGGATCTCCCTGTGGCATATTCTTCTTTTCCATATCTTCTATTAACGTTTTAACGGCCAATGCTTTTATAATAAACGGCGAATTTTGCTAATTTAACTAATGGGCATCCGCAGAAATTTATTCGTTTAATTCGTTAAATTAGCCGTTTAATAAAATCTGTTAGCAGACAAAAATATATTTATTAAATTCGCCGTTTAATAAAAAAACGTTAGCCGATGTAAATTATATTCGTTAAATTCGCCGTTAATATAATCGCAGTTTAATTACTTTGATAAAGGAAATTTGCGAGCGACGGGGATGCGTTTATATTCAAGCAAAGTCTTACCGAAGTTGATCAACAAGCCCAATTGCAAGCCTGATGCCTTGAGGTAGTTATAGACTTGCGCATAATGCTCTTCGGCAAACTCCGTTACTGCTTTCAGTTCGACAATGATCTGATTGAAACAGACAAAGTCTGCTCTAAACTCTTTGGACAACGGCTTGCCCTTGTGGGTCACCGTGAACACCTTCTCCCGCTCAAAGGGTATCTTGCGCATCGACAGTTCCTCGGCCAATGCTTCTTGATAGACTGGTTCGGTAAAACCGCAACCCAGCTGCCTATGGACCTCAATGGCCGCCCCGATGATGTCATACGACTCTTTAGGGAAAAGCAAATCACTCATCTGTCAACAATATACTTAAACGGCTAATTCAACTAATTTTACTAATTGGCTCTACTTTTCTCTAACGGCTAATTTTACGAATTATACTAATGGGCATCCGCAATCCTTATTCTTTAACGGCTAATTTTACGAATTATACTAATGGGCATCCGCAATCCTTATTCTCTAACGGCTAATTTTACGAATTATACTAATGGGCATCCGCAATCCTTATTCTTTAACGGCTAATTTTGCTAATTTTACTAATGGCATCCGCAGAGATTTATTCGTTGAATTCGTTAAATTAGCCGTTTAATTAATAAAACCCGTTAGCCGGCAAAAAATATATTCGTTAAATTCGTTCAATTCGCCGTTGAATAAAACCCGTTAGCCGACAAAAAATATATTCGTTCAATTCGCCGTTGAATAAAATCCGTTAGCAGATGTAAATATTACTCGTTGAATTCGCCGTTTGAATAAATAAGCGGTTAGCGACGGTGGAGGATATCAAGGGCTTCTTTCAGTTCCGGCAGGCGGAAGAGCCATGCCACGGCAATATAAAACACCATGCCTACAGGGATACCAACGACCAGCTTCAGCCACTCGCTGGACAACGGCATGGTTACCAGATAGACAACAGCACCCATCGCTAAAGCATTAAGCAACGTGGGCGTCATGTCCATCATCTGGCGCAAGAAACCCACATGGATCAGTTTACCTGTGTAATGGGTGTTGATAGCCAAGTTGATAAGAGAGGTGCACACTGCTCCGATGCAGATGCCCATGATACCGAACGGAACACAGATAAAGATGGCAACAGTAATAATGATTTTCTTGATGATTTCCAACTTAAGGAAAAGGTCACTTCGTCCCTTCACCTGCAGCAGGTTCAGGTTGATGGCATGCACTGGATACCACATGGAGGAGAAACAGACAACCTGCAGATAGGGCACACATTGTGCCCACTTGTCAGTAACAAGAGAGATCACCAATGGACGAGCCATAGCCGCCATTCCCACCATGATAGGAAAGACTACAAACACCGTGAATCGCAACATTCTTCGATAGCTATTTGCCAAACGCTCTATATCCTCCTGTATCTGACTCAACACAGGAAATGTCACCTGTTGCAGCACCCCTGTCAAGGTTCCTGCCGGCATGTGGGCATATTGTTTAGCGCGAGTATATTGCCCCAGGTCAGCAGCCGAATAAAACTTACCGATGATAATGGGATATATATTGCCGTAGATAGTATCTAACAGTCCAGATGCCAGCAACTTGGAGCCATAGCCCCACAAGTAACTGAACGAAACCTTGCTCCACCGCCCGCGAGGCCGCCACGGAGAAATAATCCACAACAGCATGAGGCTGATCACTGACTCAGCAATGTGCATAGCAACCAGTGCCCACACCCCTAATCCTTTGTATGCCGCAATGATACCTATGACTCCGCCCAACACATTAGAGGACACCCGAATAATCATCTTTGCTTTAAAATTCAAGGCACGGGTCAGTTGGGTATTTTGTACTAACTTGAAGGAGGAGATGATGAGCAGCGAGCCTTCGGCACGCAAGAGCGGAGTCAAGATGGGCTTATCATAGAATATCGACACCAGGGGGGCAATCAGCCAGATGATGCCAAACAACACCACGCCCGCCACGATATTGAAACAAAAGGCGGTCATGTTATCGTCCTCGGTTAAGTCGGGCTTGCGAACCAATGCGTTGGCAAAGCCGCTATCCAGAAAAGCAAAAGCTATGGCATTGAACACAGCAATCATTGCCAGCAAGCCATAGTCACTCGGACTCAACAATCGGGCCAAGATGACGCCGATCACAAAGCCAAAGCCTATGCCAGTCAACTTATCCAGCGACGTCCAGGCAACGCCTTTAACGGTCTTTTTCTTTAGCGACTCTGACATTCAAAAATCACTTTCGAGACTCAATTAAATACTGCTTATTTAAGATCTTTTGGGCCATTTTCACCATGGGAGGACCAATAAACTTATTGCCCTTCATAGCAACACCGCGCCCTTCTTTTTGGGCGGCATTAGCTAACGAGATCATCTCTTCTGCCCACTCAACTTCTTCTTTTGTGGGCGAATAATACTTGTTAACAAGCGGTAATTCCCTCGGGCTAAGCACCATCATTCCTTCAAATCCCAAGTTTCGACCAAGAATCAAGTTCTTCTCCAGATCTTCAAGGTCATGCACCCTGATGTGGACGGTATCAATGGGCAATACGCCACAACTACGTGCTCCAATGGCAATAAGATTACGAGCCGTTAGGATACTTGTTCCTTCCAAATCATGTTTTCCCTCCATATCAGTGACATAGTCTTCACAACCGAATGCCACCGCTATCACTCTCGTGCAAGCCTGGCAGATTTCCTTGATATTGATAACAGCCCCAGCAGTTTCAATTAAGGGGATGAGCTTAAAAGTGCCGATGGGATAACCCTTCTCGTATTCTATTGTTTCCAGCAGTTTACCAATGAAATATACATCCTCTGGCTTCGTTGACTTTGGATACATGAAACCCGCAATTCCGGGGATTGTCAATTGGTACACGTCCCGAAGCAACTCACCGCTTTCACGGTCATTGACACGGGGAAAGATCAGTTTTCCCTTTACATCTGATCGCTCAACAAACTGTTTGATATTGTCTCTCGCCTTCTGCTTCTCGATAGGAGGTACCGAGTCCTCGATGTCCAGCAACAGGACATCGGCATCACGCTTAACAGAGCTGTCAAGGAATTTCTCATTGTTTGCCGGGACAAACATGAGGCTTCGCATCAGATATGTAGTTTGCTCATCCATGGTTCTTCTTTTTGATTAACACATGACGCCTGAAGGAAAGCACATCCACACCATCCTGATTTGAGGCGATGGACTCCACATAGATAATACCACGATCTGGCTTTGACTTTGACTCACGCTTATCAAGAATCCTTGACCTTACGTATAACGTGTCATTGACAAACGTGGGAGCCAGATGCTTCACATCCTCATAGCCCAAATTAGCAATGGCTTTACCACTAATATCTGGCACAGTCATGCCCACAGCCAAAGAAAATACTAACGTACCCACAACCAACACTTTCCCATGCTGATTCTTGGCAGCATAATCAATATTGGTGTGCACAGGATGGTTGTTCATTGTCAACAAGCAGAATAAATTGTTGTCGCTCTCAAAGATGGTCTTTGAAAGCGAATGCTTAATCTCTGCACCCTCCTCGAACTCCTCAAAATATAGTCCTAAAACAGATTGTTTCATAATATTTTATTAACTAGTACTTGTATCCATCAGGCTTTTTCTCAACTCCACCGTGAGGAACTGCTGGATTTCCATACAGTGTGGCATCATCACCTATCTCTTTTATACAGTTGGAGCATTGACCTACTAAATTTCCACTACCCATAGAGCGATGTATTGCAGAATTTAATCCTATAAAATTCATATCACCAATAGTAATCCCACTACTTGTTACAACATGAGCAGCAAAAAAATTATTGTTACCAATACTTGTATCGTGACCTATTAATGTACATGAATTAATTGTATTGAAATCACCTAATTTTGCTCCATGATTCAAAATGCAATTAGCCAGTATAACATTTCCATATCCCATAGAAACCGTGTGTGCCACTAACACGGAAGGATGAATGAAATTGCAGAATTTTTCTTTTGGAATAGATAAATCATATAACAATTTCGTTCTCTCGCGGATACGATCAGGTCGATGTAGGGCATAAATCAATTTAACATCGTCAAATTTTTTATACTTTTCATATACATCCTTTATATCACATAGTATAGGGTAACCGCATATTGCATCACCCTTAGACCTGTCATCTAATGCCAACCCAATAACTTCTACATTTTCATTATAACGTTTATGAGCATCATAAATTTGGTCTGCTATAACCATGGAAGTACCCAAACCTCCGATAATAATTATTTTCATATACTTATTTATTTAAATATCACTCCAATCTATCGTCCAATTCTCATCTGCGATTCTCTTGGCCGGACTGCGGTTCAAATCGGTATTGCGATCGGTAACGATCGTGTAAACACCCATGGCTTGAGCCTCCTCAACAATTGATTTGCCACCAAGTATTAAGAGTTTTTTCATTGTTTAATTAATAAATCCATTAATAGACTGAGCTAACCGCTCCATATCTTCATAATCATAACGTTGGTCAACGACCAGTGACAACATATCATCATGGAAACGAATTGTCTCTTTTGTAAATTGGGCCACAACAGGCTGTGGCGTGTGCCAAATGATAGGACAATACAGACGCTCCTTGATCAACGCTTGCTGCAATGCGTCACGTTGCCCATTGTGTACATAAATCTGCAGATACAGGGGTACAGCCCCTATCGGCAATGAGCCGAAGATGATTTCCACTGAAGGGTTATCTAGATGAGTCAGCAGATAGTGATAATTGTTTCTGCGCTTCTCCCTCACCTGCATGAAATCCGCATGGACCAATATATTATGGGAAAAAGAACTCATGCGACAGTTGTGGCTCGTGTCATTAAAGAGTTCATTATTCTTATAGAACAATGGCAGGAAGACCTGCTTCAAGCCGTCATTTCCCGTAGTTAGGTACTCTAATTTTAACATTGAAGCCTCGACAAAATTCTTCACGATGTCGATATCTTCAGGATAACTCTGATAGAATTGATCAATATCAAAGTCCTTCAATCCCCAAATAAAACCGCCATCAGGTATTTCCAGCCACTTACGCAGGCTACAAACCACGACATCTGCGCCGCGGCTATCGATGTCACTCAACAGGGAATGGGTCACGTCTTCCATGACCTTGACGCCTTGAGCTTGTATTTCGTCATATCTATTGCGCAGCGACGACAATGTGTCAAAGCCAAAGAGAGGGCAGGTATAAAGAATCTTCGGCCTGCACTTATCGATCAACCTAAACAGCTCCGGCTCTTTAACGGTCAGATCATCTCGGTTAATGGGATAATAATTCACCTTACAGTTACAAGCCAGAAAAGAAGCCGTAATGGATTGACAAGAAAATGTAGGAACAAGAACCTCACATCCCTCCAATCCCAAGTGACGAACTGCAGTGATAATGGCACTGCGACCGCTATGTGTAAAAACGACATGATCCCATCCCATGAAATCCTTTGAATATGGGATGTGATCATGAGAGAATGAATCTATCTGACGGCTCGTGAGGCAAAAGTTGCCTCCCATTTCAATACACGGCATCGTTAGAACAAGAATTTTTGGTCAGATTGGTAGAGAAAATGACCATTGCGGTCGCCATTACGCTGACATTCCTTGAGCTCCTCAGACTGGCAGGCGGCATCGACAATCAACGGATAATCCTTGGCATTGTCAATAAAACGCTTGACTTCAGGCGTGAGTGAACTGTAAAAGTAAACACCCGAGAAATGCTTGTTTTCAATCTTAGGAACCTGGAAACATCCTGTCGCCAGCTCTAATGTTCCCTTCACCATATCATAGTCTGTAGAAAGACGAACCAAGTCAGAAGTAATGAAGTCCCCACCCATTCGGGCACCGGTTTCAATAATGAACAATTTGTTATCAGTATTCAGTTTGACTTCGGTATGGCTCGGCGAATTCTCCACACACAATGCTGTTAAGGACTTCTCAACCAAACTGCAGATTCTGTCATGCAGTTCATCACTGATCTGCGCCGGTTGGTGATGTTGCAGTTCAATAAAGTAAGGAGGTCCACTTGTTACCTTGTCAGTGATCTGGATATTGTAATGTTTTCCATTACAGCTCAGATATTCAACGCTAAACTCTCGGCCATCTATAAATTGCTCAATTATAACGCCTCCACCACGAGAATACCCCATAGAGCGTTCATAGGCCGAACGCAGTTCCTCTTTCTTTCTAACCAAAGTTACGCCTTGGCTTCCACCGCTATCAACAGGTTTCACGATGCATGGGAAAGGTACTTGCAAGTCATCAAGTTCAGATGGATTCGTCACAATAGCATATAGCGGATTGGGAACACCAGCAGCATTGAGGCTATTACGCATGGTGAATTTATTGGCCAACTTCTTTACGCACTCTTCTGTGTTGCTGACCAAGCCCAAGCGCTGAGCCACATAAATCACAGTAGGCAATGCCGATTCAAGCGAAAAAGATGTAATTCCATCTATTTCTTCTTCTCGACATGCAGCCAATACCTGATCTTTATCAACGAAAGATATTGGATAGAACTTATCACAATATGGCTTACATACAGCCCCTTTTTCGTAGGCTATTCCAATAATAAAATACCCCAGTGCTTTTGCCTGCTTGTAAAAAGGCAACAATGGCTTATTGGCTCCTATTACCGCTATTTTTTTCATCAAAAAGCTATTGATCAATCTATTATTGGACAATTATCAATCCACACATCCGCCGATGGGCTTCATTGGGTGACGATGGAGATATATTTACTGGGGGTAGTAACGAAGCGTTCAAGTGATTCACGGGTGTTGAACCGCAAGAAGATAGTACCCAATGATTGGTTGGCACCGGTGAAAGCTGACACCTTATCACCAGGCTTGACCCACAAGTCTCGTTCCACAAGGTGGATGCGTTCAAAGTCAGGTTCAAT
>Ga0247611_10007859_pt1 | contig 13265 bp, 10 predicted proteins | sample 177DNAGHGhighgp2_FD_192422 | JGI IMG/M metagenome (GOLD analysis project Ga0247611, IMG submission 192422) | Sheep rumen microbial communities from Palmerston North, Manawatu-Wanganui, New Zealand - 1770 DNA GHGhigh gp2 | ecosystem: Host-associated > Mammals > Digestive system > Stomach > Rumen... | reverse complement strand
TTCGCTAATTTCTCCTCTTCGGAACCTGTCACCGTGAGTCCATAATTTGTCTCGGAGAAAAAGAAATTAGTCCGAAAGTATTGAAAATTACTCCGAGAGAATTGATAATTACTTTCGGAGTAATTGCCGCTATGATAGAAATAGAAAGCCGAAAGCTCAAAATTATCGGAGTTCTTCTTTTAACTAAATTATACTCTAACAAAAAATATCCTTAAAAATATTTTGTTATTTCAGAAATAATCACTATATTTGTCCCGTCCAAACTGATAACCGGTGTCGAAAGATAATGGTGAAGGGCAAGGATACATATTTATGGAAAGGCGTTTACGAAGCGTCTTGTCTTTGGCTACTTAGAATATAGCAAATCCTAAAATCAACGGGAAAGGGCAAAGCTAGAGCCTTAAGTAGCGGGACGGGTAGCGAGTACAGACTCTCACGCTTTTTTCGTACTTATGGATAGCTGAACCTAACTAAAAACCTGTCTTACAGGGGAGACGTAAGACGACCTAAAGGACAAGTAATATGAAAAGATGTCCCATATGTGATGAACTGATAGAGGAGCATCTACAGGTTTGCCCTTATTGTGATGAGGAAACAGGCTTTGAGGTTGAAACAATAAGTAAGAAAGAATGTCCTGTTTGTGGAGAACTTATTGACGAGACCCTTCTGGTCTGTCCTGTTTGTGGTGAAGACATTAATCCACAAACAAATTCAGAACATACGTCTGAATCAGTATTGGAAGAACCAGAACCCGTGCAAGAACCAGAACAGGAACTAGAGCCTGAAACAATACGTAAAAAAGAGTGTCCAGTTTGTGGAGAGCTTATTGACGAGGCCCTTATAGTCTGTCCCATTTGTGGCGAAGACATTACTCCACAAACGAGTTCAGATCAAGCACCAGAGGTCGCAGAGGAGCCCGTTGTTATACTACAGCCTACACTCGAAGTTGAACCCGAACCAATAGTGGAAGAGCCTCAACCTGTACAGGAACCTGAACAGGAACCAGAGCTTGAGGTAGCACCAGAGCCAATTGTTATACCACAGCCTGAACCTGTACTTGAATCCCAACCAATAGTAGAAGAGCCTCAACCCGTGCAAGAGCCTATACAGGAGCCAGAGCCTGAGATTGCACCAGAGCCCGTTGTTATACCTCAGCCTGAACTCGAAGTTGAACCCGAACCAATAGTGGAAGAGCCTCAACCTGTACAAGAACCGGTACAGGAGCCAGAGCCTGAGATTACACCAGAGCCTGTTATTTTACCTCAGTCTGAGCCCGAAGCTGATCCTGAACCAATAGTGGAAGAGCCTCAACCCATGCAGGAACCTGAACAAGAGCCAGAGCCCGAAACAACAGGTAAGAAAGAGTGTCCTGTTTGTGGTGAACTTATTGATGAGACCCTTATGATCTGTCCTGTTTGTGGAGAAGACATTACTCCACGAACGAACTCTGAACATGCACCCGAATCAGTGGTGGAAGAGCCTGAACTCGTACAGGAACCTAAACAGAAGCCAGAACCTGAGGTTATACCAGAGCCCGTTGTTATACCACAGCCAGAACCCGTAGAAGAGCCCAAGCCAATTGTCGCTCCTCAGCCGGAAATAGTGCCAAAAGCAGAGCCAGAGCCCAAAACTCGCCCTGTTCCTCCAACTGTTTCAAAAGTGGCTCCACAAATTAGTGTTCCAGAAGAGCCTCAGAAGGAGATTCCTGTATCTTCTTCAAAAAAGACAAGTCCACTCCTATATGTAATCATCGCTCTATTGGTCATCATCATAGCTCTTCTTGTCATTTTCCTATTAAGAAATCAAAAGAGCGAGACAGAAGACAAACCTGTAATTAGTCAAACAGAAGTTGTTGAGGAGAAGCCATTGACAGTACCGGAATTACTTGATAGTATCGCCAAGATGCTTCCTTCCGAAGGACAACTAATTGCCCGCTTTCCAGATGAGGCTCGTCACTGTCTATATTATCTGACTGATAAGAAGTTATATTGTTATGATGCAGAAAAGAATATGTCAGATCCCATTCCTGTCATGCGTGAAGGGTTTGAGGTTGATGTGATTTCTGCTCAATTGTTGGAAGACGGGTCTACTATACTATTAAAGGTGGAAGACATTGCTGGAAAAGTATCGAATTACAAGTTGGATACAAATACGAAGAATGTCATGGAAGTTGCAGTCCAAAAGAGTATCGAGAAGAAAGAACCTGTCAAGGCAACAAAGCCTTCTGTGAAAAAAGATCCCAAACCGCAAACAAAGCGTGAAGTTAAGAAGCGTGAACCTGTAGAGGAACCAGAGCCACCAGCCAAAAGTACAGGATTTCGTTTGGAAAGAGTTGACAAAATACCGCATAGTAATTAAATTTTTTAGATTATGGATGATATGAAAAAATGCCCTCAATGTGGGGAAATGGTAAAGGCTATAGCCAAAAAGTGTCGTTATTGTGGACATTGGTTTGAAGAGGAAGCTCCTTCCGCACAGCCTATTGAAGAGAAAAAGCCAGTAACAGCCCAGCCTGCTGCTGAACCGAAACAGACCTATTCACAGCCCTCTTTAGACAATGGTTCAAAGATTTCTATCGAATCGATCCTAATAGAAGGTATCACTTTGGGGCTCTCAAAATTCATCACGATTTTTGGGGCCACTATCCTCTGGCTGCTTACTATTTGGATTCCATACTTGAATGTTGGAACAACCATTGCTATCAAGACAATGCCTATAGCTTTGGCTGACAATGATGATCCGTCTGGACCTACCTATATTTTCGACGGTAAATATCGAAAATATATGGGTGAGTACTTTACATTGATTGGACTGAAGGGATTATCTTTGATTCCTGCGTATTTGTTCTTAATAGTTCCTGGTATTATTATCAGTTTGGGATGGTCAATGGCTTTATATTTAGTGTTTGACAAGCATATCTCTCCAGGTGAAGCTCTGCTGTTAAGCAACGAAAAAACATTTGGTCATAAGATGACACTATTCCTTGCAGGAGTATTGTTCAATCTAGCCTTCATTATTCTTTTTGCCCTGATTTGGTGGCTTCTTGGTCTTATAGACGTTGCCTTCATCACAGTTATTATCATGCTATTGCTGATAGCTGTATATATGGTAGGCAATGTCGGTTGTCAAGCCGTCATCTATCGTAAACTGTGTAAGTAATATATAGTAGCTTATGGATTCTGAAACGAAGTTGTGCCCCTATTGTGGGGAAGAGATACGAAAGGCAGCCAAGAAATGCCGTTATTGCAAAGAATGGCTTGTGGATCATGAGGAGACAAAGGCATCTGCAGCTCCTCATGATGCCAAAGCGTTGAAGCCTCAGTTTGTAATACCGAAGCCGCATATTCAGATGTCCAAAGTTAATCCTGCCAAACTCGCGAAAATCGGGAAGTGGGCTGGTGCTGCCGTATTGGCTGCTGCGGTGGTAATTGGCGCTTTCATGTTAGTGCCCAAACTATTTGGTGGCAGTTATCAGCTTGAATATGACTATATCCCATTTACTTCAAGTGATGAATACCAGTGGGATATGATTAACGACCAAGGGAACACCCTACCTGGCAAGCGTAATGGAGCTTCGACCGCCGCAATGAATGGAAGATATCTAATTCAAGGAGAAAGTGGTTTTTGGGAAATTTATACTGCAGACAAAGTCTCCCAGAAAATTGGTGGTCAATATCAATCAATAGGTCTGTTTTTTGATGATGTTACACCTGCAGTGGAAAAAGGTCAGCCAATTAAATTCATTGACCGCGACGCCAATGTCAAATTCATATTTGACAAGGTGGATGGCAAACTTGTTGAGCATTGCAGCCCAATAATTAATGGTACTTCCGTTTTCTCTGCAGATAGATATTATGGTGTGGTCAGTGCATCTGGAAAGGTATTAATTGAACCGAAGTACATATCTATTATAAAAGACGTCAATAATTATTTCCTCTGTGTTGACAAACAATTTGAGAACGAGAAAGACGAAGATAAGATTGTCTATCAGATTTTGGACAAAAATGGTAAGGAGCTATTCTCTTATAAAAAGAGTAGATACCTGGATTTATTTATTCGTAATTTTGGAGACACCAAGCAATTTGTCTTTGACAAGAAACTATTGATGCTGGCTGATCGTGATGGCAAAAGGCTATGGGGTTTACTTGATTTCAATGGTGAATGGATAATCAAGCCGTCTTCTAAGACAGTACGCATTGGGGACTGCTATGATGGAAAGATTATTTTCTATAATGGTGAACGATATGGCGTAATGGATATGGACGGTGAAGTGTTGCTAAGAGCAAAGTATAAGGAGTTACACTTTGTGACAGGTGATTTGTTTGCAGCCAAAGGAGAGGATGAAAAATCACTTCACCTTATAAATAATAAAGGGGAACAATTGGGTGATAACAACTTTCATGAGATTTTTATACTGAATCGTAACAGTAATTATTTCTTTGCAAAGGTCAAGGATGGAGAGTGGATAATACTTGATCATAAAGGCAAAAAGAAGGAAACAGATTCAAATATTTATGATATTAGTGGCTCTACAGGTGAGTTGTGGGTTTCGAGTGATTATATTGATCTTGAGGGATTTATCAATTCAATGTCACTATCTGACAATGGTTTGTACGGACTTACTTTGAACCAGAATGCAGAGGAAGTCCTCAATACCCTTTCTAAATTAAAGAATTCCATCGATCTTGGCAGCGAGCCTAAGGATTGGGAATCCCATTTTGTAGCTGAGAATATGGGATGGTACGGAAATCAGCCTTTTAAAGTTTCTGTGCAGTTTGAGGACAAAATAGCAGAAGGTATTTATGAGAATAAAACTGTCCAATCTTGGTTCTCCACTTATACACAACGTACCAAAACAGGTGTCAGATTCACCAATGCAAAACCGGAGTTAATTACGCTATTGATAGAAATAGGTGGTCCCTTGGATGGAAAGGGGAAAACTCTATATAACCAGTTGGCTGAGAGGGTAAAGACTTTAGGATCGGTTGTTAAACAAGGCGAGAACGTATTGGTTGTGAAAGTGGGTGATGCCTATATGTTTGAAGCATTCACTGGCGACCAAGTCGTATTATATTATGGTTATCTTGATACAGACAGGATTGATGCTAATGTGTATGATAACGCATCGGAAGATGGAGATAATTCATATATCTTAGAATTACCTATCATCAAAAGAAGAGGACATTCTTCTCCTCAAGAAGAACAAATTCCAGACGATGATTATGGAGAATTAGAGTCTCCACCTGCTGATGATCTATAATCATAATCAGACGAAGAATCATTAACTAAAATATTTAACAATATGAAAAGAAAAGTGTATTTATTACTATTGGCAATAGCTTGTATGTGTATAATTCCCATGGCTGCTGAAGCACAAATTCTTGATAAGGCGACCAAGGCATTAGGTGGTATATTAAATGCTTTAGACAATACGGAAAACAATAAATCCAATGGAAAGAAAATTAGTGGTAAGGTTTATGATGAGCCAGATGTGATGCCACAATTCCCTGGTGGGGAAAATGCATATAGAGAGTATGTTTCAAAAAACCTGAAATACCCTGTTGTTGCTGAAGAAAATGGAGTAGAAGGGAAGGTTGTAGTTGGTATGGTTGTTCTGAAGAGTGGAGAAATATCTGAATGCCAGATCCTAAAATCTGACAATTCTTGTTTTGATAAAGAGGCTCTGAAGTTCGTGAGCAATATGCCAAAATGGATTCCCGGAAAAGTGAAAGGGAAAACCGTTAATGTGAGGTTTTCTGTTCCTATAACATTTAAACTTACAGATAAAAAATCTCCACTCGACGTATTTAAAACAATGAAACTTCCATCATTAGATGGGCTTGATTTGATTGTCGTTGATAAAGGAACAGTAAATCTTCGAGAAAAATCCAATGGGGCAAAGCGAACATCGTGGGGCGACCCAATAACACTTGAAGGTTGGGGCGTATTTAGTGCGAAAATCTTTCCGTCAGGATGGGCTTTTTTGCCAAAAATGAGACATCCTGATGGTTTTATCAGTCCTACTGTTTTCCATAAAGCAATTATTACGTCCTTTAAAGACTGGATGTTCAATACAGCAGAGGCCTATATGAAACGGTCTGATGGTAAGGATGTTTTTTGGAGAATTGGCGTCAACAAGGCCACCGGACTGGTTTTAGCAGAAAGAAATTCATATACTGATGATGGCTTTCATGAATTGTCTATAGGAAGAATTGAAAATAACCTTTATTATCCACTTCACTTTACATTTGTCAAGTTTGTATATGATTCAAATGCTAGCAAATGTTCTTATAAAAAAATCAATTCGGATAATCCTGATCACCCAACATATCAGATTACTTACAATAAAGCATTCGCAATTAATACGAATCGTGGAATAAGGGTAAATTTGGAGAAAATACCTGTTTCAATGCTTGAACTACTATTCCTTCCATTACCCGATTATGTAGGTAATTATATGGAAATGGATATCCCCTCAAAAGAAAGTGATGTAATCGCTTTATATAGCGGGCTTGACTATTTTGAAGGTTGTATAAATGCAGAACTGATGTCGCCACCTTATATCGATAAAGATGCTGCTATAAATGCATATAATAACAGAGGCATCATCCCTGAAGTAAAGATCCCACATATGAAATTCCTAGGACTGGAGCTAGGTGGTGACGCAAAGCAGTTTGAAAGAGCTTTGAGAAATAAAGGATTTACTGATGGTAGTGGTTTTGGGGAAGATGACATTTACTTAAAGGGCAATGTTTATGGTCAAATCTCACAACTCCGAATAGTTGTGGTTGATGGAAAGGCTAAAGCCGTCTATGTAATTGATACTGCTAACAGTTCTGCCGCAGCCAAGAAGCGCTGTAATGTTTATAAACAACATCTTGTGGCCGAGTATGGGCAGGGAAAAAGTCTGCACGCAGACAAATATGAGATAAATTTGCCTTACGGAAAAGCATCTTATGAATCCGGCATGTTTGATTCTGGCTCATATGAATTAATGATGTATATTGGAGAAAAGTAAATAACTAAATCAAAATGAACATGAAAAAGATCTTTTTATTACTATGGTCGTTGGCCATTTCGTGTATGATGCCAATGCCTGCAGAGGCTCAATTTCTTAAGAAATTAGGGAAGGCATTAGAAACGATTGCAAAGGCGGGTGAAAATTCAAATAGCCCATCTGCCTCATCAAGTTCATCTGTTGGGAATAGTAAGCCTCGCTATACTATTCACGAAACAGCCAATACGAAAAAAATGATTATTCGTGGAGGGGCTTCTGAATTGTGTCCTTTTTCTTGTGGAGTAGCATTAGTTAATCCACGATATGGGCAGTGGTTCGTAATTGACAAGCAAGGTAACAAACTATTTGAACTTCCTCAAGGTTATAAGCCTTGCTCTAAGGAATTCAATAGCCAACGTTTATTAATTGTGTCTTCTGGTAATTACATTATTATAGATACTAATGGACAAATTGTAAAGGACTTAGGCAAATTACAAGAAGCATCAGGCTTTGTTGATGGGGTTGCATGCATTGTAAAAATGCAGAATTCACAAAGGAAAACATTCTATATTGATCAGGATGGAAAAACTATTTCAAGTACACTTCCTTATAGTAAGTTATATAACTTGAAAGATGGAATGCGAATTTTCGGAAAAGGCAATGGAGGCCCCTATGGCTATTGCGATGAAAAATGCAACATTGTGATACCTGCACAGTACAAGAATGTCGAACATTTTTACAATGGGCTGGCTCCTGTGCAGAATAATGAAGGCCTATGGGGATTTATCGATAAGACAGGACGATGGATTATCGAACCACAATTCTCAAACTTCCCGACAGCATTTGAGGGACCTTATTCTATGGTTAAAGACAAGTCTGGAAAAATATATTTCATGGACAAGCAAGGAAAGTTCGTTTGGAAGCAGAGTGATGATAATAATATTGACATCCGTGCTTTTTTGTCTAATGGATTTGCTATCTGGACTTTCGATGGCGCCCGTAATACAGCTCTTATAAATTCCCAATTCAAAGTGCATGCAATGATAAAATCAGACAACATGTGGTTTGGTAATGGAGAACTTGTTGATTATAATGATCAATATTTCCAATGGAAATGGGGCGGAGCTGTTAGTCTTGTTGATTGGAATGGCAATACTCTTATGGAATTTGATAGTGATTACACGACATTCAGTGATGGGATGTTCAACAAGGGAAGTTCATGCTATTTCAATGATAAAGGAGAAATCGTTATTAAGTTTGAGGATACACAATTTTAACTAATGACAATAATTATGAATAAATCTGTTTTTTTTCGAGCATGTTTGCTATTATGTTTAGTGGCAAATGTGCATTTTAGTTATGCCTATTATACATTTAAAGAGGGGGAGTTCTATTACTATGTGTACGATGAGTACAATTTACAAGTTAGTATTGGTGCTGGTGAAGAACAGTATTCTGGTAATCTTATTATACCTACTAGTGTTGTCCATAACGATATAACTTATGAAGTAAGTGCCATTGGCGAGTCAGCTTTTAAGGATTGTCTTGATTTGGAAAGTGTGACCTTGCATAGTGGAATTAAAAGAATTGGAGACGCCGCATTCCAAAATACGCGTATTAAAAATATCGTATTGCCTGAAGGATTGATACAAATTAACAGATATGCCTTTAGCTATTGTAAATACTTGTCCTCAATCGTCCTACCTAAATCATTGAAAGAAATAGGTTCTTATGTGTTTTTGGATTGTATTAGATTGCAGACAGTCGATACAGGTGATGGTTTGGAGGAATTAGGTGTAGGCGCGTTTGCTGAATGCACGGCCTTACATACAGTGCATCTTGGATCGAATATAAAGAAGCTATTGGGTTCTACTTTCGAGGATTGTTCAGAACTTCATAATATTAATCTAAACGACCAGATTGAGATAATGCATGATTCGGATTTTAAGAACTGCATTAAATTGAAAAAGGTGGTAATAGGTGCAAATAACACGGTACTTGGTGATTGTGTCTTCGCAGGTTGCTCGTCCCTTGAAGAAGTTGAGATACATGAGGGTGCAGCAATGATTGGTAGAAATGCGTTTGAAGGATGTGTCAGCTTGAAAGAAATCGTAATACCCAATAGTGTTGAGAATATTGCGATTCAATCATTTAGTAATTGTACATCATTAGAACGAGTCATTATTGGCGATGACCAAATAGGAGATACAAAACTTTCAACGTATGTCTTTGCTGGGTGTAAAAGTCTTAAATATGTCTTTATTGGAAGCAATGTTAGTGAAGTGGGCATCTCTGATTTCATGGAGTGTGATTCTATAGAGTCTATTGTTGTAATCCGTAAAGATCCGCCGAAAATAAGTGAGTATGAGGTTTGGACGTTTACTGATTACGCATATGAAAATGCCACTCTATACGTCTTGCCAGAGAGTATTGAAAAATACAAGGCCCACCACACGTGGGGGCGTTTCTTTCACATTAAGCCTTATCGTGGTGAAGAATTTTATTTGACAATTAAATATGCAGATAATGGATGCGTAAAATTAACTCCTACAAAAGGCGAAAGCTACGAGCTAACAATAGAGCCAGAGAAGGGCTGGCGAATCAATACTGTATTATACAATGGGGAAGATGTTACCTCTCAACTTTCCGCAGAAAATGTATTTAGAACTCCAGCCATTACAAAAGACAGCAAACTTATTGTCACCTTTGAATCAACAGAAAGCGATGTCAGGTCTGTTATACATTCAAATGTGAAAGTATATGCAGAACGTGGATGTATTGTTGTCAAGGGTGTAAACGCAGGCGAACTGGTTTCTATCTATACTCTCGATGGAATACAGAAAACTCAGGTATATTCAACTGGAGATAGCATGTCAATACCAATGACTGAAACAGGCATCTATCTTGTCAAGACCCCTGAGAAAACGGTAAAATTAGCATTATAAACAATTTAAATTCAATGAAAATGAAAAAGATTATATTAACCCTATTCGGTGTCCTTTTGTTTGGCTCCACCTTGCCTATAATGGCACAACAGAGAAAAGGAAATGTAAGGTCAACAGCAAAAACTGTTACCTCAATCCCCATGCAAGGCCCAGCGATTGTTGACAATCATTTGGCTTTTTTAGGGTTGTCATTAGGAGAGTCCGCTTCACAAATATCGTCGAAACTTATAGCTAAAGGGATGAAGGTGGATAAAAGTTTCGATGATGGAACCTCTAATGTTTATTTAACTGGTACTATTGATGGTGTACAATCAAGAGTAATGATTGGAGTTACAGCTGAGAAAACCGTATACAATCTGAATCTATATGACAAAAAATCATACAGATTACCACAGGCAAAATCACGTTTTAATGCCCTCATTACTAAGTTGGAGTCTATCTATGGCAAGGGGAAATATAACACAAATGATAATGACCGCAAGATATATCATATAAGAACAGCCAAAGGATTGGTAACGCTTGACCTATATAATGAGGATGAAATGGATGGTGCTAGTGATTTCTATTGTATCTGCATTAGTTTTTCTGAAAATTTCTAAATTATTAAATACAAGTATTTAAAAGAAAAGATAATAAGTGAGAAAGTTGTATGAAAAAAGTATTTCTATTTCTTGTTATGGCTGTTTTCTTTATAGCCTGCGGTGGTGGTGTAAAAGTTGCTCCATTAGAATTTGAAACATATGAGAAGGAAGCAAATGTTGATGATCCGGAAAGTCCTCCTTGTGGATTGGTTCTTAAATTTGACATTCCTATAGGAGATGGTGATTTACAGAACAAGATCACTGATGGCATTCGTGAGATAATCAAACAGTCTGAAGTGGGAACCGCCTTAGAACAGCCGACTGATGGGTCTTTGAAAGAGATTGCTGATAGGTTTGCAACTTATTTTGCAAAAGGTGAGGCAGAACCTGCATTCTACAATCTTGAAATAATCCATGGATTCCAGAATAGCCAAGTGATAACATTTCATGTTATTGATGGTATATTCATGAATGGTGGACCAAGAGAATATAGAAAGGTAGTAAGGTTGTCTGATGGTCATCTGATGACTACAGAAGAGATGTCCTCTATTACAGAAGATCAGGTAAAGGAGCTAGCTAAAAAATTTGGCGATGACGAACAGAAGGAATTGGTAGAATTAATGGAAGAGAATGGCTACTGGTTGGCTCCCGATACCCTCGGATGCAAACTTGTCTTCCAGAATGGCAGTCATTTCTTTCAGTATGTTGATATACCACTTAATGACATAGCGCCCTATCTCACGGAAGAGGGAAGAAAGCTGTTTGAGGTTCCTGCTGATGCCCCAACATCCGTTTTGCCAGATTCAAAGGATAATAAAGAAGTCAATGAAGGACCAAAGGCAGAACTTGGAAGAGGTGACCTTGGTATTTTTGAACTTCGTGGACCAGTTAAAACAATGAAAGATGGGCAAACTTACTCTTTCAACGAGAAAGGTCAATGGCTTACTATAGACGGTCGGAAGCTATCTGATATTTATTATCAAGTGGTACGAGATAAAAATGGACGTCTAAAAGAGCTGAACGCTGATGGTTATGGAAGTGTTGGTTACACCTTCAACACTGATGGTCTGGCCACATCAATCAATGAGGATGGTTTTGGCCGAGAATTGACCTATAATAAGGAGGGTGATGTCATCAAGGAAGTGCAGACCATAGCGCCTGAAATGGGTGACGAAGAGGGTGAAGAGGAGAAGACGACCTACACCTACGAGATCATAGAACGAGATAAATATGGCAATTGGACAAAACGTAAAGCAAATGGTAAAGAGATCGAGAAAAGAACAATCTCCTACTTCGAGTAATGCATCTATAGAATAAAAATGAATTATCATCAGGTGATATGCTTCATGAGCAGTCTGCTATTTATAGGCTGTAGTCAACAGGAAAAATCCAAAAGTATATTGCCTGATGATTTTCAACTCAAGACTGGAGATGTGGTGTTTCGTCGTGGTGGTGGACTTACCAGTCAAGTGGTTCTGGCTACCGATATCAACGGTAACTATTCTCACCTCGGTATTGTGGTGGATTCGGCTGGGATAAAAATGGTGGTTCACGCAGTTCCAGGAGAACCAGACTATGATGGAGATGAGGATCGGGTGAAGATGGATAAACCAGAGCATTTCTTCTCCACAAGTTTGACTACAATTGGAGAGGTTTGCCGTCCGAAAGACTCTATCATAGGAAAGGAGGCTGCGGAAACAGCTATGAGACTGTATCAGAAGCATACACTTTTCGACCACGATTATGACGAAGGGGACACAACAAAGATGTATTGTACGGAGTTAGTAACCTATGCATATCGGATAGCAGGCCATGAACTTATCGGCAAAGAACGTCACAAGGTCAATCTGCCATTCTTGAAAGTGGAATGTATATTCCCTTCTGACATTTATTCGTCAGAGTTTTTAGAATCAATAATATTGTTTCACAAATAAAAAAGAAAAAAGATGAGAAGAACTATTCATTTTGTACTGCCTTTTCTAATGGCTATCTTATTTGTAAGTTGCAGTAGTAACTCGCCGCGTGGTGTAGCCGAAAAGGCTTTGGATTGTGCCATAAAGGAGGATTATCGTGGCTATATGGATCTTGTATATTTCTCTGATTCTGACAAGGAGAAGAAGGAAAGTTATATCCGGATGATAGAAGAGAAGGCTGAGAAGAATCAAGATCAGGACACCCCCAAAATAGAAAGTTACAAATTTGTTAGCGAAGAAATAGATGAGGAAGAAGGCTGTGCAAAGGAAACCTTCGAAGTGAACTATGATAACGGAAGTTCTAGAGAGCAGTCTGTTGACCTCATCCGTGCAGATGATGGCAAATGGTACATCAAGATGAAGAAATAAGGTTAACGGGGTCGAAATCGACCTCGTTATTCCTTGACATCTTGTGTAATCATTGAAAGGGATTGTCTCAATGCTCGCAAAATGTCAGACACTTGTGAGAGAAAATAGTTTACAAGCTTGATTAAACTAGGGAGTGTCGCTAAATATTAAGAAACTTTATAACTAATTGATTTGTAATGTGATGGAAATTTTGTACCTTTGTAGGTGATAATAAAAATCCCCCCGACCACCGTGGAAAAGTGCAAATCGGGGGAATTGCAAATCAATTGCGATGGCAAAGGTACCGCTCGGCTTTGCCGCTTCGCTCGTCGAAGAACTAAAAGCCTCTATTTACCCCAGCCTTCTAAGACATCATCTTTTATAACATCAACAATAGATTGATGCTTGCTACGAGCAATTA
>Ga0247611_10007858_pt1 | contig 13265 bp, 7 predicted proteins | sample 177DNAGHGhighgp2_FD_192422 | JGI IMG/M metagenome (GOLD analysis project Ga0247611, IMG submission 192422) | Sheep rumen microbial communities from Palmerston North, Manawatu-Wanganui, New Zealand - 1770 DNA GHGhigh gp2 | ecosystem: Host-associated > Mammals > Digestive system > Stomach > Rumen ... | reverse complement strand
CATAGACGATGTCGGGCTGGGTAGAGCCGAGTATCACACGGTCGTTGCCGTCGATGCGATTGTTGCCGTCGGTATCCTGGAACTTCAGGTCGCCGGGCTTGGGTGTCAGACCGTTGACGGTGGGCAACTGACTTACGTCCTCGTCCTGCTGCACGATGCCAATGAACTGCAGACCGTAGAACGAGCCGAGCGATTCGCCTTTGCGCAGTATCTGCTGGTCGTCGTTGCCCTGAATGACGTTGTTGGTCGTGCCCATGTCGGTAATCTCGTTGTGGTTGTAAGCGGCATTGGCTGAGGCCGTCCACGTCAGGTTTTTCCTCTGGATGAGCGTACCGTTGACGGCCAGCTCCACGCCTTTGTTCACGACGTTGCCCACATTCTGCAACTGGGTGGTGACGCCTGAGGCGAAGCCCATCGGGACGACCAAGAGCAGGTCGCTGGTCTTCTTGTAGTAGGCGTCGAACACCACGTTGACGCGATCTTTCCACAGGCCGAGGTCGATACCGAGGTTATACGAGGCGGTGGTCTCCCACTTCAGCTTGTCGTTGGCCGTGTTCTGCTTCGAGTAGCTGCTACTGCCTGCATAGGAGCCCGTTGCGTAGCTGGTCGAGAAGGCGTAGTCGCTGATTTCCTGGTTGCCCACGAGTCCGAATGAGGCGCGCACCTTCAGATAGTCGATGCTACGGACGTGGCGCAGGAAGCGCTCCTTGTCGACGTTCCACGACAGACCGAGCGAGGGAAAGTAGCCCCAACGATGGTCCTTGGAGAAACGGCTGGAGTTGTCGGCACGGAAGGTGGCCGTGGCGTTGTAACGGTCGAGTAGGGTGTAGTTCACACGGGCGATGATGCTGTTGAGCGTGGCCTCGCTGATGCCCGTCTGTGGGGTGTAGATCTCTGCGCCGTCGCCCAGGTTGTATTGCTTCAGCGTCTCGTTCGTAAAGTGGTTGGTACGGATGGCATTGTGCGTCGAGGTCTGTGTCTGACGGGTATAGCCGCCAAGGGCCTCCACGTGGTGTCGACCGAAGTCGCGGGTGTAGGTGGCCGTGTACTCCTGTTGCCACACGTCGGTCTGACGGTTGCCCGTGCCTCCGATGCCCTGCGTGGCCAGTCCCAGCGAGGTGTAAGCGCCAGAGAAATAGTTCTGGGTGAGCTTCTCGCTGTTCAGACCCACAGAGGCTTTCAGCGTCAGGTGGCCAATCTGGTAAGTGGCCCAAATGTTACTCAGCAGGTAGTTGTTGATATTCTCGGCCACGCTCTCCTTGAGGTCATACACAGGGTTGGCAGCGTGGTCGCCGATGGCAAAGTAAGCATACTCGTAGGGGTTCTTGAAGTTGTAGCTTCCGTCCTGATTATAGACGCTGACGACGGGCGGCATGAGCAGGGCATAGACAAAGCTGTTGGTGATGCCGGCCGAGAAGGGCGACGAATTAAAGACCTTCGCCTCGGCAGTGGTCAGTCCGCTCTGCTTCGAACGGCCGTAGGTGGCGTTGACGCCGAAGCGCAAGCCCTCCTGCAGTTCCCACTCCACGTTGGTGTGGAAGTTATAACGCTCAAAACCGGAGTTCAGGATAATGCCGTCCTGGTTGGTATAGTTAGCTGAGAAGGCGTAGCGGTTCTTCTCCGTGCCGCCATTGATGCTCAACTCGTGACTCTGCTGGATGGCAGTGCGCAGCACGGCGTCCTGCCAGTCGGTGCCGCGTCCCAAGGCTGCAATCTCAGCGTCGCTGTAGCCGCCCTTGTTGCTGAAGTAGTCTTTCTGGTACTGTGCCCACTCCGAGGCGGTGAGCAGGTCGAGCTTCTTGGCCACGCTACTCACGCCCAGCGTGTAGTTGTAGTTCACGTGAGCCTTGCCCTCGCCCAGCTTGCCTTTCTTCGTGGTGATGAGGATGACGCCGTTGGCACCACGCGAACCGTAGATGGCTGTGGCCGACACATCTTTCAGCACCTCGATGCTCTCAATGTCGTTGGGGTTGATGGTGGCCAAGGGGTTCAGACTGCCCTCAATGGCGCCGATACCCGTGCTGTTGTTGGCAGCGTCCTTGAAGTAGATGAAGCCGTCCACCACGTAGAGCGGCTCGTTGGAAGCGTTTACCGAGTTGCCACCACGAATACGGATGTGGCTGTCGGCACCAGGCTGTCCACTGCTGGCCGTCACTGCCAGACCGGCCACCTGTCCGCCTAATGCGCCATCGAGGGTGGGTGCAACGGCCTTCTCGAAGATGTCGGCCTTGATGGTCGTCACGCTACCCGTCAGTTGGTTGCGCTTCTGTGTGCCGTAGCCCACCACGACCACCTCGTCCAACTTGCTTGAGTTGTCAATGAGCGTGATTTCCACGGGCTCCTCGAAGTCGTACACGTCCACGTCCAACGGACGGTAGCCCACGTATTCCACACGCAGCGTCAGCGGGGCCTCCTTCTTCGTCTGCAGACGAAACTTTCCGTCCACGTCCGTCACCACGCCTTGACCTTTTTCTGACTTCACAATCACCGAGGCGCCAATCAGCGCCTCACCGCTTCTCGCATCCTTGATGCTACCGGTAATCAGCCCCTGTGCCAGCGCATAGAGAGGGCTGATTGCAACGGCCGTTGCAATAAAAAATCTTTTTACCATATCCTTACCTTTTTACCTTATGATGTGATGATTACTTTTGTGCCGTCAGCGTGTTCTGCACCTTGCTGATCTGGGCGCTGGCCTCCTTCTTGTCGAGGTTCAGCAGGCCGTACTCGTGGTTATACTTCGTACCGTTCTCGAGCACCCACTCCAGGAAGCGGTTCACGGCCTCGTCGGTATCGTTGAACGTGATGGCGACCTTCTCAATGGCCACCTCAGCAGGCTTGCCGTTCTCCAGGGCGGCGAGCACATCGTCGAGCGTGCCGTTGTCGCTGAAGCTCTTCTCCAAGTCCTTCTTCAGGTCGAGTCCCACGAGCGACAGGTCGCTCTTCAGGTGACGGCTCTGGAGGTCGAAGATGTTCGGGAGCGTGTTGAATGTCACGCCCAGAGGATCCTTTGCGATGGCGTTGTTCAGGAACAGGTCGTCGCCGGCTATGCGCTTGCCACGGAAGTTGGCGCTCTCCTCGCTCAGGTTGTGGGCGAACGTTGAGGCCACCGACGTGGCGTTGCTGCCGCTATAGACGATGATGCGCTCGAACACCTTGTTCTTCACCTCGTCGTCGAACTCGTCGCCGAGGAAGAACAGCTGCTTCAGCTTCTTCGCGTTCAGGTGCTTGCCTTCGAGCAGACGTGCTGCCTCCGAGCTGCGAGCTGTGATGGGCAGCACGGCTGTCTCTCCAACAAATACCCAATGGCTAAAGATTTCTGTGTTCTTATCTTGCTGAACAACTCCGATGTTCAGGTCCACGTCGCCCTGTCCCTTAGCTATCTGGAACACGACGCCCGGCTGTGTCTTGGCGTACTCCTCAATCCACTTCTCGACCAGCGGACGAGCGAAGCGCGGGCTCTTAATGGTGCGTACATTATTATTGTTGACCGTGGTGTTTGCGGGCTCCAGGGTTGTCTCCTCTGCCCAAACATTTCCCAGTCCGAGGCTCAGTGCTGCTGCGATAATCAATACAATCTTTTTCATACCTTTAACTTCAATTTTTAACTTCTTCAATTTTTCAATTCTTCAATTCTGAATCACGGTGCAAAGGTACGGCGATTTCCACGCCCCCACAATCCCACACGTGCGGCATTCGCATACCACGTTTATGGTATTTTGCTGGAAAATGGCTATTAACAGAAAGAAAATCTCCCTCCATCCAGAAAAAAACGACAGCCCAAGGGCTGCCGTTACAAAGAGCGCAAAAGGAACTGTCAATGCGCTTGGCGAAATGCCAGTAGAAGTGTTTTTCTCTGATGTTATTGTTTCTTTCGGAGGCCTTCAAAGTGGATGGTACCCACCATTGAACCGGCATGTTTGAATGTGTAGTCAAGCACTAAACGGTTGTCTTTGTATTCACCGTCAAGATCGCCAGCTACCGTATAAACGCCATTCATGCTACCATAGTCCTTAATAGAGAACGTGATCACGTTGTTGGCCAGCTTTGCAGGGATATTGTAAATGATAGCACCGGGATAGGCACCTTTCCCAACATAGAACGTGGGTTGTTTCAGGGTTAACGTCCCGTCATCGTTTACAGTGATTTTTGCAGTCTCTGTCCCCTGTGGCGTCACGTCCTTACCGTTCTGCTCGCCTTTTTCGTTAATCGAAACCAGCGTACCAGTAGCCTCGCCGATATACTCGCCAGAGAGGGTGTTAATCGTCAGAGGTACGTTTTCTTCATCATCACTGCTGCAAGCCGTCAGTGCTACAGCCATCATCATCACCCAAATCAATCCTTTTACTTTTCTCATAATTCCATTAAATTTTGAAAACCCAAATAATTATTTAATACGATTGCAAAGGTACGGCGCTTTCCGCATTCCCACAATCCCACACGTGCGGCACGTCGCATACCATGTTTACGGTGTATTAGCGTGCAACGGTGTTGATGAGCACTTCGTACGACGGCAAGGCCCAGCAGTAAGCAGTGCGGTTGGCGGGTGTGGCAGCCACTACGGTGTTCCATTTCCCGTTTGTGCGTGTAGCTGCCGGATGCACGAAATCCTCGGCGCGGCGACTGATGTCGAGACCGCGCAGACCCTCGCCGATGAACTCGGCACGACGCTCGTTGTAGATGGCGTCGCGAAGGGCCGTACCCGTCAGCGATGTCACATCGATGATGTCGCCCGTCTTGACGGAACGGCTGCGCACCTGATGCAGGAGCTGGGCAGCCCGGGGCTCATTACCAGTGTTGTAGTAACTCTCGGCCAGATTCAGCAGCGTCTCGGCATAGCGGAAGATGTGTATCCACTCCAGCGGTGTGGTGTACTCGTCGTACTTCTCGTACCATGTCTCGTGACCTGTTGCAGGGTCGGTCTTGATGAACGATGTGCGACTGTCGGTAGCCAGGTGGTAGGCCGGTAGGGTGAGGATGCCGGTACGCATGTTCAGTGTGTCGATGTAGCCCACGCCGCTCGATATGTAGCTGGCGGGGTTGCCGCCGCCACGCTCGGTGTTGGTGAAGGGCAGTGAGTAGATGTTCTCCGTCGTATGGTAGGGGGCGTCAAACATGTCCCTGACGTTGGTACTCAGCGTGAAGCCCGTCACTTTCTCGCCTTCGTCGATGGCTTTCTGCCATTGCTCCTTGGCCATGTATATGCGCTGTAGGAGCATGTGGGCAGCCGGTTGCGAAGGAACGGTGGGGGTGAAGTCTGACTCGCCGCTGGCGGGCAAGGCGCTGACGACATCGGCGCTCAGGTCGGTGATGATCTGGTCGTAGACCTCGGCGATGGTCCACAGTGGGGCTTCGTTGTGGCCTGGGCCGGTGACGGCCTCAGTGTGTACGGGTATGGCTTTCGACTGCGGGTTGTAGGCGTAGGGCAGTGAGTAGACCTGCACCAGATAGTACCAGCTGATGTCGCGTATGAAGAGGCAGTTGGCAATGTACTGGCGGCGTTTGGCCTCGCTGATGGGCAGGTCTTTGCGGTTCTCGAGATTCTCCTTCAGCGTGTTGGCCGCGTTGATGGCCAGATAGCCGGCCTGGAAGAATCCGGGATTCATGGTGCTGTTCTGTCCAACGGTCATGTTGTAGGTGTCGGAGTGGGCGTAGGTGTTGTTGCCTGTGTTCACCAGATCGTCGCCGCGGTTGTCGTGAATAACGGCAATGTTGCCGCCGGCGAAACTGCTGTTTTTGAAGCGTGTGTAGACACCGGCCATCGTGGCATCGATAAGTTTCTCAGAGGCGAAGATGTCGGTCTCGGTCACGTCGAGCTTGGGGTTCCTGTCCAGGAAGTCGTCGCCGCAGCCTGTCAGCACGCTGGCAGACAGCAGGACGAAGGTTGCAGATATGATAGTTGTCTTGTTCATGATGATTCTGTTTCGATGTCGTTAGAATGAGATGTTGGCGCCGAAGACGATGCTGCGTGTCAGCGGCGTGGTGTTCAGGTCGATACCCGAACGGAGGCTTGCATCGTTGTAGTACGAGTTGATCTCCGGGTCGAAGCCTGTGTAGCCTGTCAGGCAGAAGAGGTTTTGTGCCTGGGCATAGAGGCGTACTGTGGAGACGCCGAGCTCTTTGGGCCAGCTCTTGGTGTTCAGCAGGTAGCTGACGGAGATGCTCTGCAGGCGGATGAAGTCGCCCTTCTCAATGAGGTCGCTGATAAGGTTGGCCGTACCGTTCGAGTAGTTGTCGTTGTACGATGCCTTGGCGTACTTTGACTTGTCGCCGGGCTGTCGCCAGATGTTGTCGTAGTACTCCTTCGTGCCGCTCCACATGCGTCCGTCGGACAGTGTGGCCTTCATGGCGTTGAGAATCTTGTTGCCGCCCGAGAAGTGGAAGTTCAGCTTCAGGTCCCAGTTCTTGTAGCGCAGGGTGTTGCTCCAGCCCCCGTAGTATGTCGGCTTGGTGTTGCCCGAGATTTCGGGCTTCCACTCGCTCATGGTGTGCTTCGACAGCGTCTCGCCGTCCATCTCGTAAAGCCGTGCGCCACCGTTACCGTATTTATATATCAGCAGTGTGCGGTCGTAGCTGCCGTCTGCATTCTTAATGAGCACGATGCGACGGCCTGTCTGCGGGTCGATGCCGGCAGTGGGGTAGGTATAGAGCTGTGCCAGCGAGTAGCCCTCGGTGGTGATGTTGGCTCCCGTTGTGCTGCTGAAGATGATGTCGTCGGCCAGTTCCAATACCTTGTTCTTCACGAACGACACGTTCAGGCTGCTGCTCCATGAGAAGTCCTTCTTCCTGATGATGTCGCCGCTGACGCTGATTTCCAAACCATAGTTCAAGGTCTTGCCCAGATTGGTCGATACCGATGCGCCGACGATACCCGTTGAGTAGGCCTGCGAGGCATCGAGGATGAGGTCTTTCGACCGTGAGTAGAAATAGTCGATGTCCACGTTGAAGCGGCCTTTCAGGATGGAGGCGCTCAGGCCGATGTCCGTTGTTCCCGTCTGCTCCCATCCCAGATTGGGGTCGTTGATGCCCGACGATATGTAGGAGACGTCGCTGTTGTAGGTTGATGCCGAGTAGACGCTCTTCGAGGCATACCAGCCCACGTTGGCATTACCCACCACGCCATAGCTGGCTTTCAGCTTCAGGTCGTCGATGGTGCGGCGCAGGGGGTGGAAGAACGCTTCGTCGGAGATACGCCAGGCGCCACTGATGCCGTAGAAGTTACCCCACTTACGTCCCAGCTTCGACAGACCGTCGCGACGCCAGTTGGCAGTCAGGTAGTAACGGCTCTTCCAGTCGTAGGTCAGACGGCTGATGTAGCTGAACATACTGCTCTCCTGGATGCTGCCCGAGCCGCCGTAGGTCAGGTATGCAGCCTCGACATACAGCTGGTCGGGGTTGCTCAGCGTCGTTCCTGTGCGTGACACCACGTGGCGGTTACTCTCCGTAGCTTCAACGCCTGCGAGGATGTCGAAGTGGTGCTGCTTCAGTTCCAGCTGGTAGTTGGCTGTGTTGGTCCATGTCCAGCTCTTCAGACTCAATGTTCCCGTACGGCTGCTGCCGTTGGGGTAGCCGCCGCCGTGCAGCGGGGTGCTGAACGACTCGTTCTGTATCAGCGTCCAGTCGATGCCGTAGATGGATTTCAGTGTCAGTCCCTTGACGGGCACAATCTCGGCGTAGCCGTTGGCCAAAATGCGGTTGGTGTTCGACTCGGCATACTGTCCGCCCTCAATCAGTCCCAGGGCGTTGTAGTAGAATACCTCGATGGCGTTGTTGCCCTTGCCTAGGTTGCGTGGTGCCAGTTCCGAGGCGTAGAAGGAACCGTCGGCGTTATGGGCCGGCACATTGGGCAGGTCCACGTAGGCCAGTCGTGTCAGACCGCCCATGGAGCTCAGCGAACCGCCGCGGGCATCGTCGGCCGTGTGAATCTTACTATAGGTATAGCCTGTGTTAACACCCACTTTCACGAACTTGTTCAGCTTGTAGCTGCCGTTACCCTTGAACGAGAAGCGGTTGTACTTGGAGTCGATGGTGATGCCCTCCTGTGTGGTGTAGCCGCCCGACAGGTAGTAGGTGGCCTTTTCGTTGCCGCCCTGCAGGTTCAGGTTGTGGTTCTGCGATATGCCGGTACGGAATATCAGGTCAACCCAGTTGGTGCTCACGATGTTGCCCTGCTCGTCGGTCATGGTGGCATAGGGCAGGCTGTTGGGGTCGCCGCCGTTGTTCAGCCATCCTTGGTTCTTGATGTCGGTATATTCCACGGCGTTCATCGGCTTGAAGAGTTTCGTGGCCGAGTTGAAGCCGATGTTGTAGTCGTACGTCAGCTTCGACTTGCCGGCCTTGCCAGAGTTGGTGGTGATAAGCACCACGCCGGCAGCCGCTCTCGAGCCGTACATGGCCGTTGCGGCAGCGTCCTTCAGGATGTCGATGCTCTTGATGTCGGCGGGGTTGATGTCGGCAATGGGGTTGTAGTCGGTGTTCGACGCAATGTTGCTGGTGTTCACGGGTATGCCGTCGACCACATAGAGCGGTGTGACGCTCGACGTGATGGAGGCGACGCCACGGATGTTGATGACCGGGGCAGCACCCACCTGCGAGCCAGTGGTCGAGACCATCACGCCGGCAGCGTGGCCCTCCAAGATGTTGTCGATGCTGTTGCCTGTCACGCCGTTCAGCGTCTCCTTGTTGATAGACGATACCGAGGCGGTCAGGTCGCGCACCTTGGCGGTGCCGTAGCCCACCACGACGACCTCGTTCAGCAGGCGTGTGTTCTCGCGGAGCAGGATGTCCACAGGCTCGCTGGTGTCGTAGACGTCAAGCTCCAGTGGCAGGTAGCCCACGAAGGTGACGTCGAGCGTGTAGGTGTCTTCGCCGCTGACTGGCAGCGAGAAGCGGCCTTCCAGGTTGGTCACGGTGGCGTTGCGTGTTCCTCTTATCTGTATGGCTGCCCCGATGACGGGTTCGTGTGTGCGGGCATCGAGTACCCGTCCCTGTAGCACGTCCTGTGCTGCCACGTTGATGGCAGCCAGCAGGAAGCAAATATATAATGTCAGTCTTTTCTTCATCTTGTTTCTTTTCTTTCTGTGGTTATATGACAATGGTTTCTTTTCTGTATTACGGACGGTAGCGCGATGCCGTCGACACTCTGTTGCCAAAGAACAGGGCGTTGGTCAGGATGCGGCCTGTGCTGAGCCAGTAGCCGCGATAAGTGGGCGACTCGCTGAACAGGACGATGGTGCCCGAGCCCAGATTGTCGGTGGCAATCACCGTGGCGTCTTTCAGCAGCTTTTGGTTGGCTTTCGTCAGGTAGCCGCCCAGCTGCTTGTCGCCCTGCAACTGTAGCAGCGAGGCGTAGGGGCTCTGCGGACGGGGCAGGATGAAATTGCCTGACTTCATGGTGTAGAGCTGGCGGCTGTGTATGCCGAAGGCCAGCGGGTTGGTGATGTCCAGGTCGGCAGCATACAGCACACCGCCGATGCGGCTCGGTCCGTTCTGCTCGCGCTGGGCGCTGTAGTCCAGACGGCGCGGTGCCTGCTTGTCGTCCTGCGCTTTCTCGCCCTCTTTCTTCTCCTTGGCGGCGAAGTGGGTGGCAATGCCGTTCTCGATGGCCCATTGTGAGGCGCGTTGCGACGTTATCAGCACACCGCCGTTGGCCACCCAGCTCTTCAGACGCTCTACGAAGGTCTTGGAGAAACTTTGGTAGGAACCGTCCACGAGGATGATGGCCGTGTAGCGCTCCAGCGGCGTGCGGTCGGCGTAGTCGGCAAAGATCTTCGTCAGCGGAATGTTCTGGTGGTTGCCCAGCAGGTGCCACGTCTCGCCGATGGCTGTCCAGTTGATGCCACCCGTGCCGCTTGCGCTGACAAATGTGGCCACTACAGGCTTTTTCACCTCCTGAATGTTGTCGCTGCCCAGGTCGATGCCCTCGCTGCTGCCGCTAGTGGCTACGCTGTACACCTGTACGTCGGTGCCTGCAACGGCTGAGCGGATGGTGCGGTAGACGCTGTCGGCCGATACCGTCTGGTAGACTAGCGGCACTACCAGACTGCCTGTGGCGAAGCGCTTCTGTCCGGCTTCGGCCGTCTCGGTGGTAAAGGTCTTGAAGGCCGCCTTCACGTAGATACCCTTGTCGAGCAGGGTGTAGAGCACGCGGGGGGCATAGAAGTCGGCATAGTCAATGACGTAGGCAAACTGCGACTGGCGGAAGGCTTGTGCTGAGGCGGCGGGTACCTCTGTTACCACGTCGCCCACACCGAGGCTGGCAGCCACGCGGGCAAAGGGGAATCCGTAGCCGTGGGCCGTGCTCCAAGCCGTGATGTCCATGAAGATGCTGTCCACAAACTCCGTGTGTTCTTCGAAGGCTGCGTTCACCAAACGGTATTGCGCCTGGGCCAGGGGAATGACGTAGGCATTGCCGGCCTTGAACTGCTTGCCGCCCTGACTGTAGTCCTTCGTCAGCTGGTGCACCTCAATCTTGTGGCGTAGCAGGTTGTCCAGGAAGAGGCGTGTGGCACCCTTGTCGTCCAGGCTGCCAAATACGATGTAGCCCTTGCCGCCCTTCGTCACGGCGCTCTTGAAGAACTCCTGCTGATGGCGCAGGAACACGTCTTTCTTGTCCGTTCCGGCCTTCAGGGTGCCGATGCTTGTCCTCACGTTGTCGCGGATGTTCTTGGCAAAGCGGTGCAGTCCGAGCGACGACTCCACCTCAACGCCCTGCGAACTGCCCACCTCGAGTGTTGTGCCCACGCCGCCCTGGAAGTCAGGGTAGGTTGAGCCATAGATGGGCGAGATGTTGTCGTAGTTCTCCTTTGTGAAGTACAGTGACCCGATTTTGTCGAGCTCTGCGCCGAAGTAGTTGGCCAGTATGACGTTCAGCTCCGTGTAGGTGCTCTCCGGGATGGTGTAGTTCCAAGTACTCTTGACGGGCGACGGCTCGAAATAGTAGCTGCTGTTGCGTCCCATCTCGTGGTAGTCGGCGTAGATGTTGGGGTACCACTGATGGTAGTAGGCAACACGCGCCCGGCTCTCGGGATGCACCAGTGCGAACCAGTCGCGGTTCAGGTCGGCATAGAAATGGTTGCCGCGCAGCGGTGTGAAACTCTGCGTGTGCTCAATGTCCAGCGCGTCGCTTACCGATGGCGTCGAGTGGAACGCATTGAAATACTGGGCAGCTCGTTCGCGACCGTCGGGATTCAGTGCCGGTTCTATCAGCACGATGGCGTCGCTCAGGCGTTTCACGATGTCGGCATCCTCGGTGGCCACGAAGAAGTAGGCCGCCAGTACCGAGGCGTCGGTGCCCGCCAGCTCGCCGCCGTGAACGTTGTAGCCCAGCTGAATCACCACCTTCTGGTCATCGTACGACGAAGGGTAGGCGTAGTTAGGGTCTACGAGTTTGACGTGCTGCTGTCGGATGCTCTCCAGGTTCTTGATGTTCTCAGGAGTCGAGATGTGCAGAATCACGTATTCGCGGTTCTCGTGCGAATGACCTATCACTTTCAGCTGGGCGCGGTCCGAGAGCTTGTCGAGCAGACGGAAGTACTCCACCACGCGGTCGTATCTCACCAGCTGCTGCCCGATGGCGTGTCCGAAGAACTCCTCGGGCGTCGGTATCGACTTGTTCAGCTGACTGTTATCACCAAAATAATAGCTTGTCTGGCTCTGTGCGGCTATCGTCGCAAGTAGTGCCGTTAGGAAAACAATAATCTTTTTACCCATACCTTTAACTTCAATTTTTCAATTCTTTAATTTTTCAATTCTGAATCACGGTGCAATGATGCGATTGAGCGAGAGCAGAGCCAAACTCGTTTGAGCTCTGCCGAGCGTGAGCATCTTCGCACGAGATTTATCGAGTGCAAAGGTACGGCGCTTTCCGCGCCCCCACAATCCCCCGTTCGCGGCATTCGCATACCGCGTTGGTGGTATTTTTCGGTAAATGTCAGAAAGATTTATTACCTTTGCGGCCGGAACTTGACGATGAGGAGATGGCAAACCGCAGCAAGGAAGACTACAAGAAGGAGATTGCTGAGTTAAAGAAGCGCAATCGTGATCTGGAGAAAGCATTAGAATTCTCCCGTCTGGAGACCTTGGCCCGCGATCTGATGATTGACAAGGCCGAGGAGTGTTTTGACATTGCAATAAGAAAAAAATCTGGGGCCAAGCAGCCATGATACTGGTCTGCGAGTGCGGCCTTTCCGTTGCACTAGTATGCAGACTGTTTGGCCATTGCCGTCAGGCCTTCTACCAGTCGAAGGCTGACATTGAGAAGGAGGTTGAGCATGAGCGTAAGGTCATCGAAGCTGTCAAGGATATCCGCGAGGAGGATCCTGGTATCGGTGGCTACAAGCTGTGGCTGATGCTCATCGACATGTTCGGACGCGCTTCTGTGCCGGGACGTGACCGCTTCTACGTCTTGCTGCGCCGTAAGAAACTGATGCTTCCCAAACCGAAGCCCCGCCATACGACGAACTCCAACCACCGCTACCACAAGTACAAGAACCTGACCAAGGGTATCGTGCTCACTGTCGCCAACCAGCTGTGGGTGGCTGATATTACCTACATCGCCCTTGCAGGCGGCGACGTATGCTACCTGCACCTGATTACGGACGCCTACTCGCACAAGATTGTGGGCTGGGCACTGGCCAAGACGCTCAAGGCCGCCATCTCGATGGAGGCTCTGAGAATGGCCATCGGGCAGACGGTGGCCATGTGTGGCTGTGAAATCCTCAAGGGACTTGTCCATCACTTCGACCGCGGTGTGCAGTACTGCTGTGATGCCTACGTGGCAATGCTCAGGGCCCATGAGATCAGCATCTCCATGTGCGAGGACTACAAACCCACTGACAATGCCATCGCTGAACGGATTAACGGTATAATAAAGGTGGAAAGCGTCTACCGGCAGAAATGCTTCAATTCCTTTGAGCATGCCTGCAGGGTCATTGAACGCTACATCCACTTCTACAACTACCATCGCCTGCACATGAGCATAGGCTATAAGACGCCTGCAGTGGTACATCTGGAACAGGGAGAGCAGAAAAAGATGTGGAAAAACAGAATTTATCCTAAAAAAGACAGCACAAATGAAAACAAAGTCGCATTTTCAGGTTTGACCGCCTACTCGAAATGAAGATTGCACCATACCTCACCATGAAGTGAACCCAGAAAGTTGGACACAACTTAAAGGTTCAAATGAAACGAATTTTTAGTATTGAAGAAAAGATGTCCGCGATTGGATTAGTATTCCAAGGCGAATCAGCGCGTTCTGTGTCTCGTAA
>Ga0247611_10007857_pt1 | contig 13265 bp, 10 predicted proteins | sample 177DNAGHGhighgp2_FD_192422 | JGI IMG/M metagenome (GOLD analysis project Ga0247611, IMG submission 192422) | Sheep rumen microbial communities from Palmerston North, Manawatu-Wanganui, New Zealand - 1770 DNA GHGhigh gp2 | ecosystem: Host-associated > Mammals > Digestive system > Stomach > Rumen... | reverse complement strand
ATGCTTGAGTTGGAACGGAGACTAAAAGCGTCAAATTCACCTTTGTCGCTCAACGAGGCAAGGGAGTTAACCAAGAATATATATTCAATTACTTACACACTTCCAGAGACGAAGGAAGAAAGAACCACATTGCTACAGATGACTGATGAACAAAGGTTACTGGTAAATATTGCTCAAAACTGATTTGGGTGTCTCATTCAGAAAAACAGAAAAAGAACTAAATTATTATAAAACAACCTGTGTTCGTCTTAATGACCGATTTGGGATAATATATTTTATAATGAATAAATGTAATAATTTGATTTTTTATAAAAATATATTTATTTTTGCAAATACTATAGGAATAAAGTAATATGCCATGAAATATCTTTTTCCACACTTTTTTCTTTTAACAATAATGTTGCTGATGCTTTCATGCAGTGAACGAAAACATCTTACTTCACTTGAATATGCAGATAGCATTATGGAAAGTGTCCCAGATAGCGCATACCATATATTGAACTCTTTGTCTGATTCAGTTGAGCAGTTTGTTATTAAGGACAGGATGATGTATTACACACTTCTTGCTGACGCATGCAACAAATTGTATAAACCGCTTCCTTCCGACACAATTCTCAATGAAGTGGTGGATTATTATGACTCTTATGGATCAGCAAACCAGAAAATGAAATCACGCTATCTTCTCGGTTGCTACTATAGAGACAACAATGACGCTCCATTGGCATTGAAACAATATCAAGAAGCGGTGGAATGTGCTGACACACTTGACTCAAAATGTGATTTTGTCACCCTTTTCAGCATTTATGGACAGATAGCAGAGTTGTTCTACTTACAGTATTTAGAAGAAAAGGCAATAGATGCTTACAAAAAGTACAGCCATTATGCCCTTAAGTCTGGCAACATATATAACAGTATAAGAGGAATAGAATTTCAGATACAGCCATATTCTTTGCTTAAAGACACAGTTAAAGTTCTTGAATTGACAGATTCCGTTCACAGACTGTTTATGAAAAACAATATGCCAGACAAGGCCTCCAGAATATATACTCGGGCTATTTTTATAGCATTGGAACGCAAAGATCTCAAGAACGCAAAGAGAATGATGGATGAGTTTGATAGCAATTCTGGAATATATGTGAACGACTCTTTAACGGATAAAAGATATACAAGGTATTATTATGCTAAAGGACTTTATTATTTGAATGTTGGTGAAAAGGATTCTGCCGAGTTTTTCTTCAGACGCTTGCTTTCATCCGACAATAAAAATAAATATGATGCTTATGATGGTTTAACACGTCTTTACAGGTCAGAATCGAATATTGATTCCACTCTCAAATATTCAGCACTGAGAGATGATGTATATGAGGACATTTTTTCAGGTATGCAGGCTGATGCAGTAAGACAAGTGTCTGCTATGTACGATTATGAAAAGTTAGAGCATCAAAAAGACATTTATTTGCTGGAATCAGATAAATCAAAACTAATTTTATGGATCGGATTGTCTGTCTTCCTAATTCTGTTATTATCTGCATCAATCGGTTTTATTATTTTCCGCAAAAACAAAAAACGTGAAACAGAGATATTACGGATGCGCTTCATCAACACCCTTGTTTCGTTGGACAAATTAAAATCCGAACTTAATAACCTTACATTTGCGTACAATGAACTCGAAAGAAATTCATTGTCAGATAAAGAAAAACTGTCTGATTTTGAGAATAAAATAAAAGCCAAACAAGATGAAATAGAATATATTGAAAAAATAGCTTCAGAATATAAAAACAAATATAACAATATAATTCAGGGAAGCGGGTTGGACAGATTTCGAGAAAGTAGTGTGATACAGTCCATTCGTATTATGTACAACAGTCCTTCGGCAGACACTATCTTTATAAAGAATGAAGAAAAGAAGATATATAAAGAATTGAAATCATCTCTTCCAGTTTTTTATCATAAAATTACCGTTGACATCAATTTGTCAAATCAGGAAAAGTTAACTGCTATTCTAATATTGGCAGATTTTTCGACCAAGGAGATTGCCTATATACTCAAAACATCTATATCACGAATTTCTAACATTAAGTCAAGTTTGAATTACAAGTTGTTTGGAGAAGAGTCTTCACGAAAACTGTCAGAAAATTTAAAGAGAACAGCCTCAGATGTTAATTGTATGTAAATCAGACAGACGCAAATCTAAGTGCTTAACATTTATGTCATTAAAAATCAACATTCTAGCCTTTTATGAATATAAAAAAAATGTGAATTCTATGTGAATTATTTGTAATGCATATTTTTTGTTTCTTTTTTTGTATTCCATATATTTGCAATATTTAATTGTTAAACATTAAAACGAATTATTATGGAACGAAAAAGCTTTTTTCTCTTAGTTGCATTATCATGCATATCATTATATGTAATGTCATCCAATTCAATGGATGGCGGACCTTTTCCTCTTACTATAGTACCTCCACCTCCCACAAATGAAAATGGTGGACCTCACAGATCACAGCCTTCAGAAGGATATGTTTATCAGGATGGCTATAACCTATCTTTCGATATCTCATTCGCTGACTGTATATTTAAGTTATTGGATAACGATAATGAAGTAATATATACTGATAGTACAGACAGTTTGGGAAATGCGGAACTCCCTGATTATTTATCAGGAACATATACATTAAAAATATATGTTGACAATGATGTATATCAAGGAGAACTTCTATTATAGCTCATAAATTATATTTTCACCTATCTCCAGCCAAATCTTTTCTTTCATTTTGTTTATGTCTATTACATAAAACGTTAGGCAGGTGACTGGCAGGATATTAACCGGTGATTTACTATGTTTTATTTAAAGGAGATATACAAATATAGTATATATATGTGTTTATAAAACTTTTTTTTATTACAAATTTATTTTACAAACAAATTAAACCAATTAATTTTTGAAAACATGAAGAAAGCATTTATTATTATAACGACATTATTCATCTCAAATTTGGCAAATGCCCAATTGAAGGTTGGAACCAATGGAAATGTTTATTTAGGTTCAGATACTACCGTCGTACCTACTTCAAGATTATCCTTGGGAAGTGCAGGCTCTTCGACTTATGAAATGTCCATAAAATCCAATAATAAAAACGGATTGGAGATTCAAGCAGGTGCTGGCAAAACAGCATTAAACATATCAGGAACTTTTTCGTCCAATCAAGACACCAGATTGTTTTCTATTACGCCTTTAAATGGATATGGCGGCTATAATAAAGACGTCAGTGCTGCATTCTTATATACCCCTCCGTCCAACAATGGTTATTCTTATGGAATAAACGCTCATCACTTTACTACCGCACCATCAACTCCTCAACGTGTTGCTGTTATATATGGTTCAAGTTCTATGGGCACAAATACTACTTACAATGGTGTTTATGCAGGCTTTTTTGATGGAGATGTAAGGGTTACGGGAACACTATATGGAACATTACTAACACCGTCTTCTTCATCGAGCACCATATCTTCTCTAACAAATGGAAGTAATAGTGACGATAACAGAACTGAACTGGTTGAACAAAGTGTATCTGAAAGACTCTCAAATGTACAGCTCCTACAAATAATGAACCCACATAGACTGGAGACAGTTTCTAATCTCATAAATATGAGTGATATACAAAGAAATCCAGATGACACATTCAATGAAGAAGAATTAAACAGACTTATTGAAGAACACAAGAATGACCCTCCAATACAGACCCAGATGTCAGAGAAACGATATGGGCTGGCTACAGATCAATTGAAAGAGGTGTTTCCGGAATTGGTGTATGAAGACAAGAACGGAAATGTAAGTATTAACTATATAGAAATGGTGCCATTACTTGTACAATCAATGAATTACAAGAACGTATAGATGTTTTGGAGAAGGATAATAAAACTCTAAGGGCAGAACTTTCTGAGAATAATTCAGAAATAAAATCACGTAATGAAGTTTCTGATATAGAATCTGTTAACATAGATATTCTCTCTATATCTCAGAACGACCCCAACCCGTTCAGCGACCGCACCACCATCACTCTAAACATTCCCGAAGGTATAACCACTGTCGCAGTGTTCTTCTACGACATGAGCGGCAAGCAGATAGACAAGCGTATAATAACAGAAAGAGGGCAGTCGCAGCTGTCTGTTACATCCTCCGAACTCACCGAAGGCATGTATCTTTACAGCCTGATTGCCGACGGAAAGGTGATTGCTACAAGAAAGATGATACTTACCAAGTAAGAAAGGAGGGAGATGAGATATGAAAATAATAAGAATAGCCATATTTTTTCTATTTTTTCATTTATATACTTTGGCACAATACGAATCTAATTGTTTTTTATTATCTTCAAAGGAAAATTTTTTAGAAAAGAATTTTGGATATGAGATAGTCAAAGACACTATTATCAATTTATCACCTGGTGCCATTCAAGGTCTTTTTGTATCTGGTATGGTTTCATTTAACAATTGGAATGATGGCTATGTTAAAATTACAATGACGGATGATTATAGCTATGAATATTTGGTTTATGAATCCTACCCTTTAATTGCAGATTCACTTTCAACTCGTTTTAAAAGAACTGCAATTGAAACCGCTAACTTAAATAACATTTGTCCCCAAAAAATAATAATAACAGTACGTGAGGCTTACTTACAATTAGACTCCTTATTTTACATAAAAGCCAATAAATCAAAAGTGAAATACACAAAAAATGCAGAAGAGATACAAGAAAAACAATGTAAATATATAATTGAAAAATTAAATAACCATCTGCAAAGTCGAGAAATACCATGGAGAGCGGGTGTCACTCAAATATCTTCGATGACTTATGAAGAGAAAAAATCTCTTTTTGGAGGAAAAGTTCCGAATCTTGGTGGATTTGACTATTATGTAGGAGGTGTTTTTGTTTTACCAAATTTTCAGAAAACAATTGAAAACAGAGCGACGGATTCATTATATGTTAATTATTGGGATTGGAGAAACAGACACGGAAAAAATTGGATAACTCCTGTGAAAAATCAATTGAGCTGTGGCTCTTGTTGGGCTTTTTCCGGCATTGCAACAGTTGAAGCATATATAAATCTCTATTATAATAAGTTGCTGAATTATGATTTGTCAGAGCAAGAATTAGTGTCTTGTTTTGACTTAAATTCTAATGGTTGTAGTGGTGGATATTCTTACAACGTACCTTCATATATAGAAAATTATGGCGTAGTAATGGAAAATTGTTTTCCATATGTTGGGAATAGTGCTTATTGTGGTGACAAATGTAGCAATCCATTAGAAATTATTTCGTTAAGTGGACAATATTTCAAACAAAATAGCCCAACTGAAGAGCAAATGAAATCATATTTGTTTTATTCCCCGTTGTGTATCTCTGTTAAGTCGTGGAGACATGCAGTTAGTTTAGTTGGATATAAAGTTCTGGATATTGGTGACAGAATTTATTTAAACCATTCATCTTTTGTTACTATATCTGATAGCACATATGTTGGCAGGACCGCTTGGATTATAAAAAACAGTTGGGGCACATCATTTGGCGATAACGGTTTTGCTTATTTGTTGTTAGATATTAATGATATTAGATATTTCTGGTCATGTAATGGCGAAGTATTAAGTAATATTTATAACAATGATTCAATCTCTATATCAGATGAAGACGGAGATGGTTACTATTTTTGGGGAATTGGTCCTAAACCGTCAAGCTGTCCTTCATGGATTCCTGATGAGCCGGATGGCGATGATTCTGATAGCACAAAAGCGATGTTGGACGAATACGGACATTTATATGATTTGCTCGCACACATGAATGACACAATATTCATAAATTCGGATACAACATGGAGTTCCAAATGTTTTTTATATAATCAGTTAGTAGTTCAAAACGGGGCTACATTTACAGTTAATGATACTGTCAATTTTTATAAAGATGTAAGTATAACCATACGTGATAATGGTAAACTCGTAATAAATGGAGGCAGATTGGTTAATGCAAATATTAATATACAAGATTTAAGTAATACATCTTTAAATGTCATTAACAATGGCATTATAGAACAACGTCAAGGAACTACTTTTTCTGTCCCAATTGGGTCTCAATTATATTTTCAAAGTGGTACTATAAAATAGAATAATTATGCAAAAAACTATTTTTATATTATTTTCTATGATATATTTAAATATAGATATACATTCACAAGAACTTGCTTTTATTGAAAAAGGCAAGTCATGGTATGTGTTTTATGATGTGACGATATCTGGCGGAAGCGAAGAATACAATAGACATTACAGATATTATTTTGATGAGGATTCAATAATAAATGGCTATAATTGCGTAAACATGTATAAAGAAGAGATAGAGAGCGGTATAGCCTCTTATTTATGCAGCATATATGAAACAGAAGGCAAGGTATATATAGTAAAAGCCGGAGGCACTCTTTCATTGTTATACGACTTCACCCTTAGCGTTGGCGATAATTTATCGATAGACAATACTATCCTACATATTATTAGAATTGAAAAAAGATTCATAGAAGGTATAGAGCGAAAAATCTTTATTCTATCTTTAAACGATGGTTATATCTTTGAATGGATAGAAGGAATAGGCAGTTTGTATTCACCTATAACCCCAATACCGCTTGAGGGCAATTATTCGGATCTTCAATATTGTTATCTAGATAAAAAAGTCATATATAACAGAAATAATTATTTAACATGTGTCAAAAATGTAGAATATAATCACTCATCAGACTTATTGTACGACCTCTCCGGCCATCGTCTAACCTCTCCGCCTAATCGAGGGATATATATCGAGAACGGGCGGAAGAAGGTTAGGTTTTAGAGTAAATAGAAGAAGATGCCGCCATCGACCAGATTCAGCGCAAGGACTATCCCGCCAAGCTGCGCCAGTATGCCGGCAACATACTGCTCGTGGGCATCAACTACGACCCCGACACAAAACAGCATTCATGCATAATACAGAAGGATAAATAAAATATACATCTTTCGCAAGTTCTTAATGGTTTTGATTTAGTTAATGGTTTTTATTCCAATAAATCCATTTATATAAAGAATAATTGTTTCTATGTGTTTCTCAATCCCCAAAATATGTTGTTTGCTTATTTAAACGATTGTTAATGTTTAATAAATTAATAATAAGCATTTTATAAACAAAAACAATAGCATTGACAAAAATTTTTATAAATGAGAAACACATTGAAACATCGAACATTTGCATAATAGCATTTTATATAATATTTTTGTAAAAAGTATATCTATTATATTAAGCATTTTATTGTTAAATTACAATTTATAACTATTATTATGAAAAAAATTTTTTTACAAATTATTGTTTTTTCATCATTTTTGTCTTCTCAAGCACAACTTGAAGTAAGTCAGAATGGTGGAGTTTCATTAGGAATTAATAACAATTCAACTCTATCTTTATTTGTCCATGGGAGAAGTGATAATCTGTATGGAATGGCGATTTCAGGATCCAGTAATCAGATATGGGTTAGAAATAGAGGTTCTAATTCTGGAATTAGAAGAGGTGTTCATATTGATAACAAAACAGACAGTACAAAAACTTACGGAATTTGGATTAACCCTAGTGGAAATGGAACGGGTAATAACTATGGAATTAAAAGCATTGGCGGAAATTCGTCATCACTGTCATGTGGTGTTATGGGTGGATTAAATGGTGATGGGATAACATGTGGTGCTGGAATTATTGGAAGTTCCTCGTCTAACCTCTCAATAACTTCCCAACAATATACGGGTAAATATGCTGGATTTTTTCAAGGCGACGTAAGAGTTACAGGTACTTTATATGGTAATATATTGACACCAACTACATCATCTGGGTCAATGAATAACTCCGATGAATTTTCAGTGCAAATAGTTTCATCGTCAACAGACATGACAGATGAAGGAGTAAGTAATAAACTAAAGCAGATACCGCTTTTGAAAATCAACAACATTTCCAATAACAGATCTTCCCGTTCCAATGAAACAGAATTGACCAATAGTCAGACATTTCAATCTTTAATGGATAAAATGGATAATGGATATGACCTTACCGAAGAGGAAATGATTCTATTCGACAATGAGATAGAAGCTATGGAAGCACGTGAAGCAGAGCAGGAATCCCCGCAAACCCGCATGTCATCGATAAGATACGGCCTTGATGCCGACCAGTTGAAAATGGTATATCCAGAGTTGGTGTATGAAGACAAGAACGGAAATGTAAGTGTTAACTATATAGAGATGGTTCCGCTGCTTGTACAATCAATCAATGAGTTACAAGAACGTATAGATGTTTTGGAGAAGGATAATAAAGCTCTAAGGGCAGAACTTTCCGAGAATTATTCAGAAATAAAATCACGTGATGGAGCTTCTGATATAGAGCCTGTTGACATAAATATTCTCTCTTTGTCCCAGAACGACCCTAACCCGTTCAGTGAAAGGACAACCATAACTCTGAACATTCCTGAAGACATAACCACAGCCGCAGTGTTCTTCTACGATATGAGCGGCAAGCAGATAGACAAGCGTATGATTACTGAGCGCGAAAAAACTCAAATCTCTGTCACATCCGCCGACTTTAGCGAGGGCATGTATCTCTACAGTCTGATTGCCGACGGCAAGGTGATAGCTACAAGAAAGATGATATTAACCAAGTGATACTGATGGAGGGCATAAGCTGTGAAACACATAAGACTAATAATATACACACTGATCCTTACCATGCTTCCATGTCTGTCGTGGGCTCAGACCAACACAGACGACTATATTCCCTATCGCGATGTTGAGGCCACAGACAGCGGAATAGTCGTCACTTATATTTTCCGCGGTGGAATCCATCAGTCCGACCCTCTTCATGAAGGAGCAAAGTTCTGGAAGATACCCGGCTTCGGGCTTAACGACAATGCCACGGAACCGGGATTCCCATTCCGATGGGACTCGTTCGTCATCCCCGACGATGCCGAACCGCATGTAACACTGCTGGACAGTGCATACACCGACACAATCTTCACCCTTGCACCCGCCTATCCGCCCCTGCTTAATTCCGACACCATAGGCTATACAGCAGAGCGTGTGCCTTCTATATCCCCATACACAGGATTCTGTCCTAGCAGTGCCGTAGAGCAAGGAGACGTCCAGTATTACCGTGGTCAGGGTATAGTCCGCATCGCCACTCTTCCCATACAATACAACATTCAGACAGGCATTGTACGCAACTTCTCTATGATACGCTATCTGGTCAGTTTTACCAAAGCTGGCACACGCTCAAAGATACGTGGGCGGAGCTACGTGTCTGAGCGTGCCGACAACAACATAAGCATTTCCGACCATTTCCTTGAGAACACCACTCTGAACTACAGACTCAGTGAAAACGGCAGGAGGAACATACAGACAAGAACAAGTGAAGAACAGGCAGTTTTAGATAATAGAGATTATCTTATAATATCTACTCCTACTTATACTGATGCTGTCAATCGTTTTGCGGAATGGAAACGGACAAAGGGTTTCCGTGTCCATATACTTCTTAGAAACGATTGGACCGTAACATCTGTAAAAACTAGCATAATGGAATTGTATAATGCAAATGACGTAAATCTGTATTATGTTTTGTTTATAGGAGGTGTTAATGATGTTCCTGCATATGCAAATAGTAATAATAATTACCACGTTACAGATTATTATTATGGATGTATGGAAGATACTATCTTACCCAATACTTCTATAAAGTCATTTCCTTCAGTCAAAAGAGGTAGAATTTCAGTACAAAACGAAGATGAGGCCATTATTGTTATTGATAAAATAATAAATTTTGAAGAAAACCCTCCGATAGATTATTTGTTTTATGAAAATGTAATTCATTGCTCTTATTTTCAAGATGGGTATAGTTATTATGATGAATATACACATAGTTTAATCAATGTACCTCCTGACACATATGAAGATAGAAGGTTTACTCTTACATCTGAAGAAATTAAAGACTATATGGAATCTTATGGGAAGAATATAAATAGAATTTATTATGCAAAAAATGATGTGACTCCTTTATGCTGGAATAACAGTTCGTATGCTCATGGAGACTCTATTCCATCAGATCTTAGACGACCCAACTTTGAATGGAGTGGGAATTATAACAATATCATTAACAAGATAAATGATAAAGCCTTTTATGTGTTGTATAGAGGACATGGAAATAATACGTGCTGGGGAAATCCATATTTTGCAAAACACCACATAAATCAATTAGATAATGGAAATTATTTACCCATAGTTTTTAGTATAAGTTGCTTGACTGGTAATTTTAACATTCCTAATTCATTCTCTGAATCTTTCTTGAAAAAGAGCAATGGTGGATGTGTTTCTATTTTTGGAGCAAGTCAAATTTCTTATAGTGGTTATAACGACTGTTTAATAGAGGGGATGTTTGAAGCCATCTGGCCTAATCCAGGCTTCTTGTACCATCGTATAAATGTTAATAATCCAGGAAACAATACACAAAACAATCCAATATATGATTTGGGATCAGTTTTAGATTATGGATTTTTATATTTGTATAATTTCAACAATAGCTCTTCTTTAACTGGGTTATATACAAAAGAAATTTTTCATTTATTTGGAGACCCATCAATGATGATTTATACAAATCAACCTTCATATATTAACAATCCTTTAATCAGAATCTACAATAATACAATCAGTGTCCAGACTACAGACGGAAATGCCAGAATTTCTTTTTACACTACGGGGACTGTTCCTATAGTTGATTCTTATTTTGGTAATCATGTTGATTATACAACTACTGCAGACAGTGTAATTATTTGTATAGACCGCCATAACTGTATTCCATACGTTGTAACATATCATAAAAACGAGTTTATCCAGAATGAAAACATTAGTGATAGCCGTACATACGTAGGTAAAACTATTAAAGTAGGAAGTAATGTGACAACAACTAAGCCTGAAGGCGACGTGATAATTAGTGGTGCTGATGTATTGATTCAGGGTGGCAATGTTGAACTGCAACCAGGAACAGTTATTACCAACTCCAATGTGTTGATTAATCCATAATAGCAATTGTTTATTTTTTTTAATTTATTTGTAAAAACTTAATAAAATCTTTCATACACTATGTTAAAATGAAAAGACATAATTATATATTGTTATTATTATCTATTCTATATTGTGCGCAAAATATTGATGCACAATTCATTAATAATTGTCTGGTTGATTCAAACATCTGGGCTGTTGTTGCCGATAATATGGATTATACAGGTGTTGACACAGATATTTCATATTGTTATATCTGGGGCACGGACAGCATAATTAATGGCTCAACTTACAAAACAGTTTATTGTGCGCACAAACACCCTGGAATCTTTTTTGAAATGTTAGAGAATAAGACTTATGATGAAATACTATGCTATCGTGAAGAAGACAAGAAGATTTTCCGTTTTGACAACAATATAGGCAAGGAAGTAAAATTGTATGATTTCGGTCTTAAAGTTGATGATGAAACAACAATTCTTGATGGCAAACGTATAAAAGTGATGGAAGAGTATAACTCGAGTAAGCTAAATAATTTTTGTTACCCTATTCCACATATAGAGCAATGTCAGGATTATGTACCGCCAAAAGCTTGGCGAGTTATAGGCATTGACGATGAAACATACGAGGATATATGGATTGATGGAGCAGGCTCCCTTTATACCGGCTTGCTGATACGTTCAGATTTTCCAGAAGATAAATCATTAGCATCTGTCTTTAATCCCACAAGTGGTTTTTTGCGTTATACACAACATGATATGATTCAGCCTGTATGGATGAATTCAATTGACTTTGGAAACATGGAAAGGGAAGAGTATGTAATTACATATTTTGATAATGACACACTTGTTATAAGTGGTATTACACGTTTCTACCCATCTCCTTTTCATTTGTTTATGTGTCACATAACAGGTAATGAAATATTTATTTCTGCTGTTCCAACAAATCCATTAAGCACTCTGGCAGATAGCCTTATTACAAGTAAATTTGAAGTAAGATTTCCTGGGTTTGGAGCAGGTATATATAATGTAAAACAAGAAATTGGTTTAGAAGGTTATTCAGAGACCTGGGGACAGCAGATAACTCTCACATGCCATGGCCCTGCAACAAGCATAGACAATATCACTGATGAAAAGAAGCAAGTGCAACCCAATGCCATCTACGACCTCTCCGGCCGCTGGCTAACCTCTCCGCCTGAGCGAGGGATATACATCGAGAACGGACGGAAGAAGGTTCGTTGAGTGATAAATACATGTGAGAACAGTCTGTTTAATTTACCAATAGGCAATATATTACAAATAGATTCTGGAACAATAAACTAATTCACTAATAATATGAGATATTATTTGTTTATAAGTTTTATAATTCTTTGTTCAAGTTTGAATGCAAGCTCTTTTGTTAAGGATGGCAAGAGGTGGCAAGTAAGACTATCCAACTCTTATTATAACACAAAGATGGTTAATTATAAGAACAAGTCTGTTACGTATGCCCTCTTAGGTGATACCATCATTAACGAAAAGCCATGCATAAAGATGTATGGCTATGACACATTCCATCCTGCCGAAACTCAATATCTGGCCTCTTTGTTCGAAACCGACAATAGAGTATATTTTATTCCTTCCGGTTATGAAGACAGCTACCTGATGTATGATTTCAATATGTCAGCAGGTGAGACTGTAAAGGTGCATCTTGCTCCTGAATACAAAAAACAATGGAATACCATCGAGATAGAGGTTGAGGTGACAGACGTCGAATATCAGGATGTGGGAGGAACAACTAGGAAATACATGTATTTGAGTGACATTGACTCACCCGAAGCTGAAGACACCGGCATTTCTTATGGATACTGGATTGAGGGAATCGGAAGTCTGTCTTCCCCCGTCTGGAATGCAGAATTCATTCGCTATGACCAAGGTTCCACCTTGGAATGTTGCAGCGAGGACAACAACATTCTCTATAAGCAAGAGGAGCCCGCATATTACAACATGCTTGATGCCAATACGGTATGGATTGAGGAATATTCCGAAAGTGGAATCATGCAGACCGATGACAACCCGGCAAGGATGTATTTCACTAAACTTGAGCAACCAGATACCCAAATAGACGAGTCGGGCATAAACATCTGGCGCAAGATATATGCCTGTGAAAACGGAGATACAGCCAACGCTCATGTGGT
>Ga0247611_10007854_pt1 | contig 13266 bp, 10 predicted proteins | sample 177DNAGHGhighgp2_FD_192422 | JGI IMG/M metagenome (GOLD analysis project Ga0247611, IMG submission 192422) | Sheep rumen microbial communities from Palmerston North, Manawatu-Wanganui, New Zealand - 1770 DNA GHGhigh gp2 | ecosystem: Host-associated > Mammals > Digestive system > Stomach > Rumen... | reverse complement strand
GCATTCTAACAAGGTAAAAAGATACAATCTATTTCTTTAGAATATTTACAAGTTTTGTAACGTCGCCGACATTAATTTTTCTATTATTGTCTATATCTGCCTGAAATAAACTAAAGTTTTGAGGCTTCCCGCTTGGCTTGCGAAGGGACTTTGTCCTGCGGAGCTCACGAGCCGCAATGCTTTCCTGTGACGGAGGAATACTGCTGTTGCTGCTGTTCTTCTCAGGCTTCCCTGAATAACCCGGCGTGGCATCATCATCACCATCGTTTTCCTCGAGTTCCTTGATATGCTCTTTGGCATCGGCTAGTTCTGACTTAGCATCGGCAAGTTCCATTTTCAGGCCGTGTATCTCCACATCCTTCTGCACTATGATGCGGTTGAGACGCCCAATCTTCTCATTCTTCTCGGAGTCGGACTTCTCAAGTTTGCGCAGACGCTGGTTTATCTGGTACAAAACATCGTCTATGTCAGTACAGTCTCTTGCCATTTGTGGTGCAAAGATAGGCAACTTTCACCACATGGCCAAATCACGATTCACATCCCTTAACACCGATTCCGATTTTAAGAAAGACGGAAAAACGAATCTCTCGGCAGATAATGCGTTGAAGGGTGGTAATTGACAACGCAGGCCCGATGATTGCACCAGAGGAAACGCGTTCGTCAATTCAGGCAAGTTTAGGCTGTCAGCACCCTCGCCAATTCTATCTTGAGGGAATTCTTGAAGATGTGGAAACCATGCCAAATCAAGTTTACGAATTATTAACGTGGAATTATCAAGGGGTGCTGAGTAGTTACGACTCTCCCCTTTGTGTTAAACTGTCTTAATTATGGGGCGTTGTTGGATGATTTCGGCGCAGAATGGTTATCTTTGCAGACGGAATTTTTTGTTTAACACTTAAATCATTGTGGTATGAAGAACCAGTTCTTGAGCCTTTTGGGGGCTTTTGTGTGTGGAGTGATGGTGCTCGCAGGGGCAGCGTCGTGTGAGAAAATGAATGTGGAGGGGACGGAGGATGCGAGCGGGCCGGCAAACGTCGTGCTGCGCGTGGGAAGCATCGAGCAGGTGCCGTTTCCTGCCATTACGAGGGCGACGGTGGAGAGTCTGTGTACGAGACTGAATTTCGACGTGTATGACGATCAGGGGATGAAGGTGGACTACGTGAACCAGAAGGCTACTGACGCGAACTTCGGCACGGCCTCCTTCCAACTGGACGAGGGGCACTACTATCTGGTGGTGGTGGCTCACAGCGGCTCGAAGAATCCGAGTTTCTACGTGAACGAGAAGGTGACGATCTCTGGCAGCGAACTGGGCGACACGTTCTGGTGCTGTGAGGAGATCGAGGTGGGCGACGGCCTGGTGAACCTGAACGTGGAGTTGAAGCGTATCGTCTCGATGCTGAGGTTCATCCCTACGGTGACGCCGCCTGTGGGTATGGAGCAGATCGTCTTCAAGTATAAGGGCAGCAAGGGCACGTTCAGCGGGCTGACGGGCTACGGCAGCACGACGGCGAAACAGACGGTGAGCGTGAGCGTGGACAGCGACGAGAGCGAGTATGAGTTCTATATGATTCCCAGAGACGAGGAGGACATGATCGACATCAGCATGATGGCCTACGACGGGGATATCCGCGCCCTGGGAGGCTGCAGTATCGACGAGGTGCCTGTGAAGCGCAACTGTATCACGATCTGCCGAGGGAACTTGTTCGACGGCGGCAACAATTCGGCCTCTGTGCTCATCTCGGTGGCGATAGACGACACGTGGGGGGAGGACATAAACATCAACTTATAGTGAAAATAAATCGGCTTTCTCTTCGCCGAATCGATTTTTTGCACTACCTTTGCAGGCGATATGGATAAGAAAGAGATCAATGACGTGCTGCGCAGGAACGTGGCGCTGCTGTCGAAAATCAGTGAGAAAGAGGCAAGCATGATGCCTGCTATAGAGGCACCATTGCCTTCGGTGGAACAGGTGAAGGAGATCGTGAGGCTGGTGAAGAGCATCATCTTCCCTGACTACTTCAACAAGCGGCAGTCGGACGAGGCCATCCGCTCGTATTACATCGGCGTGCACATGGAGGAACTGTTGGTGCTGCTGACGAAGCAGATAGCCCACGGACTGCAGTTCTGCGAGGACTGCGAGGAGATCCGCACGAAGGCTCAGGTGTATGCGGAGGCTGAACGGCTGGCTACGCTGTTCATCGACACGCTGCCTGAGATCAAGCGGCTGCTGTATACGGACGTGGAGGCGATGTTCGACGCCGACCCTGCGGCCACGAACTATGGGGAGGTGATCTTCTGCTATCCTGTGATGAACACGATGACGCACTACCGCATTGCCCACAGGCTGCACGAACTGAAGGTGCCCGTGATCCCTCGCATCATCACGGAGCAGGCGCACTCGAAGACGGGTATCGACATCCACCCTGGGGCGCAGATAGGCGAGTACTTCTCGATAGACCACGGCACGGGCGTGGTGATCGGCGAGACGACGATCATAGGCAACCACGTGACGCTGTATCAGGGTGTGACGCTGGGCGCGAAGAGTTTCAAGTACGACGAGCAGGGGAACATGCTGAACATCCCCCGTCACCCCATCATCGAGGACAACGTGACGGTGTATTCGAATGCCTCGATCCTGGGCCGTATCACCATCGGCCACCACTCTGTGATCGGTGGTAACATCTGGCTGACGCACTCCGTGCCGCCGTATTCGCGCATCCTGCAGTCGAAGGCTGTCGACGCAGGGTTTCAGGACGGAGCGGGAATCTGAGAGATTTTTGTTTACAGTTTACAGTTTACGGTTTACAGATGAATACTTCTATAGGCGGAATGGCTTGCCAGGTAATCAACTGTAAACCGTAAACTGTAAACCGTAAACTGTAAACCGTAAACTGTAAACCGTAAACTGTAAACCGTAAACTGTAAACAAGAAAAAAGGCTTCCTCAGCGGGAAGCCTTTCTCTTCATCAGTTCCTCGGCGAACTTGCCTGAGGCGAAACTCTCACCATCGTCGCCGATGCAGACGGGGATGGAGTCGTTGTCGGCACCGCGGGTGCGGCTGTAGTAGTAACCGTTGCGATAGTAGCCCCAGTCCCAACTGGCGTTGTTCTCCATGTCGAAGCGGTAGGCACGGTTTTCCCAGTCGAACATGGTGCCACGGAAGTGGTTGTGCGAGATGGTGTAGTCGCGATAGTCGATGCGCACGTTGTTCCAGTCTGGGTTGCGGTAGGTGATGTAGATATCGCCATTGCGCACCACCCAGTCGAAGGGACTGTAGGCGTAGTCGTTGCGGTTGTGGAGGGAGTAGTCCACCTCGTAGCCTGTGCCGTAGGTGGCAGGGCCGTAGTCGTCGTAGTAGGAGGCGTCGAAGCGCCACACGGTGTGGTATTCACCATCCTGGAAGGCTTCGCCCCAGCCGTTCTGGTAGTAGGTGTCGAGATATCCTTCCCAGTTGGCACCTGTGAGCCTGTCGGCAATCATGGTGTCTGTTTCGCAACTGGTGAGCCAGAAGAGCGGCATCATCATGAGGAGATAAGAGAACTTCTTCATAATCGTATCGTTTTAAAATGTTTGACGCTGCAAAGTTAGCATCATTCAGGTCAAAGAGCAAGTGGATTATCCTATTCGTGGGTAGGGATTTCCCTATTCCTCTTTCTTCTTGCCAAACTCAGGGTCGATCTTGAGGGTGGCCGAGACGATATAGGTCAGTGTGCAGGCCGCCATGACGATGAGGAAGAAGGTCTTGTAGCCGACACTCTCCTGCAGGGCACCTGCAAAGAGGCCTGGTATCATCATCGACAGTGCCATGAAGGCCGTACAGAGAGCGTAGTGGGCTGTCTTATACTCGCCCTGACTATAATATATAAGGTAGAGCATGTAGGCCGAGAATCCGAAGCCGTAGCCGAACTGTTCGATGAATACACAGACATTGATGATGAACAGGCTCTCAGGCATGGCATAGGAGAGATAGACGTAGACGATGTCAGGCAGGGTGATGGCCATGACCATCGGCCAGAGCCAGTGCTTCAGTCCGTCGCGGCTGGCTACGATACCTCCGAGGATGCCTCCCAATGTGAGGCCGATGACGCCGACGGTGCCCTGTACCAGTCCGTATTCGGCTGGTGAGAGGCCGAGGCCGCCGTTGGCGGTAGCGTCGATGAGGAAGAGGGCGCTGACCTTGGCCAACAGTCCCTCAGGCATGCGGTAGAAGAGCATGAAGCAGATGCCTGCCCACACCTGCGGCTTCTGGAAGAAGGTCTTCAGCGTGTGCCAGAATTCCTGTATGATCTGCTGGCCGCTCATCTTCTCGATGCCTTTGTCTTCTGTAGGCCGAGGCAGGATGTAGTGGTGCCAGAGCCAGAAGGCGATGAAGAGGCCGCTCATGCCGTAGAACATCAGGCTCCATGAGTATTTCACGTTGCGGGTGATGACCTCGAGATTGCCTGCGAGCATCACCAGCAAGCCCTGTCCTACGATGGTGGCGATGCGGTAGAAGGTGGAGCGGATGCCCACGAAGTAGGCCTGGGCATGCTGCTCGAGGCCGAGCATGTAGAAGCCGTCGGCGGCGATGTCGTGGGTGGCACTGGCAAAGGCCATCAGCCAGAAAAACGCCAACGAGCCTTGCAGCCAGTAAGGCGCAGGGATGGTGAAGGCGACACCACCCAGGGCGGCTCCGATGAGCAGTTGCATGGTGACAATCCACCAGCGCTTGGTCTTGATGATGTCGATGAATGGGCTCCACAGGGGCTTGATGACCCAAGGCAGATAGAGCCAGGAGGTGTAGAGGGTGATGTCTGTATTCGACAGGCCAAGGCGTTTGTACATGATGAGCGAGATGGTCATCACAGCTACGTAGGGCAGGCCTTCGGCGAAATAGAGGGTGGGCACCCAGGCCCAGGGAGTCTTTTTCTTCATTGAGATTTTTTTATGATTTTATTCGTAGAGTTTGCTGATCTCGGCGTGACGGTAGTAGAAGAGCAGGATGTCGTCGTAGGTCTTGCCTTGCTCGCCCATGACGGCAGCGCCTATCTGGCAGAGGCCTACACCATGGCCCCATCCGCGGCCGTGGAGACGGAAACATTTCTCACTCCTCCCTCCACGCTCCACACTCCTCGATTCTACCTCGAAGGCGGAGGAGAGCAGATGGGTCTCGCTGAGGGCACGACGGATCTCGAGTTCCTTGCCGATGGTGAGCGTCTTCTTGGTGCCCACAATCTTCAGTTTCCAGATGCGCCCGCTCTTGCCACGCTCCAGGGGGATGAGTTCCTGGATGATGCCGAAGTCGTCTTTCAGTTTGCGGTTGACGAGTTCTGACAGTTCCGTCTGGGTGTACTCCACCGTCCAGCGGTAGAAGTCTGGCGTCTCTTGGTCGTACGACTTCATCACCTGCGAGAGGATCTGCTTGTCGCTGGTATTGCACCAGGGGTCTTTGATGCTGACGAGGTAGGGCTTGGGCGTGTCTTCCCAGCAGTACTGGAACTCTTCGGTCTGTCCGCCACAGCACTTCGAGAAGCGTGCGTCGCAGATCTCACCGTCGTAGGAGAGCACCTGTCCTCGTGTCTCGCTGACGGCCTGCTCGGCCTTCTTCCTGTTGTCGCCGCCAATGCCCTGATAGCGCTGGCAGTGGTCGTCGGCACAGACGTCGAAGATGGTATGGTCTTCGCGGTCGTACCAGCGGATGATCTCATCGTCCTTCTTGATGAACGAGAAGAAACTGTCTTGCCCGCTGTCGAGTCGGCGCCGTTTCTCCATCTGCGCCAGGATCCACGAACGCGAGATGACGGCGTGGGCCTTGAGGAACTCGATGGAGGCGGCAGAAGACATCTCGCTGGCGATGACGCTCGTGAGGTATCGTTCTACAGGCAACTCGTTGATGGCCACGATCTTATCGGCCTCGACGACGATGCGCAGCGTGCCCTCGAACACCTGGGTCTCCTTACGTTCCCAGTGGAAGTCGACGCCGATGGTGACATCGTTGAGCGAGAAGGTGGCGTCAGGTGTCTGAGGCGTGAAGGTGAGTTCGCGATACTGTGTGCCTCGCCACATAATGCCTCCCTCGAAGAAAGAGACGGTCTGAGGACCCGTGATCACCTCACCCTTGGCAACGTAGGCCTGCTTGAGTTCGAAGTCTATCTTCTCGGCCGTGACGATACCCACGGTTACGGTAGGCTCCTTCTTCATGGCGCACTGAAGACTGGACGCAGAACGCTGCTCGTTGTCTTGCAGACGGTCGATCACCTGCTGGAGTTGTTCCTTCGACAGCGATACCTCGTTGAGAATGGCAAGGGCCTTCTCTGGGGTGAGACGCTCGAAGTCCTCCTGGCGCGGAGTGATGATCATCCCTGCCATGTCGAGTGCGCCTGGCGAGATGATGAACTGGTCGTCGCCTTGGGCGTAGTAGCAGTCTGGGCGATGCTTGGCCCTGGGGAATACCACAGACAGATATTCGTCGATGCCTGATGTGCTGTCGCCATGTCTCTCACGCCGCCAACTGACGATGTTCATCATCGGCTCTGCATCGTCTTCCTGCATCGGCAGGGCCTCGTAGAGACGTAGGAACAGTTGTTCGCCGCTATATTGCGAGTGGCAGCGGATGAGCAGGGCAGGGCAGTGGTATTCGTTGATCAGTGAGATGTCCTCGCCCTCGTTGAGGCTGACGATGGTGGTGAGATTCCTGCTGAGGCGCTGCCACGACAGTTGCAAGGGCAGCCGCCCGCTGGTGCCAGCCTGGAAATGGGCATGGTCTGGCGCCGAAGCACCACACTTGGGACCGTTGTAGAAGACCATCATCTCTGGGTATTCGTCGAGCAGTTTGTATATCTCGCTATAGTTGTCACGAATGCGCTGAGGCTCGTGCCTGACGCTGGGGATGGTGAAGTGGACAGGCAGGATGGGGTAGGGGTTCACGAGCAGGTCGAAATGGCTGTCGACGGATTTCTTCGTCTGTTCCTTCGGACGGTTCGCCTCGCAGAGGAAACAAGGTCTCTCAGCGAGCACCTTCTTGTCGATGCTGGCACCTGTGGAGACGATGCGTGCAGGGTTCCACTGTACCTGTACGGAAGAGGCTCCTACGGCCAACTCGCGTGTCTTTACGTTACGCAGGTCCTGATAGCGCCGACGGGCATCGTCCCACTTCTCCAACTGGCGGTTGAAGAAGCGTTGCAGCGGGGAGTCGTTCATCAGTTCCTGCTTGCCCTGGAGCATCTGCTGACGGGCCAGGATCTCGAGTGTGCGCAAGCGATCCTTATAGAGGTTGTTGGCGTTGATGCGGTCGATGCTGAGTGCGGCATCGCTGTTGCCTCCCCACCGCCGACAGAGATAGAGTTCTGTGAAGATACGTCCGATGCGGTAGTGGCGCGAGAAGATGAGTCCTAAGGCATAGTCCTCGCCGTAGGAGGTGTTGGGGAAACCTATCTGTCTCAGCAGGGGTGTAAAGAAGGCACGGGGGGCCCCCAGACCATTGATGCGCAGGGCATTGTTGGGGCCGTTCTCGTCTGTCCATTCGGCATGGTCGATGAGTCCTGGCGGCAGGGTGTTCAGATCGAAGTCGCACATACGGTAGGAGCCGATCACCATCGCGGCATTCTGCTTGTAGAAGGCGTCGACCACCTGTTGCAGGGTCTTCGGCGAGGAGTAGAGGTCGTCGGAGTCGAGTTGTACGGCGAAGCGTCCACAACGGTCGTCGTTGATAGCCTGGTTCCAGCAGCCGCCGATGCCGAGGTCCGTGCGCTCTGGGATGATATGCACGAGCCGCTCGTCGTGGATGGCCTGCAACAACTCCGTCGTCCTGTCAGTAGAGTGGTTGTCGACCACGATGACATTGTATTTGAAGTTGGCCTTCTGCGAGAGGGCCGAGTTGACGGCGTCGCAGATGGTCTTCTCGCGGTTGTAGACGGGGATGATGACGGATGCCTCTACGTCGAACTCCTGTTCGTTGAAGTCAGGACGACGGTAGTAAGAGGGGTCTATCTTGGCGCCGATCTCCGCCAGATGGGCAGTGGCAGCCTGCTCCATCTCGATCTGCACCTCGCGGTTGCGTGGGTTCACGTAGTCGAACTGCTTCACGCCAGAGGCACGGGTGTCGAGTTCTTCTTCCGAATAGAGTTTCTCATCGATATGGAACAGTTTGCCGCTGCGACTCAGGAAGAGGCGCAGGGCATAGAGGCCTGCATGGCGGTAGTCGCTCTCGCCGGCCTGCATGGCAAACGTATGGAGCAATGCTGTCTTGATGAGCAGCAGCGATCCGAAGTCGAAGTCATCGCGGATGCTGCCCAACTGGTAGTCGATGACGGGGTGGGCCACACGCTTGCCGCCGATGAGGTCGAAGTGGTCGGCATAGACCATCGATGCATCGCTGTCGGAGGCCACTCGGAGAATCCGCTCTAAGGCGCCTTCGCCCAGTTCCAGCCTTGTCGGCTTGGTCTGAAGCAGTACGTAGTCGGCCTTGGCGTTCTCGGCGATGGTCATCAGGGTGTTGCTGCTCGTGAGGTTGTCGACGGTCAGTTGCTGACAGTCTTTCAGCGATTCGTCAGTGGGCTGTGGGGCGGAGGTAAGTAGGAAGATGTGTTGCACCGTCTTGCTGGCTCTGAGTTGTGCCACGGTCTTAATGGCACCAGTCCTATCGTCGCAAGGCAGGAAACAGTCTATTTTTTCTCTCATGAGGGTTTGTTTAAGTATAATTCAGCGCAAATTTCGTCATATTTTTCGAGAATACCAAATAATTTAGGGAAAAACTCGATTTAATTTGGAAATTCAAGCACTTATTCGTACCTTTGCAGACGAAAATGGAGACTAACGACAACAGAAAGGTGCTACTGGGACTTTCACTCGACGAGTTGAAGGCGATTGTGCGTGACATGGGGATGCCAGCCTTTACGGCAGGGCAGATCCTCAGGTGGATCTGTCAGCAGCATGTGACGGATATCGATCAGATGACCAATCTCTCGAAGGTCAACCGTGAGCGGCTGAAAGAGCACTTCATCGTAGGAGCAATGGCTCCCATCGACTGCCAGCGCTCGAAAGACGGCACCATCAAGTATCTGTTCCCAGTGCGTTGCTCAGAGTCTTCTGGGATTTCTGATTCCTCAGAGTCTTCTGGCGCCTCCCGTTTCGTGGAGACCGTCTTCATCCCAGATGGCGATCGTGCCACCCTCTGTGTCTCCTGCCAGGTGGGCTGTAAGATGAACTGCCTCTTCTGTCAGACGGGGAAGCAGGGCTTTGAGGGCCATCTCACCGCCGCCGACATCCTGAATCAGGTCTATGCCCTGCCTGAGCGTGAGCGCCTGACGAACATTGTCTTCATGGGGCAGGGCGAGCCGACGGATAATCTCGACGCCGTGCTGCGAGTCACGGAGATCCTGACGGCCGGCGATGGCTACGGCTGGAGTCCGCATCGCATCACCGTCAGCAGCGTGGGTATCAAGAATAAACTGCAGCGCTTCCTTGACGAGAGCGAGTGCCACGTGGCCATCTCGATGCACTCACCACTGCCGGAGCAGCGCCGCAGGCTCATGCCTGCCGAGGGGCAGATGTCGATTACCGAGGTCGTGGCCTTGTTGCGGCAGTACGACTTCTCTCACCAGCGCCGTTGCTCGTTCGAGTATATCTGTTTTGGCGGACTGAACGACGGCCCTGTCTATGGCCGTGAGATCATACGGCTGCTGAAGGGACTTGACTGTCGTGTGAACCTTATCCGTTTCCATGAGATTCCTGGTGTCGACCTGCCTGGCTCTGACGAGAAGCGCATGGAGGCGCTGCGTGACTATCTGACGGCCCACGGCGTGTTCACCACCATCCGGGCCAGTCGCGGGCAAGATATCTTTGCTGCCTGCGGACTCCTGTCTACGGCGAGGAAGGGTGAAAAGGTGAAAAGGTGAAAGGGTGAAAAGGTGAAAGAAATGAATAAATTGAGATAATATGGAAGAAAGAAAGATTCGCGTGGCAATTACGCATGGCGATACGAACGGTATTGGTTATGAAGTGATTCTCAAGGCATTTGAGGATCCGACGATGCTCGAACTCTGCACGCCAATCGTCTATGGCTCGCCCAAGGTGGCCAGTTATCATCGTAAGGCTCTTGGCCTGGAGACGCAGTTCTTGATTGTCGACAAGGCTGAGGATGCACGTGACGGACGGCTTAACCTGCTCACCACCTTCGACGAGGAGGTGAAGGTGGAGTTCGGCACGCCTACCGATGAGTCTGACACGGCGGCCCGCAAGGCTGTGGCGCGCGCCAAGGAAGACCTGCAAAAAGGGCTTTACGATGTGCTCGTGCAGGCGCCGATGCGTTCGAATGCCAATCCGGGGAAGGAGGACAAGTCGCTGACGATGATGGTGAGCGATCTCGTGCGCATCGGTCTTGTGACCACCCATCTGCCTCTGAAGGATGTGCCTGGAGCCGTGACCGTCGAGAAGATCGTCGACAAGGCTGCCATCTTCTTTGCCAGCCTCCGCCGTGATTTCCGCATCTCCAATCCCCGCATCGCCCTGCTCGCTCTCAACCCCCAGTTGGGCTCAGAAGAAGAGACAATCATCAAGCCTGCCATCGAACAACTCGAGAAACAGGGCATTCAGGCCTTTGGCCCCTATGTGGCTGATGACTACTTCGGCGAGAAGATGTATTATGATTTTGATGGTGTGCTCGCTATGTACGACGATCAGGGTCTTGTGCCTTTCAAGACGCTTGCCGTCGATGGTGGCGTGAAACTGAAGGCTGGCATCAGTGCCATCTGTACCACGCCTGACCACGGCCCTGCCTTCGATATCGCCGGCAAGGGCGTGGCCGATGAGCAGTCTATGCGACAGGCCATCTATGCCGCCATCGATATGTACCGCCACCGCATCGACTATGACGAGCCGCTGGCTCACCCTCTGCCCAAACTCTATCACGAGAAGCGCGAGGATGGTGAAAAAGCCCGCTTTGCCGTGCGTACGCCTCAGAAGAAAGCCGATGAGGGAATGCCTGTATCAACGGAGGAATGATGATTTTTTTTCGTTAAATTCTGCCAAAATTGCAGTTGTTTCAGAAATAATGCGTAATTTTGTCAGCCAAAAACGAAGATAATGGATTTACAAGCCATCAAACAACGGTATGGAATCGTAGGCAACTGCGAGGCGTTGAACCATGTGCTCGACGTAGCCCTGCAGGTGGCACCCACCAAACTCAGCATCCTCATCGTGGGAGAGAGTGGTGTGGGTAAAGAGATCATCCCCCGTGTGATCCACGATAACTCTCCGCGCCGGCGCGAAAAATATTTCGCCATCAACTGCGGCTCTATCCCTGAGGGGACCATCGACTCAGAGTTGTTCGGTCATGTGAAGGGCTCCTATACCGGCGCCATCAACGACTCACCGGGTTACTTCGGCGCAGCCAACAAAGGCACGCTCTTCCTCGATGAGGTGGGTGAACTGCCCTTGGCTACACAGGCCAGGCTGCTGCGAGTGCTCGAGAATGGCGAGTATATCCCCGTTGGTGCTACAGAGGTGAAGAAGACCGATGTGCGCATCGTCGCTGCCACGAACGTGAATATCCAGAAGGCCATCAGCGAAGGCCGTTTCCGCGAAGATCTGTTCTACCGCCTGAACGAGGTGCCCATGCAGATGCCGCCGCTTCGCGAGCGGGGCGAGGATATCGTGCTGCTGTTCAGGCTCTTCGCCATGCAGATGGCAGAGGAATACCGCATGGACAAGGTGGTGCTCACCGACGAGGCCAAGCAGGTGCTGATGCGCTACAAGTGGCCAGGCAACATCCGGCAACTGAAGAACATCACCCGCCAGATCTCTGTGCTCAGCCCCGAGCGCACCATCACGGCCGACATGCTGCGCACCTTCATCCCGCAGGATCAGGAGACCACCCAACTGGCCACCATCCATCGTGCTGACAGCGGTGACCACTCGTTTGAGAACGAGCGCGAGATACTTTATAAGATACTCTTTGAACTGCGTGGCAACGTGAACGAGATGCGTCGCGAAATGAGCCAGTTGAAGAAACGCCTCGATGAGACGCAGGGACAGCAGATCTCTACGCCCGCCGTGCCTACAACCCAACTCGCGCCCCTTCAGACCGTATCGCCGGTGCAGCATGTAAGTCCCGTCGTGGATGCGATGGCCGAGGAATACATTGAGCCCGAGAAGGAACCAGAGAACCTGAACCTGAACGACCTGGGCAAGACGATGCTTGAGAAAGCCCTCGAGCGTAACCACGGCAATCGCCGTAAGGCCGCTCAGGAACTCGGCATCAGCGACCGCACCCTCTATCGCCGGCTCAAGCAATATGGGCTGGATGCGGAGGAAGGATGAAAAAGTGAAAAGGTGAAAAGGTGAAAAAATGAAGATGTGGAATAGTTTTCAGACGAGATGGGCTTGTGCAGGCAAATGCTTGCGCTGCTCTTCTCTTTTTTACCCTTTCACCCTTTCACTTTTATACCTTTTCACCTTTATATTGTTGACAGGTTGCTCCGTGAGTTACAAGTTCAACGGCGCCAGCATCGACTACACGAAGACGAAAACCATCCAGATAGCCGATTTCCCCATCCGCGCCTCCTATACCTGGGCACCGATGGGACCGATGTTCAACAACGAACTCAGGAGCCAGTTCTCCGATCATACCCGCCTGCAAATCGTCAAGCGGAATGGTGACCTGAAACTCGAAGGTGAGATCACCCGCTACGACCAGCGCAACAAGGGTGTGTCGAGCGAGGGACACTCCTCGATGGTAGAACTCTCGATAACGGTCAACGTGAGATTCACCAACAATATCAAACATTCTGATGACTTCGAACAGCAGTTCACAGCCACCTCTAGTTATGAGTCCACGCAGTCGCTCACTTCCGTGCAGGATGCCCTCGTCGAAGAGATGGTGAAGAACGTCTGCGAACAAATATTCAATGCAGCCGTAGCAAACTGGTAATGGATATAATAGAACTGATACACCACCCGGAGCACCTGGACCGCGACACGCTCTACGAGTTGCGGTCGCAGGTGGCTTTATACCCCTACGATCAGACACTCCGGCTGCTGATGCTGCAGAACCTCTATCTGCTCCACGACCCTGGTTTCGACGAGGAATTGCGGCGGGCTGCCATCTACATCACCGACCGCCGCGTGCTCTTCAACATGGTCGAGGCTGCCCACTATCAGTTGCATCGTTCTCCGAACGCGCCGACTGCCCAGAGTGCTCCGAGTCCGCATCCCTCCTCTTCCCGCACCAGCGAACTCATCGACACCTTCCTCGACACCATTCCTCAGGAGGAGCCGGCACCGCGTAAG
>Ga0247611_10007852_pt1 | contig 13270 bp, 7 predicted proteins | sample 177DNAGHGhighgp2_FD_192422 | JGI IMG/M metagenome (GOLD analysis project Ga0247611, IMG submission 192422) | Sheep rumen microbial communities from Palmerston North, Manawatu-Wanganui, New Zealand - 1770 DNA GHGhigh gp2 | ecosystem: Host-associated > Mammals > Digestive system > Stomach > Rumen ... | reverse complement strand
ACTCTTTGCCTCATTAATATAGTATAGATTCAATTCGTAAAGGCATAAACGAATTGGAACAGAAGATTCATTTCCTTCTATTCATATTAATTATATATATACAAAGAAATGAAAAAATAGAAAAATATTATGGGGGCTATATGCCCCCAAAACGAGATGTTAACTTTGTTCGTATACCTTATTTATATGAATAAAAATTAAATATGAAAAGGAGAAGTTGTCATGCCTAATAAAACGAAGACTGCTAATAAAACGATCGATGGGCGTACACCAAATATGCCGAAACGTGAGTTTGCATTTAGTCATGAATTTCCAAATGAAATTACACTCGCTTTGAAAGCATATGATCGGGTATTCAAAGAATTGACATCGATCAGCTCTGGGAAACTTCCCGTCGAAGACGAGTATGGGATTTGTAACAACTTATACAAGTTCCGTTATATTACACCATCAGACATTGCCACATTCACATCCAATCTCATCAAGGTTCTTCATAGTCAAATGATCCATCCACAAGTGACTGATTTGGAGAAGTTTGCCGTTATGTCCGTAAAACAATTTATGATCGATCATTCTTGTGTACCGATTGAACATTCATCGATCTATGCATTGTATCATTATACCACTGACAATATGACATTGAAGGATCTACTTTTATTATGTGAAAATGATTTCTATCACAAGACTGTTGTATCCAAAGTGGAAATGCAAGAACGTGTGAAAGTTATCAAGGATGATTATAAGAAGATTGCGGATATGCATTTCTCTACCAATATCCAAAAGATTGTCGAGAGTTTACCATCCTTGATGAATCAGACGGAATTCAATTCTATGCCGTATGCAGAACAGAAAGCCATCCAGATGTATATTGAGGAATTCATCTTATTCACGATCATGTTGAATACGGTTGTGATGTCAAATATGATCTTTTTCTGTGTTCCCAAATCTACATTCAATTCCAAATTGATTAAAACAAAACCCGAGTATGATGATAATACATTATTCACAGATGATAACATTGATGATGGAGTGGAAGATAACACCGTCACAGAATCTGTTCAACCGGAAGGAATGAAAGACATTTACATTGTGCTGGTGGAGGGACCATCTCCCATCTCCAATATGATCAAGAAACATACGATGTCTCGATTCTCTCATGTTGGACTCTCATTTGATGTCAATCTTCATAAGACATATAGTTTTGGTAAGAATAATCCAAAGAATGATGATACAAAATCCAGAGATGGTTTCCGTATGGATGATATGGGAAGTGAACATTATAAAGGATTAAGTTTCACAGTATATGGTGCATTCGTAACCGATGCGCAATATAATAAGATGAAGAAGTTTGCAGACGAAATCAAGAATTCTCCAAAGACAAAATATTCGTCTAGCAAAATCATTGATCAAATCTTTAATAATGATAAGATCAATAAGAATGCAAAATCAACCAATCAGATTTGTTCTACATTTGTCAATGATATTCTGAAAGCGGCTGATATTAAAGTTACTGAGAAAAACAATCCAGCTCCCGGAGATTTCGAACATAGTCTTATGACAAAGATGAATATGTTTGAACATGTCTTTTCTGGAACATATGATGAATATGACGTAGATGATGTAAAGGATCGTATGGAGACATTTTCAAAACGTGGACAGAGTCAGGTTCTCCATAAGAAAGACAAGGGTACTGTTGTAACCGAATGTTGTTTACTGAAAACGAACAACATGAGATGTCATTCCAAGATTCCATTCGATATCAATATGAGAAATATTGTATTACAAGATATGCATCCACATTTCAAAGATACGATTTCAGCAATCACTTATATCACAACTGATATGAGATCTCCCATTGCACAACTGTTGTATCGATATGGTCATCCATCTGAAGTATTAAATGGATTGGATGGAATGATGATTTGTAAGATGTTCTTAAATGGTCCATGTGGAATGTGTAATGACTATGACGAAGTTAATATGAAACTCCGTGACGTTGATTTCCATACAGATGTTAATTGGTTGGATAAGATTGCATATGGTAATAATTTCTTGGATGGAAATTATCGTGGAGAAGATGCTGTCGGAAATGATCATCGTCATCCCATCAGACAAACACTTGATGCATTGTATCGTATGTTCTCCGAAAAGGATTTAACAACGAAAGAAGAATTAAGTGATCATATCATCAAAGTTTCTCATATTATGAAAACAATTTGTGAATCTTACGGTAGTTATGGTTTAAGAAACTGGGAAATGGTTCGTGACATCCTTGCAGTACTTGGTGAGATCATGACACGTGCAATGATTAAATTATATTCCAATCATATGACAATCATTCTTGCATCTGATAATATGGATGATGTGGATGCTCCTGGTTATATGTACACCGAATCATTTGAAGAATATCTGATGATGGAGGGTGGTGAAGGACAACCGGCACAACAAACGCAAACTTCATCTTCAGAACCAACAAAAGTTGATGTTTCATCAGAAAATGGAAATGCTCAAAATAACAATAATGGGCAAAATGATCCCAAAAAAGAATCAAGTGAATTGACAAAACGTATCAAAACTTTATTGAAGGACTTCTCAAACTGGGTGAAGAAATCGCTTGGTAATATGGCAGCGAAATTCTCAACATCAATGGAAGCACAATTGAAGTATATCAATGATAACGGTCAACAAAATCTTGCGATTGCACAAGCTGTGAAATCTGGAAAATTCCAATTGAAATTAGAGAACAAGATGCAGTTTAAAGTCGATCTAGATGGGATTAAAAAGATTCAACTTCGTGATTTTGTTAAAGCATACATTGATGGTGATAAAGCAACCGCGGAATTCAATCCTTTAGAGTTCAAGCGTGAATTTTACAAGAGTATTTCACCATCATTCGATGATTCTGTTATCACAGAATATGCGATTATGGAAGCTGATGATGGATCTAATAGTAACAATAACAATGGAAAAGACAATAAACAGAGTGCAACAGCCAAAGCTGTTCGTAATTTCGTTCTATCTGGAGATCCGAAAAAAGAGCCAGAGTCCAAAGAATTTGATTTCTCAGGGCAAAATGGTGAAACTGCTTGGAACGAAATGATTCGTGACATGTTAGATACACCGAAATTATTACGAGAAGTTCAAAAGGCGTTAACACTCGATTTGACAGATGCGACCAATTTATTGAATACTGATCTTGATCACGAAAGTAAAGCGGAACAACCTGATCCTGCGAAAACCAAACGTATCGAAACAATTTCTACCAGTGTTACAAAGATTTCAAGCGAGTGCCATACTGCGGTTGTCAATGCAATCAACGAAATGTTCCGTATCAACTACACATGTTACAAGAACATCGTCGAAGCATATAATAATCAGAATTCCAAACAAAATACCCAACAAACTCAACAACAGCAAACTCAACAACAACCTCAACAACAACCTCAACCGTCAACAAATACTACTGGTAACAATCAAAATCAAGCACCAGTTAATGTCAATATTACTACAACTAATACTCCACCTCAAAATCCTCAAAAACAAGAATAAGAAAGGAGATTATGTCAAATGGAACAATATCAAAAATCCCCAGTTGACATTCAATCCTTTAATGAGAATGCAAAATCACGGATTCAAAAGATTGTATCAGAATCCAATGATATGATCACAGCATTAGAATGTGTGGGAGCAATGTATGGAATTGCTCCCACCCATATCATTGCACAACCCGGATTAACATCATTAAAGGTCGTGGATGATAAGATTATGTCACCACCAGATGTGAGACCGAATACCAAAGCAATTGTGTGTTCGATCGGTGGTGTATTAGACCACATTTCTCAACGTGTCAATGACAAATTGGATGATAATCATGATCAAGAAACAAAGGAGGGTCGTAAAGACCATCCTCATGTATCAACTACTGCAAATCCATCCAAAGGTAAAGTCATCGAAAGACATGTTGATTCTAATGGAGATGAAATCTTAATTTATGATTCTGGATTAATGGATATGGCAAATACAAAAGAAGCGCATTTGAAAGCGGATGAGCTTCGTCAAAACTTAAAAGTTCCCATGTACAATCCGGATGCAATGAAAGCAAAAGAGAAAGCCTATTTCCAAGATGAAGATAAGATTGAATTAGAATGGAATGCGAATATTGATTTTGAGACATTCAATTCCAATGATCCAAAACCAACCAACATTAGCAAATTGATTCAAGAAAGTGCATTCCACATTGATCTGATATCACATTATCATGATACGGATTATCTTGGATATGAATTACTCAAAGATCAAGGATTTGATTTTGTCCGTCCAACGGAATCATTTGCTTTGGAAGCAGAAGTGGAAGATCAAAAGGAAAAGGTAAAGCCGGATGATATTCGTCATATGAAGTTCGATAATACTTACATCACGCAAGCAATTCGTTGTTTCAATAATGCAAGAGCTGCACAAAGTGAAGTTGGAAAAGGTGAATTCGATATCACCAAATTCGTTTCTCATCCAGAATACAAGAAAGGGATCAATTGTTTGGAGAAACAATTCGATTGCAAACTAGCAGTTCATTTCGTCGATAGTACAGAAAAGAAGAATGACTTAGCAACTATGATCTTCAAATCACAGCATTGTGATAAGATCTATGTATCCAAAGCAAAGGGTTTCCAATTAAACGGATTACCCATTACCATCTATTGTCAAAATAAAGCAATCGATGAAGAAATGCAAAAGGATACGGATAAAGATCTATTCGGTCAATTTATGTGTTCTTCATTATGCCATGAGATCTTTCATAATATCGTCAATGCCATTCGTGCTCGTACCAACATCTTTATTTATACGACATCCTCTGCAATGTCCATGGCGTTGTCTTCTCAAGATGCGAAAACAAGACGTAACATCTTCGAGATGTTTGCTGATACTGTCGTTGTAGATGGAAAGAATCTGGGTCATACGGAAAAGAAGAGACTAGTTAAGAAGCTTTGTTATCTATCCGCAATCGCAGACAATCAGAAAGAAGTTCAGGAGCTACAAGCAAAGATCGATAGTTCCAAATCCGTGAATGAAGCAGATCAACAAATTGATGCATTAATTTCCAAATTAGAACAAGCAAATGCCAAATTCGAAAAAGAAGTTCCTCATATGAAGAAACGTGGAGAAAGATATAATAAGAATCCTAAGGGTCATAAGATTCTACATCGTTTGGCAACTGCTTTATGTTGTACCGGTGTTGGATCTGTGATTGGATTACCGATGTTGAAGATGTTACCAAACAAAGCAGATGCTGCTTTAACAAAGGCTTATGATGATTATCTGAAAACTCCTAACAAAGAAGAATACTATTGTGATATGTTTGCGGGAATGTATAATCTACCAATCACATTTACTTATGGCTACACACATCGAGACATTGTTGCAAATGAGATTAAACCGGATAAGTTACAGAAATTAACATCTTTGGAAAAGAATCTGTATCAGTACATCATGTCCACATATCCAACCGATAGCGAGAGAAACTATGCGGGTTATCAAATTGCAAAAGCAATTCTTGATAGTGGAGAAGATATATCACCAGAAGTCAAGAAGTATTGTGAATGGATTGTCAGTCACTACTCCAATATTAGTAAAATGAATATTGATAAAGATTACAATAAGACGACATTTGATCCAAATGAAGCAAAAGATTTAGATCAACATGTTCAAAATCTGATTCTGAACAATGGCTTAGTTGTGACGGAATCTTATAAGATGAAGAAGTGAGGTGAGTTGGGATGACATTAAATGATTTGGTTTTGGAAAAGATTGATCATGTGAAACTAACTGACTTGGAAGTTCGTCAGCGCATCTTAGAGCAAATTGTTCAAGAGAGTATGAAAGAATGGGATTACCTGAATTTGTGTCTTCAACAGAATCGAGAACCTGCTGATATCTTTTATCAAGAAGGAATTGGTCAACTCATCAAGGGTGCAAAACGAAAGTCTGGTAACTTAATCACTAGAATCCGTGCATTAACAAAACGAAACATCACAGTTTTGAATACACTATTAAGCCACGTCAAAGATGTTGCACAGGGTTTCACTGGAAAATTCCGTAAGAGCGGAGCAAAAAAGAGTGCATCTGCAATTGCACACGAAGCATTACGTAATAAACTCGATCCGAAAAAACAAATGGCAGAATCTACTGCTCGTGTGAAAGTACCATTCGAGGGGAAAGAATCCCAGCAAGAAATCGAATTAATTAACTCCACATTACTGATTGATGAATTTGTCAATGATAATGATTTCTTAGTGGATCTCATGGGCGTTAACTATGTCCGTGATGATGAAGGAAAGAAGCATGCTATCGCAGATAAAGGGGAAGGTGTTCCGACTACACAGTCAATTTTTGTTTACACCAATACCATGATCTATTTTCTAAAGCATCAAGATGATCTGGATAAATTATGTGATCTAATTATCGATGGATTTAAATTGGTAAATGGATCTAATGAAGTTGATCCAAATGATTTCAAAAAGGATGTGTCTAAATTACTGAAGAAAGCTTGGAACAAAGCAAATGGATTAAATGATTTAACACGTTTCAAATTAACCATGAAAGAATTAACCTCATTCCAAGCAAGAGCAAGTAAGTTAAATGAAAAACTCGACTTCTCTCAGAATGGTAATGTAAGCATGGATAATGTGGATCAAGGTGTAATCAGTTCATTGAATGAATTAGTAAAAGCAACCGAGTATATACAGTACGGTTTAACATCATTATCCAATGCAATGCAGAAGGTTCATTTGATTGATTTGAAATTCATGAATTCCATTAGTGATCGTGAAACATTAGCAAAGTTCGTATATAATTGCATTCAGAATGGTATTCCTCCCAAGTATATCGCATACAATACTTGGTTGATTGCGAATGAATCATTGCGTGGAACCGCATCGAAATATAAGCCGATCGCTGGACAAACACGTTGTATTTTCTTCCCTGAAGATAACAAGAAAGAGATTCTGAAAATTGCAACAAGTGGTATGGGTATTACATCTAACAAAAATGAACTACGTATGTCCAAATTCATTAAGGATTCTAAAGAACAAGACATGATTGAAATGTCTGCTTTGATTACGAATAGCTATTATGAAGACTCGATTGTTGCAATGGAACGTGTTGTTGATAAGGTTGGTAAACATCCGGATCTGTCTATCCTAAATGAGATGAAGGGTAAGTATATTGACTTCACAAAACGGCATCCTGAATTACGTCTGGTATTCTGGGATTTCAACGATGGAAATGTCATGTGGTCGTCCGACAAAGAACGTTGGGTTTGTATTGACTATGGTATCGGTAAACGTGATGCAACTAATGCTAAGAAATTAGAAAAAGATGCTGAGAAGCGTACAGAGAAACGTGAAGAAGAACAAAAGAAAGAGAGTGAGAATGATGATAACTGATTACATTTTGGAAGACCTTGATTTTCAAAGATGGGATGCAACATCACATGTATTAGAATCACTCACGATGGAATATGCAAAAGAAACAACACGGTTTCAATATGAATTACAAGAATACGAGAATCAATTGATCACAGAGGGTGCAACAGCAGCACCCTCCAATATTCGATTAACCGGACATAACATCATTTCTAGATTATTCCAACTCATTCGAAAGTTTTGTCAACTGATGAAAAACTGGTTGAAACATGGTAAAGATATTATTGGTGGTATTCTCAGTAAAATGCATAAGAATGGTGCAAAGAAGAGTGCGTCTGCAATTGCATATGAACAGTTGAGAAAACGTATGGATCCTAACAAATCCGTCAAAGAAGCGACTGCACGCGTACGTCTTCCATTTGGTGGATCAGAATCAGAACATACCATTGTTTTACAAAACTCTGCATTCTTAGTCACTGAATTCGTGAATGATCAAGAATTTGAAATTGGATTGTTTTCAGGATTAGAATATATGAAAGACAGTGATGGTCGAAGTGTTGGTATGCCATATAAAGGCGATGGTGTACGTCCGTTAGAATCCGTTATTCATGAAGGAATCAGAACATTGGCAATGATCAAATATCCTGACGTAATGGAAAGATTAAACATCGTTGTTAAAATTGCATCTGAATTTGCAAATGGTAATATCAGCACCAATCAAGAGGGATTTCGAAAACAATCTAAATGGGTTCGTACACATATGGAGCATCCATTTAATGTATTCAAAGCTGGTAAAACAAAATTGAGTTTAAAAGAATTAACCGAATTTCAAGCACGTATTTCCGAATTATCAAAGATATTGGATGATGTTCAAAACATCAATAACGAATTATCAGGATTGGAAAAGTCAACGATTGAAGAGATGAATAAACTTGTGAAATTGTTAGAGCGCGTGCAATTCGGAATGGTCACATTTACAAATCTGCTCCAAAAAGTGCATTTGATTGATCTGAAATTTATGAATTCTATCGGAGACCGTGATCAGTTATCGAGATTCGTAGACAGTATGATTTCCAATGGTATTCCACCAAAATTCGTCGCATACAATTCATGGTTGATTGCAAAGGAGACGATTCGTGGTGATGATGCAGAATATTCACCAAAGGGTGGACAATCACGTGTCGTATTCTTCCCAACGGATAACAAAGATGAATGTTTAAAGGTTGCAACAAGTGGTATTGGTATCACTTCCAATCGTAATGAGCATCGTTTCAGTAACGCAGTCAAACAGCTGGGTGATGCGGAATTCAAAAAGAAAGTTGCATGTGTAAACCATGCATATTACAATGATGCAATTATTGCCATGGAACGTGCTGTTGATAAGGTTGGAAAACATCCTGATGTTAAGACGATGATGTTGGTTAAGAAAGAATTCAAGGATTTCGTAGAAGGACATCCGGAACTTCATGTTCAAATTACGGACTTTAACGATGGAAATATTATGTGGTCATCTGATAGAAATTGCTGGGTATGTATTGACTATGGATTCTCGAATCGTAAGAAATGAGGTGAGATCATGATGGAATTTGATATCATCCAAGATTCTGCATTGATGGCGAAACAACAAGTTTGGAATGCAACATTGGAATACAATTCCAAAGAAATTATGGCATTTGAACAATATGTGTTACAGCACTATGACACGATCACACAAGAAGGTGATATTGGTGCTCGAGCTTGGCAATTATTAAAGAAGACCTTAAAAGCAACTCATGGTATTGCTGATCATATTCAGAACATGTTTAAAGGTATATTACACCTGAAACATGGTGAGAAGAAAAAGAGTATCGAAACACCCAATTCAATTGCAAGTAAGGTTGTACCTGATTCTCGAATTCCTAAGAAGATGCAAGAAGCAGAAAAGAACTTAAAAGTTCCATTTGCTGGAGATGATGATGTTGTTGTTACCGCAACACCAATCTTCATTAAAGAGATTACCAGTGATGAGAGTTTGTACATTGGATTGTTTGGTTTAAACTATCGAAAAGATGATACGGGAAAACTCATCCCGGTATCAAACGATAACGGTGTTCGTGGATTGGAAGACAACACCATTATCTATAAAAACATGGTTTATTACATTAAACATCCAACCGGTTTATCAGATCTGACAAAGGTTGTTCGAAAAGCAATCTCCGTCATCAATAATCAAAAGCAGGAAATTGATCAGAGTGATTTACGAAAAGAGATCATGGCTTTGATTAAACGGAGTCACAAATTTGGTGAAGAATTCAATGCTGGTGGAACTAAAATCTCCATTAAGGAGTTAACAACATTCTCTGCAAAGATCAATGAACTAACGATTGAAATGGATCGATTTCAGAATGCCAATCATTCGATCAATCATTTAGATGGGGAAACGATTCATGTATTCAATCAATTGGTTCGTGAATTGGAAACAGTTCAGCATGGTTTAAACGGACTATCCAACGAAATTGGAAGCGTGTACATCATCAAAGCACAATATGTCAATTCTATTACCGACAAGAATGAACTGGCAAAGTTCGTGGAGATGTGTATTGATGCTGGTGTCCCACCAAAGTTTATCGCATACAATACTTGGTTAATTGCAAATGAAGAGATTCGTGGTGATAAGGTAGACTTCAACAAAGTTCCAATGGGACAAACCAGAATGGTATTATTCCCAAAGGATAAGAAGATCATCACTAAGATTGCTTTCTCAGGTAGAGGAATTACTTCTAACAAGAATGAAGTTCGTATGTCCGAATTCATCGAACGTTCGAAAGAACCAGAAATGATGCAAAATATCGCAAAGATTGTTGGTCACTATGGTAAAAACTGTGCGGTGATTGATATGGAACGAATTGTGGATAAGGTTGGAAAACATCCCAATCCAGCAATGATGCAAACGATTAAGAATCAATTCAAAGACTTTACCGCACGTCATAAAGAATTGCGATTGGTAGTAACAGATATCAACGATGGAAACATTATGTGGTCATCCGATCGTGAACATTGGGTATGTATCGATTACGGACTTGGACAACGTGATGATTTATCCGAGAAGAAATTGAACAAGCGTGCTGAGAAAAAGGCAGAAGCGTATGAAGCTCGTACCGGAACCAAAACAACGAATGTGACAGAAGGTGATAAGGATGATGAATGATATTGATTTGATGTGTAATCAGACTGAATTAGAAATGTTGATTGCGGAGTCTAATTATTTAATCAAAGAAGCAGAATTGTCCGAATACGTTGTCATGGAATCGGAAGAGCAACATGATCATGTTGTTATCAAAATATTAAAAGCGATTGGTCGATTTTTCAAAGCTATATTCAATACAATTATCAATTTCTTAAAGAAACTAAAAAGTTCATTCAAAACAATCAAAACCCCAAGCAACAAATCATTTATCAAACAGCCAGAATATAAAAGTATTTGGTTAAGCCAAGATGAGAATCATCAATTGAAATTCGTTAAGTTTCCAATCGTTCGTCCAACACCTGATACATTAACCGATTATCAAAAGATCATGCATCAAGAAAATGCATTCTTGGAAAGCTTTTATGAAAATGCCGGAGGATTCAATTATCAATCTCACAGATCAATCGATCTATTACAAAAGTTATTAGAATCTTTATATGACGAAAAAACAAAGGGAATCAAACATCGTAATGTTGATAAATACTTAAAGACTTTTGAAGATCAAATCGATAGAATGAATCGATCCAATAAGATTGTAGTGTGGAGAGATGATGAAAAGAAACGATTGATGGATGCTTTACAAAATGATTGGGAAAGTTATTACACTCATATCGAAGATACAAAGGCATTGGATCAATCTTATCAAACCATTACGTCTGTTGCAGAAGATCTTCATACATGTTTACAAAAATTCCAAAAGTATTCTAATAAAGCATCTAACATAGAAGGTTTGAATTTCATTGAGAAAAAGATAGAAAAGAAAACAGCAACATTGTTGTTGAAATTTGTTCAAACTATGGCAGAAGGTATCAACAGTGTTTCAAAATTCACAAACGAAACATTGGTTGTGGCAATCAAAGAAGTAACGAACTATCGCGCTTGGAAAGATTATTATGATAAACATCAAACTAATAAGGAGAAGGGGGCGTAAAGCCCCCATTCCATTGAAAGGTGGATTTTTATGGCTGATACGATTACTAGAACAATCTCTGAATGGAATAAAGTCTCGGTGAAATCTGAGATTATTCCAAAAGGTGTGAAATGTGTTGAAGTGATCAATCAAGATAATCATCGATTAAAAGTAGGAGATGGAATACATCCATTCTCACAATTACCATATATTGGAGAATCCGAAATAGAAACATTAGCATTCAATTTATATAAAGAAGAACATCCAAAGAATCAATCAGAAAGTGAAAACGGGTATCATGTTCGATTATATTCAGGATGGAATCGTTCAAAGAAACAAGAGTATATCAAATGTGTGTCATTAATTCAAGCAAAAGAATTAAATGAACAGACGATCAATCCGGAACTGGATAAGATGAAAGATCAAATCGATAATATTGACAAGCACAATACCGCAATGTGGGAGACATTAAAAGAATATGAACCATTAAAGGAAAAGAATCTAGTAACATCAGAAGAGTTGCAAAAAAAACTAGATGAGTTAAATATTCCCAAGGAAGTGGAAGTCCATGAACATGATAATCAAGAGATATTAGATCAAACAACTGATAGTTTTACAACAGAATTACATGATAAGATCGATGAATTATGGAATCATAAAGATGATGAAATATCAACTGACCCATCATCTCATACACATGAAAATATGAATGTGTTAAACAATTTAACACAAACCGTGATTGATCAATCTCATATCCATTCCAATAAAGATATATTGGACAATACAACAGCTTCTTTCACGGTAGCATACAAAAATCAATTGGATAATTTAGTGATTCCAACTTATAATGTATTTACAGGAGCTCAATATCTGAAAGATGGAACAAGTGGATTAGTACCTCAACCAAAGAATGGGGATCAAACAAAGTTTTTACGTGGTGACGGAAAATGGGCTGCGATTGATAATATTGAGGCAGAGTTATCAAATATTGATTTATCAGGTTATGCAACACAAACATGGGTAACAAATCAAATTAATACAATCGATTTATCAGATTTAGATCTAACACAATATGCGACGAAAGACTATGTTGATACGGCAATCGCTACGATTGAACCATCCGAACCATTTGATCCAACAGGATATGCAACTGAAGATTATGTTGATGGTGCAATTGATGCAATTGTATTTCCAACAGATGCAACAACCGTTAATCATCATACTGTATTAAGTGATGTTCCTGCAAATGCGGTATTCACAGATACCATATATACATTACCAACTGCTTCTGATCAAACAATTGGTGGAGTGATGATAGGTGAAGGATTAGAAATTGCAAATGATGGTGTATTGAGTGTCGATCCTTCCATCATACCAACTGTTCCAACAGAATTAGGTGTCATGGAACTTGTTCCAAAACAAAATGAAGCAGGAATATTGACAAAAACAAAAGCAAACAATGTCGTGGAGGATATCGATGTATTGCAATATTTAAACACAATCACATTGAATGTAGGATTCACATCATAATATAATGGGGGCACATGCCCCCATTATATTATGATATTATGAAATTCTTTTTAATACAATTTCTGTATCATTCTTGATCGTTGATAATTTGATATATGCCGTACCAGACGGAATATTGAAATAGAAATCAAATTCGACACTGGTACTACCACCAAAGACATCAGAATATTGACCACTAATAAATGT
>Ga0247611_10007851_pt1 | contig 13271 bp, 1 predicted proteins | sample 177DNAGHGhighgp2_FD_192422 | JGI IMG/M metagenome (GOLD analysis project Ga0247611, IMG submission 192422) | Sheep rumen microbial communities from Palmerston North, Manawatu-Wanganui, New Zealand - 1770 DNA GHGhigh gp2 | ecosystem: Host-associated > Mammals > Digestive system > Stomach > Rumen ... | reverse complement strand
TACGTAATCTGGTAGTTTGTGTATGGCCATTTTTGTTCCTATAATTAAAATTACGGGTTGAATTATATTAGAACTTGATATAAAATCAATTGAAAAAAAGGAGTGATTAAAAACCACTCCCTCTAATTCATTTTCTAGGCTCTTTTGTGGCCCAGTAATTACTCGAAAGTTCTTCAGCTTCGATGACTTCCTGTGGGACTTTTTCGAACCAGTACACATCACATGTGTATGGCTGAGACTGTTTTGGGTCAGTGTTTTCTTTTACTACAAGCCATACTTTGTAGTAGGTATCACTCTTGATTGAAGATTCATCTACACCGTGAAATTTCCATTTGGTGACGGCGTCACTATGCATCTCTGCACCAAAGTGATGACAAATGTTGTAGCTTTTTAATTCGTTCATAGTTTACTATTTTTTTGGTTTGACATTATGTTTGATGCTTAAAATATAAATAAAATTAAAGGAAAGTCAATCTGAGTTATTATTAAGATATGTTTACATTTTTATGTAAAATTATTGATAAATATAATCGTATAATTTTTTTGAAAAAAAGCAAATGAAATGCTTGTAGAAATCTGATTTTTCTTTGCATTTTTTTATATGAAATTTAACATATTTCAGTTAAAATATTCTTTTATAAATTTTATCATTTGCTATGCAATTAAAATTCAAGAAGATCTGACTTTTGACTACGGTTTTTGTGTATTGTGCTTCTTTTTTATTACAGAGTAATCTATTGTTTTTCCAAACATGGGCTCAAGAAGTGAATACTCCTCGTGTAAATATAGTTGTGATTTTGGTTGATGATAAGATTTATGATGGGATATCAGATTGATTGGAGTGGTATGCTACTGAATATGTTCAGAAAAAATTAGCGGATTCAAAAGCTCTTGTTATACCTATTGATCTTACGAAAGTTCATGCATATGATATTTATCGTATGATGGAGAATATATATTTTGATTGATTAAAAGATGTTAATTCTCAGTTGATTTGATTGATAATGTTTGGTGATATTCCTTTGCCAGTTGTTAATCAGGATTGATATATTTTTCCTACAGTTTATCCGTATGTTGATTTTGAGGATCAAAAATATGTATGGAATGATTCAATTCAATATTTTGTTCCAAATTGAAATCCAAAGTGACAGGCTGAAATATGGCATTGATTGATTAATTATTGAACAGATGTGGATGCTTATATGTGATTGTTTAGTAAGATTGATGCTTATTTGTCAGATCCTGATGAATTTATTGGAGATAGTATGTGGTATGAGGATTTTATCGCTCAAAAGGAAGGATTTTTGAATGAAGATTATAAATACTATAGAAATAGTATAATGTTTTGAGAAGATATAGGATATCAGAGACATTCAACGTTGATGAAAACTATGTTTGGAGAAGAGTCAGCGAATGATTCTGCCGAAATTGTCGAGGAATTAAGTGAAAAAATGTGAGTAGATTTGTGATCGAAGGAGGTCCTTGATACCTTTTTGGAATGATGAAAAACAATGCATACTACAAAGATGAATCAACAGGAAATAGAAACTAGTTATTTGGCTGATTATAATGATCTCTTTTCTAAAAATATTTTATCTACGATTAGAGAGAATATTTTCGCTTGATGAAGGTGGATAAAGTTGTATTATGCTGCGGATTGAAAGGCTAGTAATATTGTAGATGTAGATAATAGTTCTTCGATGATTCAGCTTAAGGATACTATGTATTTATGAAATAAAGATTTGCAATGAGTGATTGAAAATCTGAATTTGTTGATGGAAGATATGGTAGATAGAAAAATTTCTGAAAATAGATATGATATGGATGTTGTAATACCTGTTAGTTATATGAAAACTACAGGAAAGAGAGCTGCATTTAAGTGTCATAAGCTGGTAAGTCGTTTTGATAATTATTATTTTGGTAATAATGCTCGTTATATTGATAAGGCTCAAGAATTGAGTATATATAGATGAACGTATAGGAATTTATCAGATTTAGATTGAGTTACTTATGACTCTTTATTAGAATGAAATAATCCGATTGTAAGTGAATATGATCCTGTTGATGTGACGTTGAAATCAATTTGAGGTTCATATGGTATATTCTCCAATCAGGTAGCATGAAATAGATGATTAATGATGACATCTGTTGATAGAGATTTGGATGTATATGATGAGGAAAAAACTGATGCAGATGCTAGTTTAGATTTTAGAGATTTGTTTAGTATAATTAAGAGATTGACATGGTGGAAGGATTGTGATGAAGAAGATTGTGAGAATTTGTTTGATTTTGCACAAAGATGGCGATGATGAGCTTCTCCAATAAATCTTGATGAGGAGAGTGTATCAAAGTGAAGATATAAAATAAATAATCTGAGGACACATGAATCTTGGAGACCTATTTTTGATATGTGATGATTCCAGTCTTTAGTGCCAGGTGATGATGAATGAATGGATGGTATAGGATGGCATGACTGAGAATGACCTTGACCACAATGGGCTGCTACTAGTTATAAAGCATATGAAAAATATTCTAGTCCTACTCAAAGAGAATGATGGGAAAGAAAATGATGATGGTATTTGATTTATGAAAATCATAATCCAGATGTGCATAAACCATTTATAGAAATGGATTATTGGCATTTATCACCGGGTATAATAAATGGTTGGGATTTTTCTAAAGAGTCTAAGAGTATCTTTAATGTGACTAAAAAATCCTCATTGTTGAGTTGTTCTTGGTTAAAAGAAAGTACATTATCGGAGCAGTATACGTATAAAGTTGTTAGTTCTCTTGCAAAACATGTTAGTACAACTGAAGATGAAATTAATTGAATTGATAGAGATAGATATGGAGAAAGTTGAACTTTATGACAATATTATCGTGATTTGAAAAAATCATATCAGGATGTTAGGGATGATACTTTAGAAATTTTAGATAGATTGTCTAATTTGATTAAAAATATAAAAACTGTAAATGATCTTATAAACACTAAAATTGAAGCTTTAGATACGGAGGCGTCTAATTTATCAGAGGTTGCGGATGAGATAGTAAATTTGAATTCTGAAATAGAAAGTTTAAAGGAAGATCTAGAATCTGCGGAAGATGAAGATAAGCAATGAATAGAGGCTGAAATAAAGGAAAAGGAAAAATCTTTGAATGAGGCTGAAGAAAAGAGAAAAGCTATAGAATGAACTATTTCAGAGTTTTTAAAGCAAATATCGGAGTATATAGATAGAGAAAATCTATTATTGACTGATATATATAAATTGATTATGTCCATATTTGTGGATAATATATTTTCAGTTATGGAGTATATTAGTTATACAGAATGATGAAATCCTGAGAACTTCTATTTGGGACTTCCTAATAGGGAAAAAGTTTGATTCTTGTCTGAATGGATATCTACTATTGAATGAATTGAATCTGGTATTAAACAAGATGGTAAAGATATTATTGTTTATTATAATCAAGCTTATGATATGGTTGAAGATCAACAAAGAGCTTGGGAAGTTTTAGCTGAAAAATTGAAGGAAGAAAGTGACTCTTCTGCAGAGGAAATAGACAAAGTTACGGAAAAAATGAACAATGTTGTTGTTATTGATGAAAGTAAAACAGATTATGGTGGAGAAAATACTGAAGATGAACAGGAATGAGTTTGATGAGGACCATCTCAATTTAAATTAGAACGTGATTCTGCTGTAGAGGCTATTGAATGACCAGATGGATTGTTTGATAGATTTGATTGTAGTCAATGAGTTAATGCCATGTTTTATCGATTGATATGAGCAGATACAGTTTGACCAGCTATTATAGAGGCAGCAAAAAATGATTCAGATTTTAAAGTTTGGTTAGTTAAGAACGAAATTAATTTTAATAAATTTAGTCAAACAGACTGGATTAATCAATATGCTCAATGGGCCAAATGACCTTGATATGATTCTGCTTGAGCAAAGAAAAATCATGATCTCTTGGCGTGAGTAAGTGAACATATGTCATGAATGAATATTCTGACTCCAGATAGACCAATAGATTCTCCTCGTTATATAAGTATGCAATCTGTTGCATGAAAAGATATGAAGTTTATTTATCCGGATTTGTTTAAGGTTGAGGTATACGAATTGAAAGGTCAAAATAGTGCTGGATTTGATGTTCATAAATTATTAAAGCCAGAGGGTATTAAGAATAATTTGATAAAGTATTTGAAATGAAAAGTAGATGAGTATAATCAAATTCTTGATGAACATTGTGGATCTGCATTGGGTGATAGTGCTTATTTTGGTAGGTTAAGAGAATTGTGATATGATATGGCGACTCCTGATGTTTGATTACATCATTGTGGTGATAAATTTGAATATGATGAATTTGTAGAAGCTCTTTGATGAGAGGAAATGCTGAAAGTAATATCTGATATCTTGTATTATCAGAGTCTTACAAATAAAAAGAAAAAGAGCTCACCTTTAGTTGAGGAGGATATTGATTTTATCAAGAAGAGCTTTTCTTTGAATGATAAGAGAAAATTAACGTTAGAAGATTATTTAACACAGTGAATGGAGAAGATAAAGAATCCATTGTTAGTTATACCTATGTATGAATTATATGGATATGAGGTTGCTTATGTTAATTCGAATTGAAGAGATTATATTTTTTCGGATGATGATTTAAGTTTTGATAAACTTTCATGAATAGATGAGACAACATTTAAAGCTGATTGACTGGAAAATGTTCAGCCAACTAAACAACAAAATGAATATAATGATGAGTGTAATATTCCACCAAGTGGAAGATTACCATTATTTAAATTAAGTTGAACTTCAGTCTCATCTCCTTGGTTTGAATGATTTAAGTGCTGGTTGAAGAAAACTAAAGATGAGCCTTTTAAAATCAAATTGAAGTTTGATAGCTCTTTGTGAGAAATCTTTTCAACAGATTCAGTGAAGGATTATGTAAAAGATTCTGAATTATGACAAAATCTTTCTGATTGGTGAGATTCGTTTAGTAAATATACAGATTCTTGGGAAAGTATAATTAAAACTAAGTCAGAATTTGATCCTGATGTAGCTATAACTAGGATGCAGGTAGAGGCAGAACAACATAATCAATCATTGTTGTGATGAGATACTTGAATTTCTAATTTAATGTGAGATATGACAAGGGGTATAAAAGTTGAAAATTCGAATGATCTTTTGTCTGATAGTACTCCATCTAGTGAATTGAGAATAGAATCGGCTTTTGATGTCTGAAATGTATCTGTCCAATTTTATTGAACTGGAGAGGATGGTTGTTTGAAAGTTTGAGAAGATACGATATGCAAGTGATCTTCTATTACAAAATCATTTAATCCAAAAACAAATCCATTTACGTGATTGGTTATGAGTGCTGATCATGTCGCATGAAAATATGCATTGGATTTAAAAATTAGTGCATGATGACAGTATATTGAAAAAGTATTGAAATATACTGTTAGTCCTAGTAGCTTGGATAATGCTGAAATTATAGTGGAAGATAATAAGAGTATTGCATGATTGCTTACTCCAGTGAAGGTTATCGGATATGATAAATATGGAAATGTTATTTCTTGGTGATTTGAGAAATATAATTTTACAACAACTCAGTGAAGATTTTTGAAAGATTGAGCTTATCAGGATTCTTTCTCTACAAATGATTTTAGAGATTTGAATTTTTATTATCAGGCACCATTGGATGCTGTAGATGGTAGTGAAGCAGTAATCCAGATTTCTAGTGAAAGAAATCCTGGTGTATATTTAGCTACTCATCATCAAATTTTAGCACAAGCAGCTCCAGAAATAAAATTAAATGGAAGTACTATATTGAAGTGAAAAGATAACTTAGAAGTAAATCAGTCTTATCAGTTAACTGATGATGAAAGTGTTTATGATTGAGATAGCTTAAATGTATCTAGATTGCAAAAATTAGATATAGAAATGAGAGATTTGGGTTGAAAATTGGTGGATATTGATAGTCAGATTATGGTAACATCTAAAAATTGAATGGTGATTATTGGACAGTTGCAGAAAGATGAGAATGGTAAAGATAAGTTCTTTGAAACTCCAAAGAATTATATGTCATGAGGTTATGCAACTGTATATTATTATGCTAGTACAAAGGCAGGAGAAGACGTAATTAGTATAGATATTCCAGGATTAGATACTCGCAAAATTAATTTGAAAGTTTATCCTTCACAGACTTCAAATGTTCAAATTAATATTTTGAATTGATATGTGGAATTAGAAAAATATACAGACTTTGAGGTGTTTACATTGGATAAATGGTGAAATTCGACTGATACAACAGTGGAAATACATTATGATCCGAGTTATGTAGAAATACAAGAAGTTCCTGGTTATGTAAAAGAAATTTACCGTGATGATAGTTTGGTTATAGATTCATGTAAGGTTGAGAATTGATATCTTAAAACTTCAATATTCTGAGCATGACCTGGAATTACAGAAGTAGAGGTTAAATGATATACATCGGTTATTTTTAAGGTAGATAGTCGTTTATTCCCAGAAGAGAAATTAAATATAATGTATCTGAATTATTTCGGAAATGATTGGTGAAATCAATGGTGATATTTCTCTGATAATAATAAATATATAGAAATGTTGATGAATAATTCTGAAAAAATTATTACTACTACGACTCAATTAATCTCTGAAGAAAAGATCAAGAAAATGTTGTGGAAGATTCAGCCATGATTTAAGATCTCAAGTGATGCTGCAGTAGATACGGTGATGGTAATGGACTGAAAAAATATTAATGTTCTTATTGGATGAATGACTTCTATGCAGGTGCCTCTTCCATCATTAGCATGGATGTCTGTAGGACAGGAATCTATGGAAAATATTTTGTCTAATAATGTATGAGCTTCACAAAATTATGCATTCTTTGTAGCTGCTGATTCGAAATATTCAGTGGATAAAAATGGAATTTTGTATGATTGATGAAAACGTATTGGAAGTATATTGTGAGGAGAAATTGCTTTGCAGTTGAGTGATGCATCTCTTGATAATTGAGATAATATTTGGGATATTACTTATAAATGAGCAGAATGCTGAAGTCTTGTTTTGCATTATCCTAAGTTCAAACCTTCAGATTCAGATTTTGAGAATCCTGGTAAATGATATGTGGTAAGTAAAACATTTACTAATTGAACGACTGATAATCTATCAAGTGTTTGAATATTTGATATGTCTACAGAATTTGAATTGGATACTAGCTATAAATCTATACAGAATTCTGATGAAATAGAAGAGAGAGTTTGATTCTTATGAGACTTTAAAAATATTACATTATTTGCAGAATGAGAGATAGTTTGAGAAGCTACGAAAAAATATGGTTCGGAATTTGTGATAAATCTTTGAGATCCACTTCTTTCTAGAAAAGATAAGAATGAATTTGTACATGGAACTATGTTTGATGGATGAATCTGAAATGAAATTTATGTGGATTCTGAAAATAATATTTTCTGAAATTATCAAATAGATTTTAATAACGATAAACTTAAAGATTTGTTGGTTGTTTATGTTGATTGAACTGTTAAATTAGCAAAGAATTACGGTTGAACTCCAGATATGAGAAATATGCAAGAATTGATGCGTTTAGCTGTATGAATTAAGGAAGTTTTTGTTTGAGATGTTGATGGTAATAAATATGATGATATTATTGTGTTTACAGAGAATAATCAATTAAGAGTGTATATGAATGATAAGTGACAATTTGATGTGGATTGAAAGGTGGCATGTCTAAATCAAAATGTATTTGGATGAGAAATATCATCAACTCCTACAAGCTTAGAGTGAATATCTCAGATTTTTGTAGAGGATATGGATTTGGATGGTATAATGGATGTCTTAGTTTATGATGAAAAGTGATATGTAAAAGTATTCTATGGATGAACAACTAACTGATGACCAAATTATTTGAGTTTGGATGCTTATTCATGTGATTCGTGATGGTATAATAGACAGGTTAGAAATACTACAGTAATTACTGCATTGTGAGTTCAGGTTTCTGGAGATCCAATTTTTGATAATAGTATGTTGCATCGAGAATGAATGGATATTCCAGTAGTAGAAATTGAGAAATCAAAATTAAAGAAATATTGAATATATTTTGATCCAGATTCATTTACAGATGATAATATAAAATCAAAGGTAAAAGAAAGAGAATGGAATTCTGATTGAGATATGTCTGATGCAACGCTTGATATCATGGAAAATTTTGATGTGAAAAAAGCTAGTCAGAAATATACTGATATTTCAGATAAATTTGTGAATATTACATTGTACGAAAATACGTTATTGTCATGAGAATGAAATAATTATGTATTTGCTCCTAGTTCGTTCTTGAATCCGGATGATCCTGACGATATATGAAGTGTTTGGAAAAATTATTCATTAAAGAGTGGATCTACAATTTTGCAGGATTGAGATATCGTGACAGTTAGAGTGACTGTTAAAGCATCTGATGAATATAGTTTTAAATGAGCATTTGCAGATATTATACAGTGACCTTGGAATATTTATTTTGATGAAAATGAGATATTTAAGTGAATCAGATTTGTGACTAATACTGGTAATGCAGAAATAAAGAAAAAAGACTGAAATTTCGCATATATAATAGATAATATAGAATTAGCTCCATGAGAAAAAATGATATTTGAGTATGATTTAGAATTTCATCGTCTACCTCTAAGGACTTTGAGTTTGTCATATCAAACATATTGGTCTGATGATGTTTATCCAGATGTGAAAATGCAAAGTGTTGATGGATGTGAGAAAAATTTTGATGTTTATGTGAATTGATGATGAAGTAGGTCATTCTCTTATGATGTAATAAATCTGAAGGATATGGTGGATGAGGAATATCTGGATGAGGAGAGTGAAACAGAAGATTATACTGAGGATATTCTGAGTATATGATCAGATGTTAATCAGATACCTGGAATTGTTTGAGATGCTATAAACCGTATTAGCTTATTAAATTGAGATAATGCTATTAGTGTTTCGAATGATGAAAGTGGTAGAAGTAGTTTGCAAAATGTGATTCTTCAAAAAATACAAGAATGATGATTGGAAGCTCTTAATATAAATCTTAATATTGATTTGAATCTTTTTGAAGATCAAATGAATGATATTGAGAATGTAGTGGATGATATTACTAAATGAATGTGTAATGGATTCTCGTTCGGGTGATCTAATAACTGTAAATGATTGCCAGTTCCATTTAATCAGGCATTCCTTGCTCCTGGAAAATATCATTTATTTGGATGTTGGGAATTGCCTTTGACTCCACTTGATAAATGATTACCTATATTCTTTTTCCCATGAACATTTTATACTCCTGTTTGAGTACCAGTTCCTATGCCTTGGTGACTTAAGAATGATGAGATGGATGATTTTATATGGGTTCCTTGATGAACTTATTGATCATTTATTAGAATTTATGCGGCACCTACATTAACAGCGCAACTATGAGTAGCTATATGTATATCTCCTGATCGTATTTGGCGTAAAGTACCATCTCCATTATCTGATATAGCGGGTAATTGTATAGTTTTTGCTGTTAAGCCTCAGTGTAAGGGCGATGATTCAGGTTTTGGTAGTGAAAATAAAGATGATTTGGATAATCCTGAAGAAACTTATCCTGATTTTATTGAAGATGTGAGAGATAGTTGAGTTTGTTTACAATCTCAGAAATGACCTATGGTAACATTGGCATGAATGCGTTCTAGTCCATTTAATATGTATTCATATTCTTCTCAAGTAAAGCATTCATCTCAGGCTGAGGATGGAAGTTGGAGTAATTTTAATTGGGTAGATGGTATACGTAATAATATTACTTGGGAAAATATGGATGTAAATGGTGGTTTTAATAATGATGTTGAATATTCTACAAGTTTTATGTGAATTATTGAGTTAGAGACTTCATCATATATTGGAGCGGATGAGGCAGATGAAACTAAAAATTCTATATATATTTGAGATGTAGATATTCTATGATGAGAGTTTAGTGTAAATAAAATTAGGTGAGGAATTCAACAATGAGTAAGGAAGTTATTGATTGATAAATGGTTAGATCCTCAGATTAGGTATATCCTTAATCAGTTGACTAAAATGCATGTAAACATTAAGGTGCCTAACGTTACGAATTTGATTAATAATGAAGCTCAGACATTGAAAAATGTTAGTAGTAATATCTGAGATATATGGTCAGGAACTAAATCATCGATAAATGACTCAAATTTAACAGATCCTATAACGAATTGGTCTGATATAACTTATGATTCTTTCAAAGATTTTAATAAATCTATAGCTAATCCATTTGAATCGTTGGCTACTATGTTGAATGAAAGTAATATAATTAATATCTCTACAGAAACTCTAGTAGTAAAAATACCTATGATATTCAAGGAAGATATAGATGCATATCAGTTATATTTGCAGCAGCGATTGGATACTAATAGCGCAATAATTGAGGAATGGGAGATGATGTTTAATACGTTTGCTACATCTTGTGCTAAGGAACCTACACAAGAAGCACAACAAAAATGTGAAAAACAAAGGCAAGAAGCTATGAGCTCATTTATAGAATTTAAAAATACTAATTGGGTAAGATTCCAGAATCAGATTTATGCTAATTTGATTATTTTGCAGAAATATAGAGATTTCCCATTTGAGATATATGAGCGAATACATGTTATAGATAGATATATGTCTGAAATAGCGTCATTGATTAATAATACTTTATGATATCTATCTTATTGGACAAATGCAAATTCTCAGAGATTTGTCTGATATGTGGATGCTATAGTACTTATTATTAATATTATAAAGACATATCAGTTATTGATCAATTTCTCAATTGAATGGTGACAGAATTGTGGAAACTGTGCAAGGGATACATATGATCAATATTCATGTAAATTGTCTATGTTGTGTGATATGATTCAGTTGCCAATTATTCAGATCCCGAATTTTAAACTTCCAAATATTACAATTGATTTAACTAATATAGATTTGTGACTTGATATTGTATTGCCTGAATTTAATTTTCAACCGATTAGGGTAGATTTGCCAGAATTACCAAACTTACCAGAACCAATGATGGTAAATATACAATTGTTTGATTTGCCAAATATCCCAGTTTTACCAGAGCCTCCTGAGCTGCCAGAACTTCCATCTTTCATACCTGAGGTAGAATTAGAATTGCCAATATTACCACCTGCACCAGAAGTTCCAAAGCTTCCTAATTCAATAGAATGAGTAATAAAGATAGCTGATTTAATCTGAAAAATTTATTGTATAGTTAAATGACAGTTCTGATTGGTATGAGAATCATCAGTAAAAGCAAAGATTGAACAGCTTACACAGAGAACATATCCTGTAGATTGGATTGATAATATTATGGATTTCACTAATTGGTCAGTGGCTCCAGTTCATAATTATTGAGTAGATTATGAAATTGATTCGTATGTAGATTTGCAGTTTAATTTTAAAGATTTCTATGATTATTTGGATACGTTGACGAAATCTATTAATAATTTAACGACATCTACAGTAAATTCTGTAAATTCGAAAGTGGATAGTCTTATTAATGAGAATCCAATAACAGATATTAGAGATTCACTTGATGGAATGAGCGTGGATGTAAAACTTGGTAAAGCAGATATAAATATTGATGAGAATTGATTAATGAGTGATGATATTGAATATGTAGATTATGAAAGTGGAAAGAGTAGATTGAAAGATGTATTGGCGTACTTTAAATGAGAGGTGAATAATACATCATTTAGTGATAGTATAGGATGATCTATCAATAAGATAGAAAATCAGATTGATAAACATAGTGATATCACTGCTAATGAGTCATGAATTGAAAATGTTAGAACTGCCGTTATGGATTATTTGGATAAGGAGAGGGTAAATTATGATGCGTTAGCAGATATGATTAATTCTGATTATGATGGATTCTTGGCAATGGTAGATGCTCAGAGTAATGATGAGTCAGTTAAATGAAAAGATGAAAATAAGATGCTTACGTTTAATGTGCAATTATTTAATGTGGATCCATCAACAAGAGATTCTATAAAAAATATTGCTAAAGATAATCCATATAAAACTATATTGGATAATAAACAATCAATTGTTGATTGATATTGGGATGCTATTAATAATAATTCTGCAGATGATTTGTGATTATCAAAGTCTCAATATTTGGTATTGCGTAATGATATATCAACAATGAGGAAAAATATGAATGTTTTGCAGGATTTGGTAAAACCAGTATCTTCTACTAATTTGATAGCGAAGAATTGAGCAGGTCAGACTAATAAATCTTTGGTTGCATGACTTAGAATTTGAAGTCAGATGGAGGTGGCCACAGTGGTAGATGCTTCATTATTCTCAAAATGAATATACGAAAAGAATGCAGATGGAAAGTTTACTAAAGTAATATATTCAGAATCTTTCACTGATGATATGAAGGATTCATATTATCATACGAGTCATTCATCTAAACATGATATTATATTATGGGATGAAAATTCGATATATAAGAAATGTTTCGGACAGGCCTGCTTATCTTATGGATGAAGTTATGGAAAATATTATCATTCTAGCACAGTTAAAGAAATTCCTAATAAGGAAACATGGCTAGAATTTGATGGTGATACTATACTTAAAATTGCGGATAAATATGAAGAGGTAAAAGATCGAAAGGTGGCTAATCAGAATTTTGATATGTTAACTTTCTCATGGACATTAGAGGATGTAGATGCTTATCTTCTTAAGTTGGTGGAAAGAATCGATAATAGTTATGAGAAAGAAGACTATAATAATAAAGTTCCTGTTATTTATGTGTTAGCTTTGCCAGATTATGTGGATGAAAATGATTTGTATGCAAATGGTGTAAAATTGGAATTATTAAATCAAAAGATAGATGAAATTCAGGATCTTTATGGAAATGACTTGGTACAGATTGTTCATTATGATTCACATAAGAAATTCGCTGATATTGGTATAAATAATATCGATAGAAAATGGTACTATATGCGTGTAGCTTCATTAAGTTTGAATAAAGATACATATAATATAAGTTCTCCGTGGTCAAATCAGATTGTTGCGTGAAGACAGATAGCTTGAGATGGTCAATGACCTACTGCAGAAGCTAAATTATATAGACCTAGCGTATCTAAAGTAGTAAGTGAATGAGATACTTTGGAGTGATATGTAGGAACGAGATATAAGTTG
>Ga0247611_10007850_pt1 | contig 13271 bp, 11 predicted proteins | sample 177DNAGHGhighgp2_FD_192422 | JGI IMG/M metagenome (GOLD analysis project Ga0247611, IMG submission 192422) | Sheep rumen microbial communities from Palmerston North, Manawatu-Wanganui, New Zealand - 1770 DNA GHGhigh gp2 | ecosystem: Host-associated > Mammals > Digestive system > Stomach > Rumen... | reverse complement strand
TATTACCTTAATTTGCTTTTTTAATTTTTTTGATAATTGCCTCAACTTCATCTTTGGCATAATCATATTCCGGTAATTCGGTTATCCCTGCCTTAATCTTACGTTTAAGGATTTTTGCTTCAATCTCGCCGCTGTCATCTTTCAGACCTAATGCATGTTGCCATTGAAAACGTGCCTCATTTTTGCGACCGGCAAACCAATAAGCATCGCCCAAATGCGCTGTAACAACTGCCGACGAAGGATACATCTCCGCCGCTTTTTCCAAATAAGGCAGTGCCTTATCATAATACCCCAAATTATACAAAGCAAATCCCAAACTGTCATTGATACTCGGATCATTGGGTGCTTGATTATAAGCATCAACAATAAACTCAAATGCTTTTTCGATATGTTGCTTTTGCAACAACCATGAATATCCTAAATAATTCAACACCATATAATGCTTATTGATATTATACGCTTTGAGTAACACTTCTTCTGCTTGTTTCCACTTTCCGGCTCTCTCCAAAGCCACACCTTTAGCATAATACAAAACCCACAAACTGCTCTTATTTGAAGTTTTAGCTATTGCTTTGTCATAATATTCAACCGCTTCACCGTAACGATTATTTATTCTCAACAAATCGCCCAATTCCATATTCACTTGAACATCATTATAATCCTCGCTTAAAGATTTAAGCAAAATTTCTGCGGCTTTAACATTGCCCAATTTTACTAAATTACGAGCTTTTTTAATCTGCGCCGGATAATATCCCACATCTTTTTTATCTATACTGTCATAAATTTTATTGGCATTTTCAAACATATCTCTGCTCTCAAATATATCCGCCATCATAATTTTGGCAGTGCTGTATTCGGGATTAAGATAAATTGTCAATGCTGCATACATATGAGCCACATCTATTGCTTCGGCATACCGAAAAGTTGAAACTACCGCAAATAAAGACTCTGCTGCACCGACTCGCGGTGATGATAATATCGGAGAAGTATTTTTTTCATCAGCCTTGGCTATTTTATTTTTCAAGGCCGCCAACAATGAATCTAAAGCCTGGCTATTTATGGTAACTCCCATCATTGCCAAAGCTAAATCTTTATTACCGTTACGAATATAAAAATTGGTAATAATATCCAACATCCGCAAAGATACTTCCGAATTGCGATTATTTAATATTGCCTCATAAGCAGACTTTGCATTTTTATTATCACCTAAATAATCAAGCAACATCGCTTTTTGCATTGCATAAACCGACTTAAAACCATCTTCTCTGTTTAGAATATTTAATTCTTGCAAAGCTTTCGTCTTGTCATTTAACCCGGCATATCCCCAAGCATTAAACATCGGCGATATAAACGACTTATAAAAAGGATCATCTATTTGATTCATAATTTTTATAACTTGCGCATATTCTCCATGATACATTTTTTGAGTAGCAACTACCATATACGCAAAACTGTTATGTATTCCTTTATCTATAGCTTCTTGAGCATATTTAGCCGCCTCTTCGATTCTCCCTTGCGACGCTAATAATAAATACAATTGATTAAGCATAACATTATTATCAGCTCCGTCATCTTTGGCAACCTTATAATAATCCGCAGCATTATCAAAATCACGACGAATATGTGCGACTCTGCCAGCCAAATAAGCCCCTAACACATTACTCTGCATTTTGGTAGCACTTGGTGATGTATTTTCCGACATCAAATTTCTTCCGGTAATCTGCGAACAAGATACAAACACCGCCGCTGCAGCTCCGAGAGCCGCTAACCATATTGCCTTATCCTTCTTACTTTTCTTTTTAGTCATTATCAGAGTCTTCCACAAAATTTTTCACTCATACACTATATTTCAGCATAACGCATTATTTATAAATATAATATTAAATTTGTGCACAGAAATGATTATTATTGCCAAAATTTATATTTACTGTAAAATCGACCTCATTATGAACGAACAAATTACAGATGCTAAAGAATTACTGGAATTTTATCAACTTGCCGGAGTCGATGAAACTTGCGGCAATAACCCTTGTGTGTTGTTTGATAACAGCATCAAAAACACCGCTTCTCCCATGCGACCAGCCACCTCTGATCTGTCCCTCTCAGCCGGTGCCGCAATTCAAAATGCCGATAATATATGTTCTCAAGCTAATTCTATTGAAGAACTGAAAAAAATAATGGAAAAATTTGAAGGCTGTAACTTAAAAAACACAGCAACTAACACGGTTATCGGTGATGGTAATCCTGCTGCCAAAATTGTATTTGTTGGAGAAGCTCCGGGAGCCGAAGAAGATTTAGCAGGCAAAGCTTTTGTCGGCAAAAGCGGGCAACTGCTTGATAAAATTATGGCTTCTGTCGGTTTATCACGCTCTGTTGTTTATATATGTAATATTTTACCCTGGCGTCCGCCCGGAAATCGTTCACCGTCAGACGCCGAAATTGCGGTATGTCTTCCTTTTGTAAAAAGACAAATAGAAATCATCCGCCCGGATTATCTGCTGACCTTGGGAGCCATTGCCACCAATTCACTCTTAGGCACAACTGAAACCATGTCGCATTTACGCGGACATTGGCTAGAATACCAAACCTCAGACGGCAAAAACATCAAAACTTTGGCTACTTATCATCCGGCCTATCTCTTACGTACCCCGGCACAAAAAAACAAAGTTTGGGCCGATTTTCTGCGTTTCAAAAAAGAAATATCAAAAAATAATCAACAACCCTCATAATTATTTTGCTATTTAATGTTATTTTAGTAAAATATCACCATCTGAATGCTGTGTCTGTTTATTTAATAAAAGGAAAAAAATATGAAAAAGACAAATATCTTGCTGAGTTCTTTAGGGGTAATTACCTTATTGATTGCTACAAATGCTTATTCTGCAAACAATACGGTTAATAAAAACGAAAATGAACGTGTTTTATTTAAGATTCACGATATCGCTCCGGAAAAAGACGTTAACGGAAACGTTACCGGATGCAATATATCAGCTACCTTTTTTAATAATTATGATAAAGCTTTATCTAATACCCAAATTGCTTTAAGTTGGAATGATGAAACTATTGACGAAATAATTTCTCAGGAAGAATATGAACTCAAAGAATCACTGCATCGCAATCCTGATGCCGATCGTTCGCGTTATCCGACTTCCAAAAACACCTCTCCCAACATTTCTACAACCATCAAAATACCGCTTATAAATGCACATCAGCAAATTTCTTTGAAAAACAAAATCAATACCGATCGTTGCTTTATATTGATGAACGACATGGAAATAAAAGTAAACAGTTGCGCTTTTGCCGGTGATGCTGCTTCTGATCGCGGTTGCAGAGCATCATTTGTTTATATTCCGCCTCAAGATCCTCAATATTTTAGCGAATTCAAAGAAATCAGCTATGAAGAAGAACTGACCAACAAAGAGCAGGAAATAAGCAGAGAAATAAATGAAACGAACAATCTTTATGATGAAATTGTATCGATATTACGTAAAATCGGCAAATAAATTTAAGTTATTTATCCGGAGGTCATAACCGTAAATGAGAAATTTATATTACGTTTTTCCTATATCTTTCTTGTTAATCTCATCCCAGACCTTGGCACAGAATTTCGGTTCCACCGAAGCTCCGTCAACCCCAAAATCCGTTTCTGTCCAGAAATCTGATCAAGAGACTCCTAAATTTGAAAAATCTGCCGATAATACTAAAAAATCTTCTGAAAAAGCTTCCCTTGACAAATCATCTGATAAAACAAACGATAACGACTCATCCTCTCTAAAAAATTATCAGGAGAAAGATGATGATTTTTTTGTTCCGGAAAGTGAAATTAGTCAACGCTTAAACACTCCCACCATAGATGGTTCGGTTCGCGGAGGTCAAGCATTTGTCGCCGTTGATAAGAATGGTAATATGAAAAAAGTAACCAATATTTTCCTTTTCTATGATGATTTTAAAATTAAACATTCTTTTGGAGATTACACAACTTGTGACGTTCGCTTCAACATCATCTCAAATTTGGATCGTCAACTTTCGCAAATTGATATAAAATTGGTTTGGCCGGATATGACAACCACACTATCTTTCTCCGATATTCCTCCTTATACTCAGACCTATTATAACTACACCCTTTTAGGCAAAGGATGCTATTCAATGGATAAAGCTCCTAATATTGTAGTAAATCGCTGCCGTGCCAAAGGGCTCACCTCTTCGGAATGTGCGCACAAAATCAAGTGGGTCAGCAAATAAATAAAATGCGTTATTCTTTTCGAATTATAACTTTTGCCTTTATATTTTTTACCTTGACAATTTTTTGTGATTGTAAAGCATCAGAAATCTTTAATTACAATATGCACCAACAAGTGCTTCGCAAACTTTCGCTTGATCACGGCGATTTAAAAAATTACAAGAAAATATTTTCACATCTGAAAAAACAAGATTTTGCTAAAGTTGATGAATTAGCGGCAAAAATTGAAAATCCTCTTCTTATCGGCACAATAAATGCACTTAAATATCTTGATAAAAAATATTCATCCCAACCACGTGAACTCAAATTATGGCTCGCACAAAATCAAGACAACCCGTTTTTTCCACGCATCCAACGACTTTACGAACGTAAAAGCGGAGCATTAGCCCTTGCCGACAGTGACGATACTTGGTTGCTCTCATCCACCGCAATATCGGCCAAATATCTCAAAAGATTAAACAAACAAGATAAAATTTTTCTCTCTAAAAATGCCAAAAACTTCCGTAATTACATCCGCAAAGGCAAAACTCTTGCCGCGCGCAAAATTCTCGAAAATGCTCAATTTAAAAAACTGGCTCCTCAAACTTATTGGGATAGTTTAGCGGCCACTTTAGCCCTTAAATATTTTGTTGATAATTACGATAAACAAGCTCTTGATTGGGGAGAAAGAGCATCCAAAAGACACAATTCCGGTATGGCTACCTGGATTGCCGGATTAGCTTCCTGGCGACTTAAAAAAATTAAAACTGCCGCCGGTTATTTCAGCCGACTTGCATCATCCAGCAATTCCGATAAATGGCTTGTTGCCGCCGGTGCTTACTGGTCTGCTCGAGCTTACAATCAAATCGGCAACACTCTCAAAGCGCAAGAAATGTATAAATTGGCCGCCCGTTATAAATATACATTCTATGGAATTTTAGCCGCTTATCAAATCGGACAGACTTTTGATTTTTCCTTTAATCAAAACCTCTATATCACAGATTTTTCTTCATCTTCTCATATTGATGAAATTATCCAATCACCTGCTCTGCGTCGTGCCGCTGTTTTGATGGAACTGAAACAAAACGACTTGGTATCACGTGAAATTACCCATGCCTACAGCTCTTTCACCCCTGTTCAAAAGGAAGCCGCTATTTTAATGGCTCACCAAAAAGGATTACATTCTTTGGTAATTGCTCTCAGCCGTCAACCCGATTTTGATGAAATTCTTTCCTATCGTTATGAAAAAGAAATTTATCCTTTACCGGATTGGTCGCAACAAGACAATTGGCAAATTGATAAAGCCCTTCTTCTTGCCCTTATTCGTCAGGAATCTGCTTTCAAACAAGATGCTTCATCACGCACCGGAGCCAAAGGACTTATGCAACTTATGCCAACTACCGCCAGCTATATCAGCGGCGATAAAACCCTAAAACGTAACAAAGACAAATTATATAACCCGGATATCAATTTGCGCCTGGGACAAAAGTATGTCACTTACCTATTAACCAAACCTTTTATCGAAGGCAATTTATTTTTCATGCTCACCGCCTATAATGCCGGCCCCGGCAACTTGGTAAAATGGCAAAAGAATTCGCGCTTTCAAAATGATCCTCTATTATACATTGAAGTTATTCCATCGGCCGAAACCCGCATCTATCTGGAACGTGTTTTAGCTAACTATTGGATATATAACATCAGACTAAACAATCCCAATCCGACTTTAGAACAAGTTGCCTCCGGAAAATGGCCGGTTTTGGAACAATATAAACAAATCATTTTTGAGTAATCTCCATATTGCTTTTTAAATGCTTGTGATTATATCTCCTTGGCAAAGGAGAAAACTCATGGAATTATATATCATTACTGCTTTATTAGTCGTTTACATCATAACTGTTTTAAGCGTATCAAAATTTCACCGCCGCAAAATTTGGACCTTAGCTTTTATAACCGCATTCACCATGACTTCTATTGCCATATTTTTCATCCGTGGCGATAGTCAAGATGTCATGCTCACCACCAACCAATTCAATTGGTATTACTTTGTCTATCTTTTTGGCATGGTATCAATTGCTTTAGGTTTACTCAACCTGTGGATTTATCGCGAACCTCTATGGGATATGCTTTTTTCAAACCACATAGAAGATGATGATTAAATACCTCCTATAAAAAAACTCGAAAGACTAGTGTAACAAAATCTTTCGAGTTATTAATCTTATCTAATATCACTAGAATGGAATATCATCATCAAGCGGAGCTGTTGTTGCTGCCGGCGCCGAATCCCAACCCGAAGATGATGCAGCAAACACATCATTTCCGCCCGCCGGAACATTCTCTCCGCCTTTGTTATCCAACATCACTAAATTGCCGCTGAAATTCTGCAATACAACTTCGGTTGTATAACGTTCTTGTCCGTTACTATCAGTATAACTGCGAGTCTGTAACTGACCTTCCAAATAAACTTTTGAGCCTTTATGCAAATATTTTTCAGCAACATCTGCCAACGCCGGATTAAATACCACGACTCTGTGCCACTCGGTTTTTTCTTTACGTTCACCGGTAGCTTTATCTTTCCAGGAATCCGAAGTTGCTATATTCAAATTAACAATTTTGCTTCCCGAAGCCGTATTACTGACCTTGGGATCAGCCCCCAAATTTCCCACCAAAATAACCTTATTGATACTTCCAGCCATTTTCTTTTACCTTTTCTACTATAAATTAAACAATGTTCCTAAATTATAAATTGCTCGTTATCTTTTGCAATTACAATTCAATTAACCTGTGTATATTCGCCATCGGCAAACCTATACATATTCCATCCTCCGTTAGTCAACGTTCTGCCATGCTGAAAACGCACATCCCCCCATGGTAAATTCCACTCCCGTTGCCCGGAAACTTTGTCTATCACACTAGCTTCAAAACTTCCGGCTTTTTTTACCATTTCAACCCACATCATAACTGCCGCATACCCCATAACTCCTAAACCGTATGGTTCTTTATTTTTAATTCTCAACTCGACCAACTCTTTAGTAAAATGTGCATTCGATTTTTGATCATTAATCCTTAATAAATATACTCCCTCGGCAAAATTTCCCATCTCCTTAAAAAAGTAACCGGTTGCCATATATTCATCAATTATTAAAATAAAATTTTCATCTCTTTCTTGAAGTTTCTCTGCTAATGATGTGATTTGTTTTTTGTTTCCTAAAATATAAGCAACATTACTTTTCCTCACAATCTCTTTCGCCATTTTTTTATATTTATTATCATAAGCACTGAAATCATACAAACTGATTCGATTTGTCAAATCATTGGCATTAAAAATACTCTGTACTTCTGCGGCTACTTCATAAGATGCCGCATCATTTTTATCATAAACCACCGCCACATTTTTATCTATCCATTGATTTTTATAAACATCAAAAAACGTCTTTGCTTGTTCTGCCACTCTACCGCCGATCTTAAACAATCCTCCCCTATCGTAATTATACCAACTGTTAGTCAATGGTTGCGGCATTATTCTTACCGTTTTTTCATCTTTAATCATATCATGAACAGCTGTTCCGGTACAATAAGGCCCTATTACCAAATTAACTCCGCTCCCCTCACCGGTGCGCAACTTTTGCCGCTCTCCGAACAAAGAAGAATCACTGCAAACATCGTCAATATTTATAAGCTCAACTTTCTCCCCCATCAGCCCGCCGGATTCGTTAATAACATCAACTGCAATTTTTACCCCATCTTTGAGCTGACGTCCGAATTTAGCTTCATCACCGTCTTTCGGTGCCACCACCGCTACCCCGGCAGCGTAAGTTTTAGACGCAACCAATAACATAAATAACAATATTTGCAACCATTTCATCAGTAATTCTCTTACAACATTACCAAACTTTCGCCAAGTTAGCACTTGCTTACAATTTTTGCAATATTTTTTTGCTTGCATTGAAGCAAAATATTGTCATAATCCTACATATTAGGAGTAAAACCGATGATGTTAAAAAAATATACTTTTGATTCTAAAATCTCCGGACCCAAAGTGCTTTTTTTGGGAGCCGTTCATGGTAATGAACCTGCCGGAACCAAAGCTATATTCAAAATAATCGAAAAATTTGCCTCGCATACATTATCCCCTCTCCAAGGTGTGGTCGAATTTATACCGATATGCAATCCTCAAGCCTTTGAAAAAAATGTTCGCCAAATCGATGAAAACTTGAATCGTGTTGTAAAAATATGGGACAATCCTGTCAACTATGAACAAAAAATCGGCACTGAATTAGCTTCCTATATTAAAGAAAGCGATATTATCATTGATTTGCACTCCACTCATTGTCCGCAAGACAAACCGTTTATTTTTAATGATTATGACGATAGTCTTGCTGATAAACTGGCCGGCGCACAAAATATAGAATATATAATCAAAGGCTGGCCGGAAATTTATGCTAATTCTCCCATTACAGATTTTTCAACCGGAAATTGTGCTCGCACTTATAATAAAACTTGTTTGACTGTGGAATGCGGTTGGCACAATTCTCCGATTGCCGAACAAACTGCTTATTATGTCATAATGAATACACTTTTGACTTTGAATATTATCTCGGGCAGTCCCTCAATTAAAATTTCCCAATTCCGAATCATGATGGATAGCTATTTCATCAAGCAACAATCCGGACATCTTGCCAGAAATTATCACCATTTAGATAAAGTAACAAAAGGTGAGATAATAGCGTTCTATGATGACGGCAAGGCTGTCATTTGTCCGCAAGACGGATTTATCCTGCTTCCTAATCCCGAAGCATCAATCAATAGTGAATGGTTTTATCTAGGACACTTGTCATAAACGAACGTGTAATATTATTTTGCACATCCGGTTTAGCCCAAACCAAGCTGTGGCTTTTTTTATCAACACCTACACCACAATACCCTTGAGCAACATAATGTTGCATTTTATTAAATAAAGCGGGAATATACTGATGTATATTTGAGCCTACAAACATTGTAAATTGCTTATATCCTGTTTTTACATTTGGCTCAACTCCACTATGCAAATTTTTCTTTAGATATAAAACCTTTGCATTATCATAAGGATCATGATCAACCTTACAAATTACCATGCCATTACCCATAGCACTCATCCAGCTGGCCGGATTATCCATAGCTATTTGAATAATTGAAGTCTTTTTGCCTAACTTTTTAGATTCTTGCTCAATATAATCAAGCATATGCTTCATAAGCCCGCAGCCGCGATAATCTTTATCCACCAATACAGCCTTATAAACAACCAATTCCGCATTCGGCACATCTTCGGCAAATTCAGGTATATCACGTTCTTGTCCGTTTTGCGGATAAGCAAAAATACTTTGTGCTATCAATTTATCCCCATCAAAAACTCCCAGCATATAAGTATTCTCATGATCCAATGCTTTGATAAAATCTTGAGCACTGCGGGTTAACACAAAATGCTTTTCATCTTCCTGCAAACCATCAATAACTTTTTTTTGTAATTCCATAACTGCAGACAAATGTTCAATATTCAACTGTTTAATTTCTAATTTCTTCGCCATTATTTTTCTTTCATTAATCAATTATTTTAAGGTTAAAAAAAGATTTGAAATCTTCTCAACTTCAAATCTCGCAACGATCATGTTTATCAATCAATAAACCATCATCGTCGCGACCTCAATCGGCGAGCACGAACATTTTCCAATCTGCGATTCTTAATAGTCATTACCTTAAAAACCTTTCATCAATTTATTCCATAATGCCATAAAAATTTTTTTTGTCAATATTTTTTTATTATCAGTTTAATCTGCAAAAATTTTCTATTGCTATTTTCTTGCCATACTATATATTATCACCGCTTAAGGAGATTACAAAATATGAGCAGTGATTTTATTGATATCAAAGGCGCACGTTCGCACAACTTAAAAAACATCAGCTTGCAAATTCCCAAAAACAAGCTGACAGTTATTACCGGTCTTTCCGGATCGGGCAAATCATCTTTGGCTTTTGACACTATCTATGCCGAAGGTCAACGTCGCTATGTCGAAAGCTTATCGGCTTATGCCCGTCAATTTTTGGATTTAATGCAAAAGCCCGATGTCGATTCTATAGAAGGTCTGTCTCCGGCTATCTCGATTGAACAAAAATCCACCTCACATAACCCTCGCTCTATTGTCGGCACCATCACCGAAATTTATGACTATATGCGCCTTTTATGGGCTCGTGTCGGCACCCCTTACTCTCCTGCTACCGGTCTGCCAATTGAAAGCCAAACCATCTCTCAAATGGTTGACCGCACTCTTGAACTTCCGCAAGGCACCAAATTATTACTGTTAGCTCCGGTTATCCGAGGACGTAAAGGCGAATACAAAAAAGAACTGGAAGAATATCGGCGCCAGGGATTTCAACGAGTTAAAATCGACGGACAAATGTATGATTTAGAAGAAACCCCTGCCCTTAACAAAAATCAAAAACACGATATCGAAATTGTGGTTGACCGTATTATTGTCAAAGACGGCCTTACCGAACGTTTGGCTCAATCTTTTGAAACTGCAATCAAACTCAGTGATGGCTTAGCTTATATCGAAAACACCGGTGATGGCAAGCGTATTACTTTTTCTTCCAAATTTGCCTGTCCGGTTTCAGGTTTTACTATTGAGGAAATCGAACCGCGGATGTTCTCTTTCAACAATCCTTACGGAGCTTGTCCGCATTGTGATGGCATCGGCGCCAAACTTTATATGGATCCTGAGTTAATTATTCCTAATCCCAATCTTTCCATCTCGCAAGGCGCTGTTGCTCCGTGGCATGGTTTTCACTCCTCTTTTTATGAAATGGCTTTAGTTTCTTTGGCTGATTGGCTTGGCATATCAACCAAAACTCCATGGAAAGATTTGCCCGAAAAAGCTCGTAATGTTATTCTCTACGGCTCAGGTGATGAGATTGTGCCGCTCTATTTTAAGAAATTTGTTACCGAAAAGCCGTTTGAAGGTGTTATTCCCAATATGGAACGCCGTTTTTTGGATACCGATTCTCCTGCAACCAGAGAAGAATTATCTCATTATCAATCTGCCGCTCCTTGCGAATTTTGCCACGGCAAACGCCTTAAACCCGAAGCCTTGGCGGTTAAAATCGGCGGATTGGACATTTGGGATGTTTGCGAAAAATCAATTAAAGACGCTCTTGTTTGGTTTTCTGGTATCAAAGCCACTCTTTCTCCGCAAAAACAAGAAATTTCCGCCAAAATCATCAAAGAAATTTGCGAACGTTTGCAATTTTTGAATAATGTCGGCTTAGATTATCTCACTTTATCGCGCCAATCCGGTTCACTTTCCGGTGGTGAAGCTCAACGAATTCGCTTAGCCAGCCAAATCGGCACCGGCTTAACCGGGGTTATGTATGTCTTGGACGAACCGTCAATCGGCCTGCACCAACGTGACAATTATCGCCTTATTGAAACCTTAAACCGCCTGCGCGATATCGGCAACACCGTGATTGTGGTTGAACATGATGAAGATGCCATGAAAGCTGCCGACTATATTGTTGACATTGGTCCGCGTGCCGGAACTCATGGCGGTGAAGTTGTTGCCTCAGGCAGTCTAAAAGATATCTTAAAAAATCCCAACAGTCTGACTGCCGCTTACCTCAACGGCATCAAAAAGATTGAAGTTCCGACCAAACGCCGCAAAGGCAACGGTAAATTTTTAACTCTTAAAGGAGCTAAAACCAACAATCTTAAAAATATTACCGTTAAATTTCCTTTAGGATTATTTACCTGTGTTACCGGCGTATCAGGCTCCGGCAAATCATCGCTTGTATTAGAAACTCTTTGCGCCGCCTTGGAAAAAGAAATCAATGGTGCGCGCAACCTGCAAGGCAAATACGACAAATTGGAAGGTATAGAAAATATTGATAAAATCATCAATATTGACCAATCACCAATCGGACGCACTCCGCGCTCCAATCCGGCAACATACACCGGAATATTCTCTTATATCCGTGATTGGTATGCCTCACTGCCCGAAGCCAAAGCCAGAGGTTATGCTGCCGGACGTTTTTCTTTTAATGTCTCGGGCGGTCGTTGCGAAGCCTGCCAAGGCGATGGTGTAACCAAAATCGAAATGCACTTTTTGCCTGATGTTTATGTTGAATGTGATGTCTGCCACGGCACACGCTTTAATCGTGAAACTTTGGAAGTTAAGTACAAAGGCAAATCCATCGCCGATGTTTTGGATATGACGGTTGATGATGCCTATGTCTTTTTCGAAAATATCCCCTCCATTCGCAATCGACTGGAATTGTTGCGTCGTGTCGGTTTGGGTTACATCAAACTCGGTCAATCGGCCACTACCCTTTCCGGCGGCGAGGCCCAACGCATTAAATTATCTAAAGAATTATCCAAAAAAGCCACCGGCAAAACTCTTTACATATTAGATGAACCGACCACCGGACTGCATTTTGAGGACATCAATAAACTGTTGTCGATTTTGCAATCTCTGGTTGATGCCGGCAATTCGTTGATTGTAATTGAGCATAACCTAGATGTTATTAAGGTTGCCGATTATATCATTGACATTGGTCCTGAAGGCGGTGAAAAAGGCGGGACCATCGTTGCCCAAGGCACTCCCGAACAAATAGCTGAAGTTGAAGCCAGTTATACCGGAAAGTTTTTGAAAGACAAACTATAATCAGAAAGTCATGCTTGTTTGCACATATTGTGGAATAGTAGTTCTAGGCTGTTTTGAATTTTTATTTTCTTTTTCCGAAGACTTACCGCTGATTATTGCCTGCATCAATGCATCAAGTTTAAACTTATCAGCTTCATTCATAAAAGGCTTGCATGAAAGTCCTATAACAGCTTTTGCATCTTGGCGAAATCTTCCGTCTTTCAACATATTTTTTGCTACATCAAAAGCAAAATTACCGGATAATCTGGCAGCCTCATCTTTATCCAACGAATCAAAATAATTACGCAACTCAAATCGAAAAGCATCTCCGTCCTGATAACTGTATGGTCGATCCATTTTCCTACCATTCCAATCTTTTTTTCCTC
>Ga0247611_10007849_pt1 | contig 13274 bp, 15 predicted proteins | sample 177DNAGHGhighgp2_FD_192422 | JGI IMG/M metagenome (GOLD analysis project Ga0247611, IMG submission 192422) | Sheep rumen microbial communities from Palmerston North, Manawatu-Wanganui, New Zealand - 1770 DNA GHGhigh gp2 | ecosystem: Host-associated > Mammals > Digestive system > Stomach > Rumen... | reverse complement strand
TTTGGCTGATTCCTTTAGAAAATCGCCATTAACTTCAGGAACAACCACAGCAACATCGATATCACTGTCTTCGCGGGCAGTTCCTTTGCTATACGAGCCATACAGATACACCGTGGCAGGCCCCATTACTGAAACCACCTTGTCCTTGTACCTGCGGACAACATCTATAACATCGTTTTTACCCATTGCTGAAGTTCTTTTCTATACCTTGCAAAGGTAATTAATTCATTTTTGAAATAACGACAAAACGACCGAATCTTTTCTCCAACGGCATTTCGTCGGGATACGATGTATTACTGATATAGCCATACCGAAGAATTGGATTGGGTCGAATTGCGTGATTGTATATGGGAGCCCTCTACAATCCGGTTTCTAAGCCCCTCGAATTCGAGGGGTTTAGGCAGCAACCCGGTCTCTGAATCAACAACTCACAACATTGTCAATGAACGCCATCTTTGCAACCGCTCCTGAGGTTTCGATGCAAATATGGTATACTATTTCGGATATATCAAGTTAATTCGACCACAAAGGCTCCGACATCCAATTCTTTGGGAATCCCATAGCACCCGTGTCCACATTGGAATACATGGCAAGCAACGCTTTAAGACCCTTCTTGAACTCATCCCCAACCCCTATGGAATTAAGAAGATACTGGAGGCAGCATAATTGCGGATAGAGTTTTGAAGTAGAACCTGCTGATTTTACAATCCACGCATTGGGAAGTCTTGATGGTAATTGGGGCTTGATAGTGAAGACCCGGTTCCATGTTCTGGCATGATGAGCACAGCAGTTACGCAGAACTGCTATTGATGTCATCCAGCTCTCAAGGAAGATATGCTGGGGAAGTCCAAGGGCCCGTGCCACATTCTTTTTTACGGCATTATCTGAAAAATTGCTGTATATTTTTGACAATGTACCGAAAGAAGCCACTTCCAGGCTCTTCCATACCGGGGGATAAGCAGGGTTGTCGTATTTTGCAAAATGCTCAACAATGAATTCTTCCTTTGTCCGCTTGATTTCATCACCAAGGCTATGCATGCATCTGGCATAGATAGATGGATTCTTGAAGAGTGCTGGGTCCATGAACCAGAAGGCCCCATACGGGAGAGAAAAGCAATGGATAATCTGACTCCTGAAGGCAATCTCAACATGTTGGATAGAAGTAAATATCAAGCTTCGGAGCGCCATATCAAAGTCGTAGAGGCGGATGATGTCTTCGAATCGACTGCCGGGTTTGAATTGATGGGTTGTTTTATCAGCTTCCATCGGCCGCCAGTAGTTGGCAAGCCGATAATAACTAATGTAATCGAGCTTATGAAGGGCGAAGGTGTCATCTTCTACAATGAGCCCCCGGCTCTTGAGCACAGCGATCTGGTCAGGCAGATCCATTGGCGTTTTCGTGTACTTCAACATGGTCTAATAAAGCAAAAGACCCGCCCTGGTACGCTGTTCTACGGGAAGCGTGGCGAGTACTGTTGTTGCAAATATAGAGTTTTTTTTTATATCCACAAAATTTTTCTAACTTTGTCCTGCCGGGTAACCCGGCATACATACAGCGAAAGTGTTTCGCGTTGTCCTTGTATGAAATCTGGTAAATTTTTGAGAGGGACGATGGTTGAAGCGCTCCGCTCGGCATTGATTGTAATCAAGTTGTATGGCTTGCTTTACATATGTCGAGTGTGGAGTATCGGTCAAATCCATTCTCAAGGTCCTACCAGAACCCCATACAGTGGAGGCGAAGCGGCTCCACACTTTTGTATTGTATATCACCGGAGAAGTGGAGCGCCGGAGAACAGGAATCATCATGTATCGTAATCTTGCCGCGAGTATTGACAGGGTACTGAATAACATCCTTAATTCGCTTCCGAGTCAATTTACATCGGCGCAGTTCATCAAAGCGGTCAGCTACTATTGTGCGCCGCAGTATCAACAAGTATTGACTCATACAACTTTTCGTGGCCTTCATTCATGGATTGCCCGTTGGTATCTGACCAGCAATTCGAGAATCACAAAGGTCGCAAATGGACAAAGACAAATTGAAACCATAAACGGAAATAAATCTACTAATGCACTATGGAACAATCCCAAAAAATAATAATGCTGATTAGCGTTGGTGCCATCGTATTTCTTTTCGCACCGATTAATTCATGGGGACAGTATAAATCAGAGTCGCAAAACAGGGTAATAAAGCTGGAAAAATCAGCAGTCCGATACCAAACGGTAGGGCTTTGTACGATGTTATCCTCTCCTCTTGTTGTATATGTGACCAGTAAGATCCGACAGCGAAAGGCTCACGATGAACAGTATTATGTGGTCAATGTATATTCAGACGATACATATTCTTCAGTTTTAGAGACGCTTAGATTCGATACTTTTAATGAGGTATATGATTGGGGAAACACGTTATCTTCGTACACGTATTATACGTCAGACAAGCAAACGAAAACAATCTATCCTTTTCCTAAGTGGGTGCCATGGGCTGCCGGTGGAGCAACGCTTGCAATTGGCGGAATCCTGTATGGGGTTGGACGGCATAAGGGATATCTCCTAAACAAAGAGAAATACAAGATGGAACTCGCTTATGATATGACTTCTTTATCGTTTAAACTCTCTTTTTAAAGCTATGAAAAGAATATTGCTCATACTGTTTTTTCTTGTCTCTGCCGTTTCGGCTATTGCACAGGATGATTATGATGTATATACTCCGAAAGTATATGCCCCTTTGCAATATAGTCCGAAGGCAACCTTTAGGTTTACTCCCAGGCCATTCAGTGCGACAAGCGTGGCGGCAACTGTGCAGAATCTGAAAACATTCATTGAAAAAACCAAGGCATACCCTGAATTAAAAACTGAATATAGGGGAGATTGGAATGATTATGTGACGCTCGCTGCCAAGTACTTGGCGAAGGGGAAACCCATGGAGTATATCGGCAACAGGAAACAAATGAAATATTTTCCGGAGGATTGGGCTTTCCTAGACCGGCATATCTATGATTCAGAATTGACGGCAAAAAAACAGAAGGAGAAGAAGAGTGTGAGGGATTCCATCGCATTCAGAACATCATTTGTCAGAGATTCCACGTTGGCGCGTGAATCTTTCGTCAAAGATTCGTTATTGGCAAGACGGAGGTTCGAAACCGATTCCCTTTATCGGGCGAATTTCCGAAAGGTAAATCACTATGATTATGTTCTATTCGACGGGCCTCACGGAAATCCGAAGCTTTGCTATCGGAAGGGGAAGATTATCGATGGAAAAATATACAATGAAGCCGGACTACTGGAAAAAGAATATAAAGGAGGAAGACTGGTTCATGATTACGAGTATAGTGACTGGTATGTAAAATCCATCCAGAACAGTAGTTTTGATAGAGATAGAATACTGAAAAATTACTCCGATTTTTATTGTGATGATAAAATTCTGCGACGTAAATCCTATTATGTCTCTGGTGAGGCCGTGCGTGAAAGAAGAGTTGACCGGGAAGAGTATTATAATGCAAATGGAGTAGTCACGAAAGAGGTACAATACGGCGGTCTTACAGATGACGGGATAGACTATGAAGTGGTGTTTTTATCGTACTTCCCGGACAATAAGACTGTTAAAACTCAGCAGGTTACGTACCATGAAGAATATGACATCCGACGCATGGGGAATGTCGCAATAATGGAGTTCTTCTCGGACGGGAACCGGAAACAGACAAAGAAATACAGGAAAGTTAACTCAGGAAAACTGATCATCAAAGAAATCTGGACATATAAAGATGGATATGCCAATGTGGAGTATTATGATTTCGACGGAAATCTTGAGCGCCGCACAACGGAGACACTGTAAAGCAACTGGTTATATAGTGTGTTATTCTGTTTTAGTGTTGCCGGAAATGAGGGAAAAGCCCGCACGCAGCGCGGGGCTTTTCCCTTCTGTCCATGGGCAATCAGAATTCAGGCGCAACCTATATTCCCCACGGCATGGTCCCTCCGCCTCCGGGATTTCGTCGGGCTGCGCCCTCCGACATCCCTGTGGCTAGGCTTTTGAGGCCCGGAGGGCCGAAGCGCCATCAGAAGCGCCTTCAGGCGTCTCACCCCTCACTCACCGTCGGGATTTGTCCGGCCTGCGGCCGTCCACATCCCTGCCCGCCTGCGGCGGGCTTTGCAAACCGACATCAAAAAAGCGCAATCGAGCAGGCTCGTTGCGCTTTTTTGCTACCGCTTTGCGGTGAGTGAGGGAACATATCCCATACTGATAATAAACACATTATGAGCACAAGTCGCAAATAAGGACACGTTTTTTCATTTTTGTGTTCCCTGGAAATAGGCTCCATCGTGGCATAATTTCGCATCCAATTCTTGGCCGTTTTCTTGCCTTCTGCCGCACCCTCGGCCGGGAATGAGAAATCTATTTCCGGCGCGGTTATCGTGGCTAAAACAGGCAGGAAAGGCCCCGTATGCCCCGGATAGCCCCTCGCCCCCTGGTCCCCTGAACCCCCTCCCTCCGGGATACCCAGGCCACCCCCATCAAATACAGGCGAACAATTGTGTGAAAATATTTTTGCCCAATTTTTCGCCTTAAAAAAGGGCTACCTACCTTAACTTTTCATTTCCAAGTACTATTTAAAGGAAAAGAATATGTTATGGAGAAATATCTACGAGAGAGAAAAAGAATGCCGGATGAGCAACGCCAGAAAATCAGTGAAGCCTTGAAGGGCCGAAAGAAAGACCCACAGACCAGGAAGGCAATATCCAGGGGCCTTTCACGCTATTGGAAGTCTGTGGAATGGATTGACGCGAGGGAGGGCGAAAACAATGGGTAAGCAATTGGATAAGATTAAGCAACAAGAGCAGCTAACACCCCAAGAGATACTTGCTGGTCTCATCTGGGATAGGGCAGTCAATTCAAAGGACCGCATATTCCGGGTCGCGTATTATCGGTTTCCCTGCTACATAGAGTATTGCCACGAACACCAAGACGATGGCTTTCAGCTTGATTGCCTCTATCTGGGACAGGAACACAGCTTTATGCTCATTCAGCCGAAGTACAACGATGTCCTGGGGGTTGCTCCGCAAATCCTGGAATGGCTGGATGCAACCTATATAATGTGTTGTCCGCCAGAACCGCCAAAGCCAAGGAAGAGCAGACGAAGGATGGCATCAAGGCGGCAAACCGGTCCATCCAGGAACAATTCATTGAACAACGCAAGGTAATTCTTGCGTTGTTATATTTTGCAATTCTGCTTTCGGTATCATCACTTTACCTCCAATGTCTTTGCCAGTTTCAGCAGCTCTTCCTTGCTATTCACAATAACCGGGTCCCCATCAACGAAGATGCACCCGTGAATGTCCTCGCTTTTCTGCTTCATACCGATAAACTCCAAGAAGGGGAGGTCAAGCACCTCGCTCATCTTAATTATCGTGTTGATGTCCTTTTTTTTGCTATCAAGTAGTGCATCCAGGTTCTGCCGGGCAATTCCCATCTTGGAAGAGAACTCCGCCTTGCTCATTCCCTTCCTCGCAATTTGTTCCAGGATATAGTCCTTGGTCAGTAATACTTCCATATAACGAGATTTTTCCATTTTCGTGCAAATGTAATCATTCTATATGTCAAAACAAAGCAAGGAGTAATAAACAAATCATCACTTTTTATGAAAAAATATTACAAAACATTTGGCGGTGTCATGTAAAAGTATTACCTTTGTCATAGAAAAAAACGACAACAACACGAAGTTTAACGCATAACACTTTTTGGATATGACCACCATCATCACCACCGCCACCAACAACGCTCTCGTTGCTCGCCACATCTCCGTCATCTCTGCAAAGACCGGCTCCGTCCTTATGGGAACCAGCAAGGCCCTCTTGATTGAGGAGGCCAAACGCCAGATGCGCACCACCTCCGGTTGCCACTTCATCTATACGAAGGCCAATGGAGAGGTCCGTGAGGCTTTCGGCACTCTCAACGCTGCCATCTGCGGCAAGCACATCAACGGCAGAGGGGAAAGCCCGGAGACCTGGGGATGCACCCCGTACTGGGATATGGAAAAGGGCGGATTTAGGTCCTTCCGCTGGGCTAACCTCGTAGCAGTTATCTAATCGTTCAACCAGGGGCTGCTTCCGGGTGGCCCCCACAATCTCTTCTCGTTATGGAAATGGCAAAGTACATCCTCGCAATCCTTCGCTCCCAGCTTATGATTGTCTTTTCCTGGGGCTTCCACTCCGCTATGGCTATTGAGAACGGACTGGCTTTCCGGGTCCAGGGATACAAGCACCAGGGAAGAGTTGAAGTCATTTACGATGAAGGAAATGACCTCTTCCGTGTCCGTCTGCTCAACCCCGATGGAAGCGTCAAGCAAGAGCAGGATGGCATCTACCTGGACGGACTTGTGAGCGCGATTGACGGAATGGTGGAGAGGACCGAGGACTATTCCGCCAGGGTGAGAAATCAGTACGGCCTATGAAACCGACATTTCAAATCCTCCGTGCTTTACGAAAGTTGGGCTTTGAAGGAGAAACCTTGAAGAGCCACTACATCTATTTCTCCGCCATTGACCCTCTCTATGCAGCCGTCTTCTTATCCGCGATGCTCCAAGCGAAAGAGAAAAGCCGGAGACTGGTAAGAACAAGGAGACGGAGACGGGTGTAGTCAAAGAGAGAGTGTAGTCAAACAAATCCGGGAACACCTTGAACACAGAACCGAAATCGTATTCCAACAAATCTTTGAATTATATGACCAGTTGCTACATCTACGCAAGGGTCTCCTCCATCGGGGACCGGCAGAGCACCGAGAGACAAGTCAAGAACCTCAACGAACTCGCAGCATCCAGAGGGTACGAGGTCAAGGGCATCTACGAGGAGCACATCAGCGGAGCCAAGACCAACAAGGAGCGGAAGGTGCTGACCGAGTGCCTGACCGATGCGAAGGAGAACAAGATAGACATCATCCTGTTCAGCGAGCTTTCCCGTTGCGGTCGTGCCATCTGGGAGGTCTTGGAGACAATCAAGTTCTGCGCAGACAACGGCATCAACATCCATTTCCAGAAGGAGGGGCTGACCTTGTTCCGGGATGGGAAGGTGGATAGCATAATGGCTATCTACATCAGCTGCCTTGGGTTTTGCGCAGAGAAGGAACGGGAGAACATCTACTTCCGCCTATCGCAAGGAAGGGAACTGGCGAAGCAGAAGGGCGTAAAGATGGGGCGGAAGGTAGGTAGCACCAAGTCCCGTGAGCAGAAGGAGCAGGAATACGCCAAGGTAATCAGGCTGCTCCGGAAGGGTGAGAGTATGCGGAACGTGGCGAAGCTCTGCGACGTCTCACTATCTTCGGTTCAAAGGGTCAAGAAAGAGTTCTATCTTTAAAAGATAAAGGCCCCGACGTCGGGAGCCTTTAATCTTCTATCATAATAATATGAAGACTGCTAATCGTTTGGACGCAACGAATAATCGTGATTAAAAGTTAAAGGCAACGCCAATCCCATACTGCTGCGCACCAAAAGACATAGAAGGCTCATAAGAGAAACCATTCTGATGATTATAATTCTCCACGACACTCTTAATCTTATTTCTTCCAATAAAATACTTCGGCGCACCTATTCCTAACAAGACAAGAGACCCTGTAAAACCGATACTTCCCCAGTACATGGCCCCTAGACCAGCACCAAAATCCGATTTCGTAGAACTGCCAGCAAAAACACCTATTGTAGAGACTACTGCCAGTGGAATACCAATACAACAAAGTGTTTTTCCAGAGACATATTTGCGGTGAGCCTCAGTATAGTCAGTATATAGTTTTGCGTCTAAAACATCTCTCAAATCATCGTCTGTCAGTTTTTGCCCATCAGAAGCAATGTTGCCCCAGGCCATGTAAGAAAGCTCACCTTTGGGAAGAATGGTTTGTGCCTTTGCTACTGTTGAGAGGAGAATAAACGTGAGCGCGATTGAGAACTTGATAATTTTCATGGTTGTAATTATTTAAATGGTTGATAATAATGATTGTTCATCTCTTTGTCCTGGTAAACATCTATTCATTCTTTGAACAATAGTACAATTCCCACCAATCCCATAACTCATGACCTATTAGCACTTGTAATTGGTTGTCATCAGGATAAAAATACGCAGTGATTTCTACTCCAAACTTATCATATGCTTGTTGGAAACGGAAAACATTTTTCTGTGCCTCTTCGTAGGTGCTTTTAAAAACATTAGGCCATTCTTCCGCAGTATTGCTGGGAAAATGAAATTCAGCCTCACTTTCAGTAAAAAAGACAGAAAAATCATCTGTCGCGGCTCTTTCTTGAACTCCTTGACGATACTCATCAAGCACATCAACATTAAAAGATTGCCACTTTCCGATTACGGAGGGCGTCTTCTGCTCTGCTTTTTTGCAGGAGTCAAAAACACAGAGTGCTGCCATCATTGAAAAAGCAAAGATTAGTTTTTTCATTGTTTTATGTTTGTCATTTACTCGGCCTGGCTCCAAAACCATATTATCAAAACAAAAGTGTGGAGCCAACTTTCGTTTATCTTTGTAGAGGTTGTGGAAGGACCTTGACTGGGATAAACTACGATAATACTCCACACTCGGCCGATATGGAGTACCAACCCCAGAAAGGGTGGACGGCATAATCACTGCACGAGCGAGAAAGTAAATCCGTAATCCGCCAGTCGTTTGAAACTTCCACATTTCTACTCTGGGACACGAAAACACTTTCGCTTTATGTCTGTTGCCGAAACAACATTACAAATATAGCGTAAAAATACGAAAGTATTGCTTTGAAAATGTATGATTTATGCAAAAAAAGCACAAAAGTCTCACACCGACATTATTCCAACATTGCTTAAAGCGTTGATTTTTATTGAATTGTGGAATAATTGTAATAGTTTCCACGGAAGTCGTATATCTGGGCAGCGAGGGTGTGGCCGGGGCGGAACTCCACCATACTCGCCCACTCCAAGGGCTCACACAATAAAAGGAGGTTGAGGTGTTGTCGCTGCGCTATGCTGGTTATGTTTTCTCGTGTTCTTGGTAAAACTCTTGTCTTTCCACATAGTCTTTGAGATATAGTACGATACCTTGCTTTGAAATATTCCTATGGGTATTGATGAGAATACTTTGAGACAATGCTCCTATCTTTATTTCGTTATTCTCCAAGAATTGTTGAGGATTGTCTTTAAGCAATTGTATATCAATCTTTTCCTTCCAACTTTCCAAAAAATATTTTAGACATTCATCCAAGAGCCTCTGTCTCTCTGTAAGATTATCAGTACTTGTGGAATATGTGTTCCTTGGTTCTTCAACAGAAATACTTGGTAAAGATGCCTTCGGCACAACCGGCGTAGCCACCTCCGGTAATTCTATGCCTCCCTCCGGGATACTTGTCTCAATTCCCGAAGGGTCTTCTTCTATCAATATATTATCTAATAAATTATCTATTGAATATGAAGTATTTAGAGTATCTGGTGAAGTTGGAGTATCTAATATAGTTGTCATTTTTTCACCAATACTTTCACTTGATGCTTCACTTACTCTTTCACTCTCACTATCACCAACCCTTTCACAATACGAAGGGGAGAAGTGGTCCTTGTAGGGTATCGTGTTGATGCGTAGTTCCGGATTGTTGCGGATGTCGTTGAAGGAATATGCCTCGTACCTGGTGAAGCTCTCAAAGTTGATGTGTATCCGGTTGCTGGCGTGTCCTTTCCCTTGGCCGACACTGAACACATTGATGATGCCAGCACGATAGAGGGTATCCAGCACCACCTTCACCAAGTTCTGGGAAAGGTCAGTATCGTCTTGCAGGTCCTTGTTTGACCGGAAAAACCATCCATCCGGGTTTGCGTAAAGGTTGTGTAGGTCAATGAGGGCGAATAGCATCGCCTTGCAGTTCTTGTCCAGGCAGTAAAACAGCTTGCTTGGAATGGGTGTGAATTGGTATGGTATCTTTGTCTCCACGTTGAAATAAGAAAAGCCCCGAAATGCTTTGGAGGGCGTGGAAACTCCGCTGCAAATCAGGGCCCGAAATCTATTATTCTTCTACTTGTTTTCCACGCCAAGTTGTTGATTATCTTACATATAGAATATACAAAAAATATCCGGGAAACCCAAATCCAAGGGGCTTCCAATAGATAAATAGTAGTAGATAGAGAAAAATTATTGTAGGCAGAAAAAAGAGCCCCGGACTTCACAGCCGAGGGCTCCCCAAAAATGTATGGTTGAATATGAAAATTACTTCAATAATAAATATCTTGGTAGTAAGGATTTCTCCATATTAGTTGAGTTCTATGCCACTTGAACGGATGATTTTGAGGATATCCTCCGTCTTTCCATCTTCCCGTTTTTTCGCTTCCGTCTTTGCCCCAGGGAGCGATACCGCTCTGTCCTTCGTCTCGGGTTTCGTCTCATTCGCCACATGCCTCTTGCGAAGTTCCTTGAAGATGGTCTGCTTGTCCATCTTCGCATAATACTTCAAGGTGGTGTAGCAGGTTTTGTGTCCAACAATGGTGGCAATGACCTCAACGCCCACTTGCTTCTGGTACATATAGCATACGTAGGTCTTCCTACCCAGGTGTGTCGTAAGCACCTTGTCAAATCCGCAAATGTCCTGCACTTCCTTCAAGTAGGCGTTGTAGTTCTGGTTTTTAATGACGGGCAGTTCATAATCGTACTTTTCAAGGATGCGTTTCCCCTCTGCCAGAACCATTGACAGGAACTTTACCCCGGTCTTCTTGCGGTGCTTCTCAATGAAAATCTGCCCTTTCCCATTCTCTTGGAAGTCTTTCCGTTCAAGCTCCGCCATATCTCCGTAAGACAAACCCGAGTAGCACTGAAAGAGAAACAAGTCCCGTACTCTACTCAATCTGTCAGTACTGAAAACCTTTTTTGTGAGGATGCCGAGTTCCTTGGACGTGAGCCAGATAATTTCCTTTGGAGCCCCTTTGTCCATTTTGAACTGCGAATAAGGGTTTGACTTGATTTTGCCCCGGTTGAACGCAAATGTAAATGCTGCCTTGCATTTAGCGTGATACTGGTAGATGGTGCTTTGTTTCCGTCCCTTGCTGCGTAGATACTGCTGCAAACGATGGAGGTCTTGGAGTTCCACGTTTTGAGCCGGAGTGTTCTCATCGTACCCGGTCGCACCATAGAACGCATCCCTTGCCAAGAGGTATCGGTGATATGTATCTTCGTCAAGGTCTCCATTCGCCTTCTCAATGGTCTTGTTGTCAATGATGTCGTGCCAGAGTTGCCCAAGCGTGTAAAACGGAGCAATTCCTCCTCGCTGGTAGCACTCCTTCAAGTTCTCTGCGGTTATTTCAACGCCAGCGTACTGCATATCCTCAACTACCTTATTTAATAGAACTCTCTGGCTCTCCAAATAGACCTTAATAGCGTTATCTCGCTTGCTTTCAATGGCTTTTGCAAACTCCTCCGGGCGTTCTTTGCGTGGAAGGCGAAGGTAAGTACGTTCCCCATTTATGACGATGGAGAGTTCAACGGGGGCAAAACCCTTCTTGTCCGCCTTTGATTTTCGGCAGTAGAACTGCGTTGAGAACGTTTGTCTTGTAGCCATAATTCGTTGATATTTAATAGTTTATGGTGCCGTAGGGGGCGGCTAAAAAAGTGGTCGCACTCGCCAAAAATGGTCGCAAATACAGGTACAAATATACGCAACTGGTCGCAGATTTGCAACCCGCTAAAAACAAAAAAACCCATTCTATGCGTTTAGAAAGGGGTTTTTAAGAAAAGTTGCGGTGAGTGAGGGATTCGAACCCCCGGTACGCTCACACGTACACCTGTTTTCGAGGCAGGCTCCTTCAACCACTCGGACAACTCACCTTGGTTGGGGATGCAAATATACGATTTTTTTCGGTAGTTGCAAAACGGATGACTTATTTGAGCCGGGTCCAATAGACTGTTTTGCTGATACCGAACAGGGAACCTTTGATATTCAATTTGTCGGGGGAAGAAAACCATGCTTCGAACGGGGCTTTGATGCCGCGTCGGGGATCATAGATCTTGGTCCCGCCCCAGTGCTGTTTCTCCGGGTCGTATTGGAGGCCGGTGAAGATGATGATGCGGTCTGCCGGGGTGTCGCGCAGCTTGGGGTCCGGGTTCTTGATATCGCGAAGGATGCTGCCGTCACGCTGGACCAGGTTGTCGACATGGATGACGTCCGCCCGATAGGTTCTGTCTGCCGAGCGGGAGATCCTGGCATGGAAGTGAAACTGTCCGGTCCGGCCGGAATACTCGCCGAGGATGTTGTCCGGGTGCTCATTCTGTGCGAAAAGGATGATGCCGGACAAGATCGCAATTATGCAGGAGAGGATGCGCTTCATTTTCTGGGTCTAAATTGATAAATTTTGCAAATTAAAGATTAATTTTGCACAATTCCAATGAATGGACCGATGAAAGAAACCTGGAGATTCCTGAAATTCGTGTTGTTTTCGGCCAGTGCCGGACTGATCGAAATCGGCAGTTTCGCCTTGTTGAACGAACTGCTGGACTGGCCGTATTGGCCTTCTTATCTGATTGCGTTGGTGCTGAGTGTCCTGTGGAACTTTACGCTTAACAGGAAGTTTACCTTCCGCAGCGCGGCCAACGTGCCGAAAGCCATGCTTCAGGTGTTCGGCTACTATTGCGTTTTTACGCCTGCGACGCTGCTGCTGGGTGCTTACCTGACCGACGGTCACCTCTTGGAGTGGCAACTGCCTGGTCAGGGGTGGAACGAATATCTTGTCACGGCCATCAACATGCTCCTGAACGTATCGACGGAGTTTCTGTTCCAGAAGTACGTCGTCTATCGCGACCAGATCGATACTGCGGTCAAAGCGGCTTGACGCCGATGCCGGGGTCGGAGGGAAGGACAAGGCGACCTTCTGAGAGCCCGACTCCAGAGAAACGGTCGTTGGAGATGAGCAGGTTTCCGTCCAGGTCGGCGAAATCGACGGCGGGGGAGAGCTGGGCGGCGGCGGAAACGGCGCAGGAGGTCTCCGTCATGCAGCCGAGCATCACTTTCATGCCGAGTGCCCGGGCGAGGGTGACCATCTTGTGGGCCTCGCGCATGCCGGTACACTTCATCAGCTTGATATTGATGCCGCTGAAGGCGCCGCTGAGCCGTCGGACGTCGGCAAGCCGCTGGACGGACTCGTCTGCGAAGATCGGAAGGGGACTGCGTTCGGTCAGCCAGGCGCTGTCGTCCAGGGCGCGCACGGGGAAGGGCTGTTCGACCATGACGACGCCCTGCTCTTTCAACCAATAAATCATGTCGAGGGTCTGGAAACGGTCTTTCCAA
>Ga0247611_10007848_pt1 | contig 13275 bp, 10 predicted proteins | sample 177DNAGHGhighgp2_FD_192422 | JGI IMG/M metagenome (GOLD analysis project Ga0247611, IMG submission 192422) | Sheep rumen microbial communities from Palmerston North, Manawatu-Wanganui, New Zealand - 1770 DNA GHGhigh gp2 | ecosystem: Host-associated > Mammals > Digestive system > Stomach > Rumen... | reverse complement strand
GTGAGAAGATGAGCAGCGAGGATGGTAGCAGCATTTTCCGCAACATCAGTTTCAATAGTGCCAACTTGGGTGAGCCCAAAGAAAAAAATGCCCGTCTGAAGAATCTGTTGCAGGACTTCAGCGATTTAGATTTGGATGAATCCCATTTGGAAAATAACGACATCATTGGCGATGCCTACATGTATCTTGTTTCCACCTTTGCAGGAGAGGCTGGTAAAAAGGCTGGCGATTTCTTCACACCAGCAGAAGTTTCTACGCTGTTGGCCAAACTGACGAAGAGCAAGCCTGGTGCTCGTATTTGTGATGTAACTTGTGGCTCTGGCTCTTTGCTGATTAAGGCTGGTAAGGAAGTGGGCAACAACAACTTCTCGCTCTATGGTCAGGAAGTCAACGGTAGTACATGGGCATTGGCTATGATGAATATGTTCCTGCATGGTTTCGACAATGCTGTTATCCGTTGGGGCGACACGCTGCGTAACCCCAAACTGAAGGTGAATGACAAACTGATGAAGTTTGATACCGTGGTGGCCAATCCACCCTTCTCTCTCGACAAATGGGGAGCAGAGGAAGCTGCAAGCGACCCTTATAACCGTTTCTGGCGAGGCATTCCCCCAAAGAGCAAAGGCGACTGGGCTTTTATCAGTCACATGCTGGAAGTGGCAGATGACAGCGAAGGCAAAGTTGGTGTCATTATTCCTCATGGTGTTCTATTCCGTGGAGGTAGTGAAGGAAAGATTCGCCAGTATATCCTTGAGAACGAGCATACGTTGGAGGCTGTTATAGGCTTACCAGCCAACCTTTTCTATGGTACGGGCATTCCTGCTGCTATTGCCATCTTCCGTAAAGGTCGTAACTCAGAAAATGTGCTTTTCATTGATGCCAGTCGAGAGTATGAGAACGGTAAGAATCAGAACAAACTCCGTGAAAAGGATATTGAGCATATCGTCACGACTTATCAGAAGTTCGTCCGTGGTGAGTTCACTCCAGGTGTAGCAGAAGACAAATATGCCTATGTCGCTACTCCTGATGACATACGCGAGAACGACTTTAACCTCAACATCCCCCGTTATGTAGATACTTACGAGGAAGAAGCCGAAATCGACATCCCTGCTGTACAGAAGGAGATAGAACAGTTAGAGGAAGAATTAGTCGAGGTACAAGCTAAGATGAAAGAATATTTGAAACAGTTAGGATATTAAGCATTATAGAATATGAGCAATATAGCATCATTATACAAAGAATGGCAGTCACTTCTACCATTGAAAGAACAAGACCAAAACCGTCTTGATCAAAAGTTCATGTTGGAGTTTAATTACAACTCTAACCACATAGAGGGCAATACCCTTACTTATGGGCAGACAGAGATGCTGCTTATGTTTGGCAAAGTCGTAGAAAGTGCCAATATGAAGGACTTGGAGGAAATGAAGGCGTCTAATGTAGGTTTGAAGATGGTCAAAGAGGCGGCCTTATATAAAGAGCAACCTCTTACCGAATATTTTATCCGCACATTACACCAGACTTTGCTTCGCGAGGATTATACGGTTTATCGCCAACTTCCTGATGGTACAAATACTTCATATATTGTCCATGCAGGTCAATACAAAACTCGACCAAACTCTGTCATAACACCTACTGGTGAGCGTTTTGAATATGCCTCGCCAGAAGAAACGCCCGCGCTCATGACAGACCTGCTTCAATGGTACAACCAGGCAGAATCAGAAGGAGTAATGTCGCCAATAGAATTAGCATCATTGTTCCACTATCGCTATATCCGTATTCATCCATTTGAAGACGGAAACGGCAGAATATCCCGTTTGATAGTCAATTACATCCTTTACCGTCATGGTTATCCCATGATAGTAGTTAAGAGTGCCGACAAGGATAATTATCTGACAGCACTTAATCGTTGTGATGTAGCAATCGGCCCGATTCCTTCTGACGGTGCCCATGCAGAATTATCTCAAATCTCCCCTTTCGTGGAGTATATGAGCAAATGCTTGGAAAGAGCCTTGACTATCAGCATTAGGGGCGCAAAAGGAGAGAATATTGAGGATGCAGACGACTGGAGAAAGAATCTCAAACTGAAATATCGGGATCAACTAAATAAACCTGAAGCAACTGAAGAAGTCATTGAAAAAATACTAAACCAAGATTTCATAGCACTTCTTCAATATATAGACAAAGAGCTTTCTGAGTTCTATTCTGTGTTCACCTCTGTACAATGGATGCCAAACAATGGGGAGTACAAAAAAATTGAGCAAGGAGAGTATTGCTCTGATACTTTCTTTTATAAAGAGTTTAATATTATAAAAACTGGAATTACGATTCGTATAAAACTCACTTTCCAGCAATTCTTACATAGACTTTGCATTTCATCAATAAATAGCATGTCATATGAACACACCCTATTTAAGAAGGAGTATTCATACTTAGAATTCATGACAGAACAGGACAAAATTGATATAATAAACACTATTGGAAATCATCTAAACCGTTTCATAGAAACGCATGGTTTTACAAATAAAATGCTATAGTTATGATTACAGTACAAGATTTGTTTAACATAATTGGTGGTAAAATATCCAACGAAATGGGAAAATCTATTATTAGGAACAACTTCCCACCAAATATTGCAGACCAAATGTGTAATGCTATAGATGCACATGAGTCAGCAGACCATTTTCAGCGATTAATGCAAGAATGGATAGAACTACAGCAGAGACAGCAGCAAGTGGTTCAATCTTTCCTATCTCAATACTACAATAAATGACAGAGAAAACTAATATACCACAAGGATATAAGGACTCTCCACTCGGCATCATTCCTAAGGAATGGGAAGTGAAAAGGTTGGGAGAGATATGTACATTCCATAATGGAAGAGCATATAGTCAAAAAGAGCTGTTACCATATGGGAAATATCGTGTATTAAGAGTTGGAAACTTCTTTACTAACAGTTCTTGGTATTACTCTAATTTAGAATTAGAGGATACTAAATACGCTAATAATGGAGACTTACTATATGCTTGGTCTGCTTCATTTGGGCCAAGATTTTGGAAAGGAGAAAGAATAATATATCACTATCACATATGGAAGATTGATAATTTTATCAACATCTCTAATACATATTTATATATGTTCTTATTATTTGATGCATCCAAATTACAAAAAACACTTCAAGGCGGGACAATGGTTCATGTAACTAAAGAGAACATGGAAAAAAGGTATATAGGAATACCTCCTATATGTGAACAGCAACACATCGTTTCCGCTCTTCAACACTGGGACACAGCCATAGAGAAGCAATCGGAATTGATTGAAAAGCTCAAATTGCGCAAACGCGCATTGATTCAGCAACTCCTTACAGGTAAGAAACGCCTGCCAGAATTTAATGGAGAATGGAAACGTAAAAAACTTGGAGATATAGCAGAACGAGTTACAAGGAAGAATGAAGAAGACTGTAAAAATGTTGTGACGATTTCTGCCCAACGAGGCTTTGTCATTCAAACAGACTTCTTCAACAAGAGTGTTGCAAGCGAGACGCTTGATAACTATTACTTAGTACATAAGGATGAGTTCTGTTACAACAAGAGTTATTCAAACGGCTATCCGATGGGAGCAATTAAACGCTTGACGGCTTTTGACAAGGCTGTTGTAACCACTCTCTATATATGTTTCAAACTGAAAAATCTATCAACTATCAATATAGATTTTTTTGAGCAGTATTGTGAATCAGGAATCTTCAACAAAGAATTAGTTAAGGTAGCCAACGAAGGAGGACGAGCACACGGCTTGCTTAATGTAACTCCTTCCGATTTTTTCAATATGCATATGAGGATTCCTAACATAGAGGAACAGAATGCCATTGCAACTGTATTAGTTAATGCCGACAAAGAAATAGAACTCGCCAACAAGAAATTAGCAAGCCTTCAATCTCAAAAGCGAGGCTTAATGCAGCAATTATTAACAGGTAAAAAAAGAATCAAATAAGATGAAAAAGAATTTTTCAACATATGTAGCTATTTTAACTGCTATTATAACAGGTATTGGCGTATACTACCAAGTATTTTACAGAGAAAGTACTTCTCTAAACATTGAAAGAAGTTCTGTTACTTTATTAACAAGACCACTAAATATTGAAGGTCTTAATGTGTCATATAGGTTTCATGACACCATTGACGTCAAGAACCTGTGGCAAACAGTATATTTAATAAAAAATACTGGAGACAAAACTATATTAGGTGAGGGATTTGAGGGCCGTAATATTAGAAACTCTAATATTCCCTTAAAACTGGTTGGTTGTCAGAAATTGTTATCTGCAAGTATTTCGAAGACAAATAGTGGTGTATCCCTTAATGGGGAAAAACTATTTATTACACAATGGAGACGTGGAGAATACGTTGAAATAACTATTATCAGCGAAGGAAAGTCGTTTCCTGTATTAAAAATCAATGATAGGGATATCTCGGATGCAGAGATTACATATTCTGTATATTCACCAGGACAAGATAATAAAAATGAAAAAATAATTGACTCTTTCCCATCTGGCATCAAATCTATAATAAAATGGGGAGCTATCATGGCATTACTAATAATGTCTATTGCTATAATAGCACAATTACCTAAGCAAATGAAGGGAGCAGAAAGCAAGGGCGCAAAAATCACATCAACTATTTTGTTTGTTGTATTAGTTCTTTTTATGCTTATGCCCCTATTATGGATGTTTTAATATAAGTTCTTAAAACAAAAAAAGTCACAATGAATAAACCTATAATTAAAACCACAGATGAAGTTTTGGACATACTTCCCCAAACTATTAATTCTGCATTTTGCAGCCTCAGTAAATGGCTTGTTAATGGAAAAGAAAGTTTGCGTCTTACTGCTGAGGCAATCAAAGAAAAGGTAAAACAGATTCCAGAAGAGAAAATTGTTGAACCAGAACCATACGTTGCCATTCCTGCTATTCAACAGATATCATATTGCCAAAATAGTGAAGAATTGAGAGATTTGTACGCAAATCTTCTTACATCTTCTATGAATACTGATAAAAAATGGCAAGTACATCCTTCTTTTGTAGATATTATAAAACAACTCACTCCAGATGAAGCAAAAATAATAAAAAGTATTCCCAATTTTAAAAATAACTTTATGCCTGCTATTGATGTGAAACTCATGGATAAAAATGCATCTGGTAGTGGTCATCAAATATTCATAACCAATTTCGCAACAGTTGGTTTTAATGTTATTGAAAATAAAGAAAACATATGTAGCTACATAGACAATCTTGTACGACTTAATATATTGGAAATTCCCCCTACATATCATTTAACAAATGAATCTTTGTATAAGCCTTTAGAAGAATCACCTGTATTGGAAAAAATGATTCCACAAGCTTATAAATATATATATAATATTGGCTATAATCATAAAATTATTGCAATCACTAATTATGGCTTACTGTTTAAACAAATTTGCTGCCAATAACAAACTATATAATTATTTTAAACAAATATGACACTACCAGTAAACGTTGAGTCGCTGATTGACGGAAGAGTCGTTGAGAGTGACAGAATCGAGTTTAAGAAAGGGTGGAATCCTGATGCCATCTATAGGACCATTTGTGCCTTTGCCAATGATTTCGAAGACATTAGTGGCGGTTATGTCGTAGTGGGAGTAGAAGAAGAAAACGGCAGAGCAAAAAGACCCGTCTGCGGAGTTGACATAGATGATCTGGATGATATTCAGAAATCTATGATTGGCTTCAATAATCTCATCATGCCCTACTACCAGCCACGAACTGCCATTGAAGATGTTGACGGGAAGAAAGTGTTTGTAATATGGGTAACAGCAGGCGACAGACGCCCCTACAAAGTTCCTGATAATGTAACAGCCAAGCATAAAGAGTATAACTACTATATTCGATATAACTCCAGTTCTATCGTAGCAAAAGGAGACTATGAGGTGGAACTGTTGAATATGGCCAACCGCGTTCCTTTCGATGACAGGGGCAACACATCGGCAACCATAAAAGATGTGTCAATGTTACTGGTAAGGGACTTCCTGACACAAACAGGCAGCAAATTAGTTGAGCAACTTGAAACAAGCTCTCCTCTACAAATTCTTCGACAAATGGATTTGGTAGAGGGTCCAAATGAGAATGTAAGAATCAAAAATATAGCCTTGATGCTGTTCTCATATCATCCTGAGAAGTTTTTCCCTAGTACCCAAGTGGATATTGTCATTTATCCTAAAGGCAAGGATGCAGACCCAGATAATTTCATAGAAATAGATCCCATAAAAGGACCTGTGCATCAGATTATCAGACGGACTCTTGACTATGTAAAAACAATGGTGATTAGGCAGAAAGTTGCCAAAGTAGCAACAAAAGCAGAGGCTGATAGAACTTTCAATTACCCTTATCAGGCTCTGGAAGAAGTTATCGTAAATGCTTTATACCATCGCTCCTACCAGGAACGGGAGCCTGTTGAGATCTCTATTATGCCAGAGCAAATAGAAATTATCAGTTACAGTGGTGCCGATAGAAGTATCAGACTGGAAGACCTTCGTGCAGGCAAACGCATCCATGCAAGAAGATATAGGAACAGGCGATTAGGTGATTTCCTGAAAGAACTGGATTTGACAGAAGGACGCGGAACTGGAATCCCAACAGTAAAGAAGGAGTTGGAGAAGAACGGCTCAGAAGATGCATCATACGAGTCAGACGAAGGCAGAACATATTTCTACGTATCCATTCCATGCCATAAAGATTTTGTCTGCAAGGAATTGGTCGTAGATGATGATGGTCATATTCGTGAGCGAAAGCTTACCGTTACAACTGCAGTCGATGTCAGGAAACAAATATTTGACCTAATTGTGACTAATACCCATATTTCAAGACGTGAGTTGTCTGATGCTGTAGGAATTAACCAATCTGCTATACAAAAGCATATTGAAACACTGGTTAAAAACGGGAATATTGAAAAACGTGGTATAAAGCGCGGACGCTATTATGTCATACTTAAGCAACTAGATTCTTAAGGTGGTCAAATAAGGTGGTCAAAAAGGTGGTCAAAAAGGTGGTCAAAAAGGTGGTCAAAAAGGTGGTCAAAAAATATGGATAGAATATCATTTAAAGAGAACGATATCAGTCAGAAACCAGCTTTGGAACTATTGCAGAAGTTGGGCTATCAGTACATTTCGCCTGAGGATGCATTGATGATGCGAGGCGGAAAGACTTCTAATGTGCTGTTGGAAGAGGTGCTGAGACGGCAACTGCGTGAATTGAACTCCATACGGGTGGGCAGTCGCAAGGAGGAACGGTTCTCAGAACAGAACATTGAGAACGGAGTGATAGCCATGCGCAACGTGCCGATGGAAGGCGGTTACCTGAGTGGCAATGAGGCAGTTTATAACATGCTGACGCTTGGCAAGGCTTTCGAACAGAGCATTGACGGAGATAAGAAAACCTACACGATGCGCTATATCGACTGGGAACACCCAGAAAACAATGTCTATCACGTGACGGAAGAATTTGCTGTTACCCGTACTGGTGTTGCTGACACCTATCGCCCAGATATCGTGCTGTTTGTGAATGGTATCCCATTGGTGGTGATAGAATGCAAACGTCCAGACATTAAAGGGGCAGAGGAACAGGCAATTTCGCAACATCTGCGCAACCAGCAGGATGACGGCATCAGGGGGCTATATGTGTACAGTGCCTTGCTCTTGGCTATCGGCAATAACTTCGGGAGCTATGCCACCACTGGCTCGGCTCAGAAGTTCTGGTGCAAATGGCGCGAGATGCATATCAACAAAGATGAGGAGCTGGAATATCAGAAGGGATTATTAGATATTGTCAATAAAGACAGCGAAGAGGTACGTACCCCTACCCCCCAGGATGAATATATCTATAATCTCTGTCGTCCAGAGCGTTTACTTGAACTGATCTACCATTTTACCATTTATGATGCCGGTGTCAAGAAGTTGGCTCGCTATCAGCAATACTTCACAGTGAAAGAGATTGTAGAGCGAGTGAAACGCATTGAAGCCGGCAAACGTAATGGTGGTGTAGTTTGGCACACACAAGGTAGCGGCAAGTCGCTGACGATGGTGATGCTGGCCCAGAAGATTACTACAGTGGTACAGAACCCAAGGATTGTCTTAGTGACAGACCGTACTGACCTGGATGCTCAAATCACCAAGACCTTCCGCAAATGTGGTAAGGACGTGGAGAATGCCACAACTGGCATCAAACTGGTGGAGTTATTGGAAAGCAATACTGATTCTGTGATTACAACTATCATCAATAAGTTTGCAACTGCCATCAAGAAAATCAAGCAACCTTTGACTGATCCAAATATCTTTATCTTGATTGATGAAGCCCATCGTAGCCAGTATAAGGAAATGGCCATACAGATGAATCGTGTGTTGCCCAATGCTTGTAAGATTGCCTTTACGGGTACGCCTTTGATGAAAAAAGACAAAAATACAGCTCGCACTTTCGGAGGCATCATCAAACCCGTCTATACTGTGAAGCAGGCAGTAGAAGACCATGCTGTGGTACCTCTGTTATACGAGGGAAGAATTGTACCTCAGTTCGTCACGGAAGGACCTATTGACAGTTTCTTTGATCGTGTGTGTGAGGACTTGACAGAAGAACAGTCTGTGGATTTAAAAAAGAAATTCTCTCGAACGGATATCCTGAATCAGACAGAGCAACGCATCTATTCTATTGCTACGGATATTTCTGAGCATTATGCAGATAATTGGAAGAGTACAGGCTTTAAGGCCATGCTGGTAACTCCGAAGAAAAAAGTGGCCATACTTTATAAGAAATATCTGGATGAAATAGGCAAGGTAACATCTGAAGTGCTGATTACGGCCCCAGACGATCGTGAGGGTGAAGAAACAGCCTACGGAGGGACACCTGAGGAGGTAAAAGCCTTCTGGAAAAAGATGATGGACGAGCACGGAACACCATCTAAATATGAGGAGAATCTGATTGCCAGATTCAAAGGACAAGAAGATCCTGAGATTATGATTGTCGTAGATAAACTGTTGACAGGATTTGACGAACCCAAAGTGACAGTCATGTATATTGACCGTCATTTGACAGGACATACGCTGTTGCAGGCAGTTGCCCGTGTCAATCGTAATTGTGACGGGAAAGACTATGGCTATATCATCGACTACTACGGTGTATTAGCAGAATTGGATGATGCGCTAAGCGTTTATTCAGAATACGACGAGGAAGACAAAGAAGTATTCCGTGAGACACTGGCCCCTGTTAGTGACAAGATTGCAGAACTTCCTCAAAAGAATGCTGACCTATGGGATTTGTTTAAGACAATCCCAAACAAACGTGACTTGGAGGCATACGCTCAGTCATTACGATTGGAAGACAGGCGTCATGAGTTCTATGACCGTCTGACAGCTTTCTCATCAGTGCTTCAACTGGCTCTTTCTACTAAGGAGTTTCATGAGAATACAGATGAAAAGACGATTGAACGATACAAAGAAGATTTACGTATGTTTGCCAAACTGCGCACTTCTGTTCAATTGCGCTATTCCGATGCCGTTGACTATAAGAAGTACGAGGCAAGGATTGAAAAACTCATTAATCGTCATGTGGAGAGCGATGAGGTAAAGGTCATCACAAAGTTGGTTAACATCTTCGATACAGAGAATTTCCAGAAGGAGGTTGACAGTATTGTTGGAACGGCAGCCAAAGCAGATACCATTGCTTCGCGTACCTCTAAATATATTAAAGAGAACATGGATTCTGATCCTGCCTTCTACAAAAAGTTCTCTCAACTGATTCGTGAGGCTATTGAAGCATACGAGCAGGGACGACTTAGCGATAATGAGTATCTGGAAAAGATGTTGCAGTTCAAGGAAGATGTACTGAACCATACGGACAGTGAATTGCCTGCAGAGTTAGAGCATAACAATGCTGGTAAAGCCTATTACGGTATCGCGTTGGAGAATTATAAACGGCTCTTCCCAGATCAGTCCATCAGAGAAATGGCTCTTGCTACGACCAAGGCTTTCGATGAGATTATTCGCAAAGCTGTTGTTGTTGACAATGCAATCTTAGTGGATTGGCAATCAAAGAGTGATATCATCGGAAGAATGAAGATTGATATGGAAGACGAGTTGATTGATAATATCAAGCGGAAATACGGACTTGAATTCTCATTTGACGATATGGATGTGATTATTGACGGTTGTGTAGACGTGGCAAAGATATGGCTCAAATAACAAGAGACCATATACAATATGGAGCGACTATCATTGATTATGATATAGAGTTCGCCCAGAGAAAGACGCTGAGCATTTGTGTCAATCCAGATAGTAGTGTCTGTCTGAGGGCGCCTATAGACGCAACCTTGGAACAGATTCAACAGAAAGTGCACAAAAGAGCCAGTTGGATTCTCAAACAAAAACGGTTCTTTGAGTCGTTTGGCACATCTACAACAAAGCGCCAGTATATTAGTGGAGAATCGCATCTGTATTTGGGACGTCAGTATATGCTTAGAGTGAAAGAAAGCAATGTAAATGCGGTCCATTATCAGAACAACATCATTGAGATAGAATGTCGTCATAAGAAAGATGCTGGCATTCTGCTACAGACTTGGTATCGCCAACGAGCCAACGTCAAATTTCAAGAGTATGCCCAACCTATCATTGAACAGTTTTCTATCTATGGCGTAAAGCCCCAAAGTCTTTCTATTAAGAAGATGGATAAACGATGGGGGTATTGTACCATTGATGGACATATCACACTAAACCCTCGGTTGATATGTGCTCCAAGATGCTGCATCGAGTACGTCATCACCCACGAATTATGCCACCTCATCTATCGCAGCCATAATAAGGAGTTTTATGCGCTTCTTACTAAGGAAATGCCACACTGGGAGAAATGGAAGAATAAATTAGAAAGAATATTGATGTAAAAAGAATAAAAAAAACAATCAACATATGGAAAACGAGAAGTATTCAAACTATCCTTTATCTATCAACTTTAAGTGAAAATTTACGCGACTTTTACGTGAGAATTTAAGCGAGTTTTTAAGCGAGAGTTTCCTGAAATGCCTTTATTTAGGGCATTCTTGCTAAGAAAATTTAAGCGACTTTAAGCGAATTTTAAGTGAGATTTAGACGAGCTTAGACGAGATTTTAGACGAGTTAAGACGAAAACTAAGACGAAAAAAGAGGTGGAGAGAACGCTAACTCCACCTCCTTGCGTAAGAAATAGGAACTCCCTACTTTGAATTGAGGTAAGCTTCCATCAGTCCTTCTTTCACAAATAGGATTCGGCCCTGCTTGCTGTTTCCTTGCTTGACATGGGGGAGTTTGTCTTTTATCTTTCTCACATAGTCTTCAGACAAATTAAGTGTTTCAGCAGCTTCCTTGACTGTGATAAGCTCAGGCTCCTTTGTCTCATCTTTTACCTTCTGCATCTCCTTCACCATTTCTTTGGCGAGGAGTTTGATAAATTTCTGATCATATTCAAATCGCATCATAGCTGATATCTCCTTTTTTGTTGCAAAAATAGGAATAAGCTATCAAAACGGTGGTCTTGAAAAATTTAAAGTCATATTTTAACAATTTTACGACTTACCCAGTCGGGAAATGGCTGATTTTTGAGTGTTTTGTCTGCATTTTGCTTGAATTATTTGGTTATTCGATGCAAAAGCACTACCTTTGCAAGGTGAGATAAGAGATCTTTGATAGAATTAAAACCATTGAGCGTTAAGACAGCGTGACGGCTAAGAAATCTGGCAACTATATTACCCGTCTTATTATACATAGCAGGTGTATTACCAGTGTATTACTTCATAAAATCTGAACCGTTTTGATGGGAAAAGCTAAATAAGTGGTACTCAATTCATTAAACAACAAATAGATGAGGGACATCTCCTTCTGCGAGAGATACCTCTCTCTCCGCAAGCACTGCTGAAAATCAGCAAGTAAGAAAGTTACCCCCAAAATTACCCCCAAAAATGGTGATTCTGGGGGTTAATTTTGCCCTTACAGAATAGGGAGGCTTTTTCAATGAAACTATAGGCTACAAGATATAAAATCTGCACTATGAAACATCAGCCCGGCACGGCCATCTATCGAGAGGTGGCGGTGCCGGGCATTTCTTTCCCTTGAAGTCCGTCGGCTGCTCCCGTCGTTGGTCGCAGCCTCGTGGGACGAGTCTCCTGTCAGAGCCTCGCCCCGTTACAAGGTATCTCCGATGGGAGAAGAAAACGCTTCAATCTGTTACCACTTCATCGAAATGCTCCTTTCCCCAGTCAATGAGGGCTATGATGGCGGGCATCAGCGAACGGCCTGTCTCTGTCAGGGAATACTCTACACGGGGTGGTACCTCTGGATAGACCTCGCGGTGTACCAGATGGCTCTGCTCCAGATTTTTCAAGGTCTGCGAGAGCATCTTCTGGGAACAGTCCGTCATCAGGCGGCGTATCTCATTGAAACGCAACACACCAGTCTCGCTCCTGTTCAACATGAAGAGGACAAGCATTGACCACTTGTCGCCGAAACGACTGATAACCTGCCTGATGGGACAGGCCAAATACTCTGCTTTTACATCTGCCATAACTATAGATTTTGCGGCAAAGGTAGCAAAAAGTTACCAAGTGGCGGTATTGCACTTAGTTAATCTTAGTTAATGTCACTTTTACGGGAGTCCGATTCCGTCACATTTCCTACCATTTGGTAACTATAGCACAAAAAAGTGCCTTCTTGCAGGAATGAAAAAGTTGCTGTAACTTTGCACTCGAGATCAAGAAACAACGAGTATTAATTATAAAGGAGGTAAGAACAATGAAAAAGGTATTATTCGCAATGATGGCAGCTGCAATGATGGTAAGCTGCGGTAACAAGGCTCAGCAGACGGCACAGAACGATGCCGCCGAGGTAGAGGACTCTCTGACGGGTGCATTCACCGCCTATGATTTGGATGGCTTTAAGCTGCATGTGTATAACACGAACGACGTGATGGGCGATGCCAGCTACATCATCGAGGGCCAGGATTCGCTTATCGTCATGGAATATCCGCTCTTCAAGGTGAATGCCAAGGAGTTTGCCGACTACATCGAGAAGCTTGGCAAGCCTGTGGAAATTGATGTGACTGACTATCATCTGGGTGGCTCTGACAAACTCCCCCTGACGATGCCCGAGGGTATGCCCGCCTTTATCGAAGGTCCCATCTATGGTGGCATGATGAAGCAGTTTGCCTCGCAGTTTGGCGACACGATGGTAGAGTTG